>Ga0209406_1000634_pt1 | contig 26981 bp, 19 predicted proteins | sample COGITO_mtgs_1204_FD_184808 | JGI IMG/M metagenome (GOLD analysis project Ga0209406, IMG submission 184808) | Pelagic marine microbial communities from North Sea - COGITO_mtgs_120426 (SPAdes) (version 2) | ecosystem: Environmental > Aquatic > Marine > Epipelagic ... | reverse complement strand
CATTCATGTGAACAAACACATCTTTTTCGCCTTCGTCTGGAGTGATGAAACCAAATCCTTTAGCGTTATTGAAAAATTTTACTGTACCGTTACTCATATCTTAATTATTTATTATTTAATACAAAAGTAGCTAATATTCTCAAAGCATAACCAAAACACTGAAATATAACTGTTTAATACAATTTTTGATAATTTTAATTACTCTTTAATTATTCGAACAGTTTCAATCAATTCTAAGCCAGAATAACCAGTAATAAAGTAGATTCCAGATTCAACTGTTAATTGAATTTGAACCCTGTTACCGCTAACGTTCACTCTCTCCAACTCTTTACCTAAAACATCTGTCACACCTATATAATCGATATTGTCTGCTGCAGATAGATCAACTGTGATTGGATTAATAAAAGGATTAGGAAACACTATTATATTATTTGATTCCGCGATCGATTTTGTTTCAATTCCTGTTGCTGCAGAATCCACGATTTGAAATACATCAAAACCCGCTTCAACAATGTTCCCTGGGTCATCGTCCACAGCTTTAACAATCACATTCATATTGCTTGTACTAGATATGTAATCATTTAATTTAAAGTTATGAAACATCCATTCTGACATGGCTTCTGTTGTGTCTCTGTTCATTAATTCAACTGTAGATGTGCCGTTAGAAACAGATATGGATACATAATCATTTGGAGCACTATTCCCCCCACTGTTCATAAACCAAGTGTAAAAACTAAAGTACGGTTCGTTGTAAGTAGATAAATCTATGTTTGGAGAAGTTATGATTGTGGTGCCGTTATCGATATCATCGTCCCAACCATTTCCGCCACCATTTCCAGTAACGTAAGCTGAGTTGCCGCAATCAGCTCCTGTTGCGTCATCTTCTGAGCAGGCTTCATTACCGTCATTGTCTATTGTACCAATTGGATCGCCTCTCTCCCATTTTCCAGTGCTTGCGCTTCCAGATCTAATCCAACCTAAATCAGATACAAAATCATCATAATATGCTTTTTCCAAATCAAAATCTATAGAGTTTGAAGTTGCGATAACAACTCCTGATTCACAATAAGTTTTGTATCCCCATTTTGATACTATGACATCGTAAGTACCTGCAACGACATTACATTTCTCATAAATACCTGAGCTATTTGCTGTAATTGTATAATCACCCGATACACCAATAAGGGTAACTTCTGCATTTGCAATTCCTGTTCCTATAGATGAAACTACCCCATTAACATTAACGGTGTTCCCACTATAAAGCTCTACGTCAATATTTTTAATAACTCCATTGGTTAAGACGACACCAGTAACGGTTTTTGTTTGATAACCTGCTTTTGAAAACTGGACAGAATATGTTCCAGATGTTGGCGTTCCGAATGCATAATTTCCACTTACATTTGTGGATTCAATGTATGATGTAGAAACGATTTCAACCACAACATCATTCAAATTGTCACCACAAACGCTGTCAGTTACTTTACCCTCTAACCAACAAGCCCTCATGTAATTAGGGCCAATGATAAATAATCCTTCTTCAATATCAGAAACCAAAATATTACCAGATGGTAACCAAGGATATGTACCCCAAGCTCCATGAAATCCACCGGCATCATTACCTGCGTAATTAGGTGATGTATCATAATTACCAACCTCAACAAGATTTGTTGGATTACTAACATCTATAATTGACAAACCATCAGCATAATAAGACGTAACTATATACTCATTTAAAAAATGTGTGTTATGAGGTATCGTTCCCGCTCCTGGGTTTGATTGCCATCGGTCTACTTCAGTAACATTTCCTAGATCTGAAATATCATATGCACCAATATAGGCATATTGTTTTTCATCCGTTGTATATATGTAGTTTCCATCATCTGACACCCAACAATTGTGCGTGAAATTATTAGGTGTTGCCCAATTAGCAATCATAACAGCATTCGATTTGTTAGAAACATCTATAACAGACTGAAACCCATCATTAATGTGAGAACCATACATAGTATCCCCTCTTACCATTCCGTCATGCAGATAGTACTCATCGTAAACACCTAGTTCAACCGGAGCCATTGGGTCTTGCGTTAGGTCTAACATGATTGCACCGCCCACACCATAATCAGCACCAAATATATATGCTACACCATTCTCATCAATATATAGATTATGGGCAGTCTCAAATGGATATATAATTCCAGTAAAATATGTTGCATTTAAGTTCGTATTACCAGGTAAAGTGCTAAGATCGACTATTAATAAACCATCACCGCCTTCAGTAGTAACATATGCGTGATTATTCCAGGTTTTAATGTCTCTCCAAATCGAATTAACACCCGCCTCAAAAAACACTTCTGTTGGCGAAGAAACATTACTAAGATCTACCACAGAAAAGCCATCATAAACACCAACTAAAGCATATTCGGTTCCTGCGCCATCTACCCAACCCCAAATATCACTCAAATCTTCACTATAACCGAGATTTCCAAGTTCAGTCGTGTTTAATTGGGCGAATCCATTTACTGCGATAGCAACCAATAAAATTGTAAGTACTTTTTTCATTTTCAGGTATTTATTTAAGAGGTGGTATACACAAACAAATATTTAGTATGTGTTTCTGGCGACAAGTTAGCTTTTTGTTGAGCGAAAGCCGAACACTTTTATACTGACAGTTGTTATCCTATGATGAGCGGTGTATATAATTTATGGGGGTTACTATGCTAATATCTCTCTTAATGTGTTGATTAATATATGTTTATATTTGATGAAATATATGTAAAATGAAAGTATCAATTCACTTAACATTCTTTGCGCTATTTGCCTTCTTGGCTCTCTCTTTTACAATTTCAAAACAAAAAAAATCAACTTTTTTTAGCCTAACTAATATCGACAAAAATGAAGCCATTACTCATGAGATTGACAATGATAACTGCTCATGGAACGACATAAACTTGTACGGTAAAGTTCAAATAGTGGATGCTTTTCCTGACATTAAAGTCCAAATAGTGGATGCGTTCCCTGACATCAAGGTTAAGTGGGTAGAATCTTTCCCCAATGATTGCGGAAAATGGCAAGAAGTGGATGCTTTTCCTGATTTCAAAATTCAGCTTGTAGATGCATTTCCAGATATTAAGGTCCAAAATGTGGATGCCTTTCCGGGAATGAAATAGCTTCATACACCAAAAGAATATTAAAACAATCCAAGCTGGCCCTCGTCTTCTTCATCTGATGGCGTTATTGACTCCGCTTTTTTTTTACTATTATCAGTCGGCTTATCTGTATTCGAATGATTAATTTCAAATTCCACTTCTTGAGATGGAGAATCTGCTATTGGAGTTATTAATTCAACCGGTTCGGGTTTCTTTGACGGCTTTATTGTCACAGCTTTTTTTTCACCCTTAGCTACTTTTCTTGTTTCTTGTATTTGATCTTTAACTGGCACAGTTTCCAATTCTTCTGATAACGCAATATCGGCTTTAGACATCTCTTCTTCTTGATGCTCTTCATAAGGTAAAGGCTCTAGCATATCAATACTTTTTACTTTATGAGTTGTTAACCTGTTACCTAAGGCTTTGAATCTCTTAACCGATATAAAGTCTTCAACATTAATGATTTCAGATTTTTTTTCTTTTCCTTTTACTTTAGAAAAATTAATTTGAAATTGAGGCTTCCAATCTGATGATAAAGTTTCTAAAACACTGTTTTCATGCTCGGTAATAAACAATGTTTTTTTGTCAGCACCTTCAACCAAAAAGCGTTTGATATAATATTGTTTTTTATCTCCATCGAGATAAATTGCGGACAGTGGTTTGTTTGGGTTCCACTTTTCCATAAGAATCAGATCTTCATCAAACCGTGTACTTAAACCAAAGCCTGAAAGACGAAATTCTCCTGATTGATACGCAGTCAATATTTTATCTTCAGCTTTAAAATCACCTAAAAGCTCTCCTCTTCCTTCTGAGTTCAAGCGCTGAACGGTATCATCATACCAAACTTTTCGAGCTCCCAATGTTGAAACTCCTGCATCTTTCATGATTATTTTATTGACAGCATGTTTTGTTAAAATATTTCCACCAGCTCCTCGACCTTTTATCGCTAATTCGCTAAAATCCAAATCTAATTTCAATTTTTTTAAGCTTGGTTTCGACCTAAGAACAACCTGTATCGTTTCTGCCTCACCATTGGGATTAGCCGATAAATATAACACCTTTGAACCGGCGGTCCCTTTGCCTAAATGATATTCTTTATCTCTAGTTATGGAAGTAACAGCAAACCGTTTCATATAGGTTTTTCCTGACGTACCCCCATCTCTATAAATTAGATTATAGATAGTGCGCTCATCTTTCTTCTTCCAAACAGCAACATGAAGTATGTTTTTACCAACAAAATTTTTAGCTGCAATTTTACTAACTATTAATGTTCCGTCTTCGCGAATAATAATTACGCTATCAATATCCGAACAATCGGCAACAAATTCAGAATCACTTTTTCGCAAGCCATAGCCTATAAATCCTTCAGTCCGATCTACATATAGTTTGGTATTTGCTACAGCAACTTTTGAAGCTACTATATTGTCAAACTGTTTAATTTCAGTTTTTCTATCTTTGCCTTCCCCATATTTACGTTTAAGCTCTTTGAAATATTTCACTGCAAAATCAATTAGGTTAGCTAAATGATTTTTCGTTTGCTTTATATCTGCTTCTAGTCGCACTAGTAGCTCATCTGCCTTATCAGAATCGTGCCGAGTAATTCTGCGCATCCTAATTTCCAAAAGCTTTTTTACATCGTCATCTGTTACTTTTCTTATTAAGTTTTTGATATGAGGTTTAAGCAATTTGTGAGTTAACTCAATTGCTTCGTCATATCCTAAGCCATGTAACTCAACGTAAATTTTCTTTTCGATAAAAATCCTTTCAAGAGATGAGAAATGCCACTGTTCTTGAAGCTCATTTAATTTAATTTCTAGCTCCAGTTTTAATAAGTCAACCGTTCGTTCCGTTGATCTTTTTAGCAATTCATTTACCCCAAGAAACTGAGGCTTGTCATCCTCAATCACACAACCATTTGGTGAAATAGATATTTCACAGTCGGTAAAAGCATACAAAGCATCTATCATCTTATCTGGTGAAACACCAGGATGCAGATGCACTAGAATTTCAACCTCAGCGGCCGTGTTGTCTTCAATTTTTTTAACCTTAATCTTACCCTTATCGTTCGCTTTTATTACTGATTCTATAAGACTGGAAGTTGTTGTTGAAAAAGGGATTTCCGTAATAATAAGTGTCTTCTTGTCTTCTTGCTTAATCCTAGCGCGAACGCGAACCTTACCTCCTCTTAAACCATTATTATACAAGGTGAAATCTGCCATACCTCCCGTGGGGAAATCTGGCATAATGTCTGTTTTCCTACCTTTTAAAACTTTTATTGATGCGTCAATTAGTTCATTGAAGTTGTGAGGTAACATTTTACACGCCAAACCAACAGCAATTCCTTCACCACCTTGTGCTAATAGTAATGGAAACTTTACTGGAAGGTTGTCTGGCTCTTTATTTCTACCATCGTAGGAAGAAAGCCAATTAGTCGTTTTCGTATTGAACCCGACTTCTAAAGCAAACTTCGTTAAACGGGCTTCAATATATCTAGGAGCTGCAGCACGGTCACCGGTAAGAATATTTCCCCAGTTCCCTTGGCAATCGATCATTAAATCTTTTTGGCCGATTTGCACCATCGCATCGCCTATTGAAGCATCTCCGTGCGGGTGATACTTCATGGTATTACCGATTACGTTTGCAACCTTATTGTAACGACCATCATCCATTTCTTTTAATGAATGCAGAATTCTTCTTTGAACAGGCTTTAAACCATCAGCTAATCCTGGCACAGCTCGTTCAAGAATAACATAAGAAGCATAATCTAGGAACCAGTTTTTGTACATCCCCGATACGGGAATAACATCATCCATCTCCTCTAACTCTCCAATTGGCTGCTCCTCGAATTCTTCGTCTCTTTCTATGTTATCTTCTTCGTTTTCGGCCATTATTATACAACTTCCTCGACTAAATCTTTTTCTACAACTAAATTATCAATAATGAACTTTTGCCTGTCTGGCGTATTCTTTCCCATATAGAATTCGAGCATATCTTTTATCGCTGAGTCATTTTTGATAAGAACAGGCTCTAACCGAATATCATCACCAATAAAATGTTTGAACTCGTCAGGTGATATTTCACCAAGCCCCTTAAATCTAGTAATTTCAGGGTTTTTACCAAGATCGTTTAGCGCACTTTTCTTTTCTTCATCACTGTAACAATAGCGTGTTTCTTTCTTATTTCGAACTCTAAATAAAGGAGTTTGAAGAATAAACAAATGACCATTTGTAATTAGTTCTGGGAAAAACTGAAGGAAGAACGTAATCAACAATAGTCGAATGTGCATTCCATCGACATCTGCATCAGTTGCAATAATTATTTTGTTGTAACGTAAATCTTCAATTCCATCCTCAATATTTAAAGCCGCTTGAACTAAGTTAAATTCCTCGTTTTCGTATACGATTTTCTTTGTTAATCCATACGAATTAAGAGGTTTCCCTTTTAAGCTAAACACGGCTTGCGTATTCACATTTCTAGATTTTGTAATTGAACCACTCGCTGAATCACCCTCGGTGATGAAAAGCATTGTTCCTTCTGCTCTTTCATCCTTAGAAGTTAAATGAATTCGACAATCTCTTAATTTCTTATTATGAAGATTCGCTTTTTTTGCACGCTGTTTAGCAAGTTTTTTAACCCCAGCCATATCTTTACGTTCCCGCTCGGATAATTGAATCTTAGCCTGAAGCGAAGTTGCCGTTTCAGGGTTTTTATGAAGATAATTATCTAGCTCTTTTTTTAAGAAATCACCAATAAAGGCACGCATCGACTTCCCGCCTGGCTCAATTTCTGTCGAACCTAATTTAGTTTTTGTTTGCGACTCAAAAATTGGTTCAATTACTTTTACACTTATCGCCCCTATAATCGATGCACGAACATCCTGAGAATCGTAACTTTTTCCATAAAACTCTTTGATGGTTGTAGCAATAAGTTCACGAAAAGCGCCTTGATGCGTCCCTCCCATAGTTGTATGCTGCCCATTAACAAACGACTGGTAGTTTTCCCCATAAGAATCGCCATGCGTCAATGCCACCTCAATATCATCTCCTTTAAGGTGAATAATTGGATAATTAATTTTTTCAGTAATATTATTTTCCATAAGGTCTAATAGACCATTTTCAGAATAGAATTTTTTACCATTAAAGTTTATCGTTAAGCCGGTATTCAGATAGGCGTAGTTCCATAGCATACGCTCTATATACTCTAACCTATATGTGTATTCTCCAAAAATTTCATCATCAGCTATGTAAGTAACATTTGTGCCTTTTCTTTTTGGAGAACTATCAATCTTACTATCATTTGTTAAATTTCCCCTACAGAATTCGGCTGATTTAATTTTTTCCTCTCGAACAGCTTCAATTTTAAACATGCTAGACAAAGCATTTACCGCCTTTGTACCAACGCCATTTAATCCAACAGATTTTTTAAATGCCTTAGAATCGTATTTCGCTCCAGTATTAATTTTAGACACAACATCAACTACTTTACCTAAAGGCACACCTCGACCATAATCTCGAACCCTTACTGTTTTGCCATGTATAGATACGTCAATTTTTTTACCATATCCCATTACAAACTCATCGATACAATTATCGATAACTTCTTTAAGCAGAATATAGATGCCATCATCGGGAGATTTCCCATTACCAAGCTTCCCGATGTACATTCCAGGACGAAACCTAATGTGCTCCTTCCAATCAAGGGTACGTATATTATCTTCCGTATAATCTGCAGACATGAATCGAATTTTCGAATTGGGGTAAAAATAATAAGAATGAAAGAGGCTCAACCCTAGGCAAAAAGGGACTTATTAACAATCGAAAGAAGTTTTCAAGAAAACGCCAAAAAGGGAATAGAAATTAGAGTTAATCATTATTTATAAAGTCGTAGCCTATTCCAAAAATACCATGTAAACCGACTGGATAGGTTTCTACAAAACCTCTTTTTATTTGACAATTTATATATCCTGCATTAATTCGCCCTTCAACATTTACAAAAAACCGTTTACTAAAATAAAACTTTCTTAAAATTGCTAATTCTAAATTTGGACCGGTAACTCTGTAAATCCCACCAATAAGAGGAACCCCTTTTTCTATACTAGCGTGCGACCCATGTATTATCCCCTCGGGGTGAGAAAATGCAACACCCCCTGCAGCCAACAAGGTGAAATACTTCATTTTCCAGCCATAATAACCTATCAGTAAATTATAACCATGGGTAATTTCGAAATACTCAATTTCTGGAGATGGGTTTCGCAGTATCAGTTTATGATGAGTTGTTCTAACTCCGAATAAGCGTTTTTCGGTCTCAAAATCAAGTTTATAATCCCAATATGTTGGGCGAACAAATGCATCTGTACTGTAATTAGCATCTCTAATTACAATATCTTCATACCCCTCTTGAGTGATTTTTAAATACGATGGCGAATTATAAGCGCTACCAAAATTGATTGTAAAATTAGCTTTCGTTAAACTTTGTGAAACAACCTGAAAAGATAGCAAATAGAGAATAAGCGGCACTATTATGGAAATTATATTGTTGTAATATTTAAACATCACATTCGCTGTGAAATTGCTTAAGATACACCTCCATAAATTGATGACGTTGCTCAGCTATTTCTCTCCCCTTATTTGTGTTCATTTCCTCTTTTAAAAGTAAAAGCTTTTCATAAAAATGGTTCACAGAAGTTCCATTAGAAGCTTTATATTCTTCTTTGGTCATATTCAATTGGGGAGAAAGTTCAGGAGAATAGATGATGTTATTTTTAAATCCACCATAATTGAAACAACGAGCGATTCCAATTGCTCCAATGGCATCTAATCGGTCAGCATCTTGCACTACTAGCATTTCAAGAGATGTAAAATTGATTTGACCTAGACTACTTTTAAAAGACATGTTTTCAATTATTGCAATCACATGCTTTATGGTTTTTTCATTAACTGATAAAGAAACCATGAAATCTCTAGCTTTTCTTGGACCAATTTCTTCATCTCCATTACAAAATTTGGCATCAGCAATATCATGCAATAGAGCTGCGAGTTCGACAACCAATAAATCTACTTCCTCTTCTTTTGCAATAGACACAGCAGAATTCCAAACCCTATAAACATGCCACCAATCGTGACCGCCCTCGGCATCTTTAAGCTCCTTCTTAACAAAGGAAATTGTCGATTCAATAATATTCATGTTAATTGAATATTTTACCTGGATTCATAATTCCTTTTGTATCGAAAGTACTTTTAATTTGTTTTTGAAGATTCAATTGAGTCTCATTAAAAGCAATTGTCATATAATCTTTCTGTACCATACCAATTCCGTGCTCCCCGCTAAGAGTTCCTCCAAGAGAAACTGTTAGTTCAAATATCTCTTTAATACCATCTATAACATCTGTTTTCCATTGCTTGTCAGTCAAATTACCTTTGATGATGTTGATGTGAAGATTACCATCACCTGCATGACCGTAGCACACACTCTTAAAGCCGTATTTATCTCCGATCTGCTTCACGCCTTTAAGTAATTTTGGCAACTCATATCGGGGTACTACAGTATCTTCCTCTTTATAGACCGAATTACTTTTAACAGCCTCTGCTACTTGCCTTCGCATTTTCCATAATGCAGCTTTTTGATCAGCAGTATCAGCAAAAAGAATTTCATCGCACTCAAATCGCTCGAGTGTCTCTGAAATTTTTTCCGCATCTTTATACAAAAAATCTAAATCGTTTCCATCCACTTCAATTAACAAATGAGCTTGGTGTCCATCTTTAATCGGAATATTTATTCCATCAACATAGTTCATCACCCAATCAATTGCGTCTCGCTCCATAAATTCCAATACTGAAGGCGTTATTCCTGCTTTAAAAATTGCAGAAACTGCTTCACAGGCTTTTTCCGGAGAGAAAAACGGAACTAACATCAATACATCATTTGTTGGATAAGGTATTAATCGCAATACTGCTTTAGTAATTATACCTAATGTTCCTTCGCTACCAACTATAAGCTGGGTTAAATTATATCCAGTAGAATTTTTTAACACATTGGCTCCTGTCCAGATCACATCTCCATTAGGTAAAACCACTTCGAGGTTTAGCACATAGTCTTTAACGACTCCATATTTTACGGCCTTTGGGCCGCCAGAATTTTCAGCTATATTCCCTCCTATAAAGCATGTACCTCTGCTTGATGGGTCGGGTGGATAAAACAACTTTTTTTTCACTACAGCTTCTTGCAATACCTGCGTAATTACTCCAGGCTCAACAGTAACTTGAAGGTTGTTTTCATCAATCTCAATAATCGTATTCAGCCGTTCAATCGATAACCCTACACCCCCAAAAACGGGAAGCATCCCCCCACTTAACCCTGTACGCCCACCAATTGGCGTAATTGGCACGTTATTATCAAAACAAAGCTTTACTACTGCTGCAATTTGATTGGTATTTTTAGGCTTAACCAATACCTCTGGTGGAAAAGAAAAATCTTCTGTTTCATCATGCCCATATTTAGCCAGTGTTTCTTCATCTGAGAAACAATTATCGCTCCCGACCAGCTGAACCAGTTGAGCAATAAAAGAAGCATCAATTTTATTAAACTTCATAGAACCTTAAAAATCGTTGTTAAAAGTATTAAAGTTATCTCTGGTTAATTTTTTACTTTCGAGCAAATTATCAACAAATCATACTTATGAAAAACTATTTTGTTTTTTCCCTTCTTTTTATATCGTTAGCTCTAAACGCTCAAAAAAGGGATGTCACCTTAGCTGATATTTGGTCAGAAAGGACTTTTGCAGCAGAAAGTGTTTACGGTTTACGTTCTATGAATAATGGCCTTCATTATACATCGCTAGAGGATGGTAAAATCAACAAATACGGCTATGAAAAAGAAGGGTTAATTGAAACTATTTTGTCTGAGGATGAACTGAAACCCTCTGGAAATGGTGAATCAATTTCTATTGATGAATATCAATTTTCACCAGATGAATCTAAAGTTCTAATCGCTACCGAAACTGAAAAGATATATCGTCACTCTACTAGAGAGATTTATTACATCTTCGATTTAAAAACAAAAAAACTTTCTAAGCTTACTGATGATAAGGTGCGTTACGCAACCTTTTCTCCTGATGGAAAAAATATTGCTTACGTAAAAAGAAACAATCTGTTTGTCGCTAATATAGCACCTGAAACAAGTCGATCTTCAATTATGACTAGAAACATAACAAGCGATGGCGTTTTCAATAAAATAATTAATGGTGCTACCGATTGGGTTTATGAAGAAGAATTTGCTTTTGATAAAGCCTTTTTTTGGTCGCCTGATGGTAAAAAAATTGCATTCTACCGTTTTGATGAAACTGAAGTGGAGCAGTTTTCAATGGACGTTTATGGAACGCTTTATCCATCACAAGATGTGTTTAAATACCCTAAAGCAGGTGAAGTAAATGCCAAAGTAACAATACATGTTTACAATTCTGAAACGCAAAAAACTACTCCGATAGACTTAGGAAAATATGAATATATTCCTAGAATTAAGTGGACCAAAAGTAATAACTCACTTTCGGTGCAAAGAATGAATCGACACCAAAATGTGTTGGATTTAATTCTAATAAGCACTAGCGACTATTCTCAGAACATTATTTTAAATGAAACAACGGAAACATACATTGATATTACTGATAACTTAACCTTTCTTAATAACAAGAAACAATTTATTTGGACAAGTGAAAAGGATGGGTATAATCACATCTACCTTTATGATATAAATGGAAAACTGGTTAACCAAGTTACACAAGGAAATTGGGATGTAAGTTCTTACGAAGGATTTGATGAAGCAAGTAGTACAATTTTTTATTTATCCTCAGAAGGTTCCCCAATTGAAAAACAACTCTACTCAATAGGCCTTGATGGAAAGAGTAAAAAGAAATTGACGACCAAAAAAGGGCAGAATAGAGCAGTTTTCAGCAAAGGTTTTAAGTATTATATTAACTATCATTCTAGCGCGAATACGCCATACTACATAACTCTTCATGATGGCACAGGAATAGAAAAAAGAGTACTTAAGGACAATGCAGAGCTGCTTAAGGAGCTAGAAAAATTTAATATTTCTCAACAAGAATTCTTCACCTTTAACACCAATGAAGGAACCAACCTTACTGCTTGGATGATTAAGCCACAAGATTTCGATGAATCCAAAAAATACCCAGTGCTTATGTATGTTTATGGAGGTCCTGGGGCGCAAACCGTCAAAAACAGTTGGGGAGGTAGCAATTTTTTCTGGTATCAACTATTGGCATCGAAAGGATATATTATTGTCTCTGTCGATAACAGAGGAACCGGTTCTCGAGGTTCGGAATTTAAGAAATGTACCTATAAGCAATTGGGGAAGTACGAAACCATAGATCAAATTGCAAGTGCAAAATATTTACAGAGTCTTTCTTTTGTTGATGGCAACAGGATAGGTATATGGGGATGGAGCTATGGAGGCTATATGTCTTCTAACTGCTTATTTAAAGGGAGTGACATATTCAAAATGGCAATTGCTGTTGCCCCTGTAACTAATTGGAGGTATTACGATTCTATCTATACCGAACGATACATGCAAACGCCAGAAGAGAATGCCAATGGTTATGATGATAATTCGCCAATTAATCATGTAGAAAAGTTAACCGGAGAATTTTTATTAGTGCACGGGATGGGAGATGATAATGTGCATTTTCAAAATGCAGTTGAATTATCTGAGGCGCTTGTTCAGGCAGATAAGCAATTTGATGTAATGTATTATAGAAATAGAAGCCATGGTATTTCTGGCGGAAATACGCGTTTACATCTTTATAAAAAAATGACAGATTTCGTTCTCGAAAACCTATAAAATAAATTTGCTTACTTTGGCTCTCTTAAAAATCAAAAAAAATGAGTAATACACTTGATTCGGATTTAACATTAGAGACTAACGGAGAAGAAATTTTCGGGCACCCAAAAGGTCTTTATGTATTGTTTTTCACTGAGATGTGGGAGCGTTTTTCTTATTACGGAATGCGTGCCATTCTTACATTGTATTTGGTTGAGTCAACCACTTCTGCGAACCCCGGTCTAGGTTGGTCGACAGGAGAGTCTCTTGCTTTATATGGGTGGTACACGATGATGGTTTACGTTATGTCTATCCCTGGGGGAATAATTGCTGACAAATTATTAGGTCAGAAGAAGTCGGTGATGGTAGGCGGATTACTTCTCTGCTTTGGTCATGGTATACTTGCTGTTGAACAAATGTGGGCTTTTTATACAGGAATTTGCCTAATTGTATTAGGAGTAGGAATGCTTAAGCCTAATATTTCAACAATGGTTGGAGGTCTTTACACGCAAGGAGATATAAGAAGAGATAAAGGCTTTACTATATTTTATATCGGAATTAATGTGGGGGCATTTTTATCAAGCATTATTGTTGGTTATGTTGGAGAAGTGCATGGTTGGCATTATGGCTTTGGATTGGCTGGTATTGGAATGGCTCTGGGCTTAGCCCAATATGTAATTGGTCAGAAACATCTTACACATGTAGGTAATTTCCTTGGTGAATCTAATAATGCTGAAGAAAAAGCTAAAATGAAGGCTCCATTGACAACTATTGAAAAAGATAGGGTGATTGTATTAATGTTATCATTCGTTTTGGTCATTTTATTCTGGGGAGCTTTTGAACAAGCAGGTGGATTAATGAACATCTACACTAAATTTAACACTGATAGGGTGCTTATGGGTTGGGAAATTCCCGCCACATGGTTTCAATCACTGAACGCATTTTTCATCGTTGTTCTCGGGACAACTGTCGCAGGATTTTGGGCAAAGAGAAAATTAAAAGGTAAAGCTTCCTCGTCTCTCTACAAAATGATCTTAGGTCTAATTATTATGGGAACGGGTTTCTTCTTTATGACAGGAGCTGTTGCCCAATTTAACGCTAATGGATCATCAGCTATGTATTGGTTAGTTCTAGCATATTTATTCCACACTATTGGCGAACTTTGTTTATCTCCAGTAGCATTATCATTTATTACCAAATTGGCACCAGTAAAATACGCTTCAATAATGATGGGCGTATACTTTGCTATGACTGGATTTGGAAGCAAATTAGCTGGCCTACTAGGGGAATGGTCGGAAAGTTTGGGAGAGTATATTATATTTACGGGAATAGCTATCAGTACCATTGTAATTGGGTTTTTGGCTTTACTAATCCTTAAAAAGCTAAAGGAGCTTACGCATGGAGCCGAAGATAATGAAGGTTCAAACCACGAAGAAGCTGAAGGTTTTGAGTTAGCTGATAAAGAAGCATAAAAAGAATGTCTTTGAATAAAGAAAATATTAATCCTCCATCATTTCGATGGGGTCGTTTCAAGAAAAGAAAAATTAATTAATATGAGTGAAGCAGTTGAAAATTCAACAGAAGATTTTTTCAAATCAAGTGTTTTAGGTCATCCTGCAGGATTATTTGTTCTGTTTTTTACAGAAATGTGGGAACGTTTTTCATACTATGGTATGCGGGCTATCTTGGTTATATTCTTAACTGGTGTAATTACAGGAGATAATCCAGGTTGGGGATGGAGCACTCAGGGAGCCCTTTCTTTGTTGGGTACCTACGCTTTGTTTGTCTACCTAACTCCTTTATTAGGAGGATGGTTAGCAGATAATAAGATTGGCTATAAAATGGCTGTAGTGATAGGGGCCTTGTTGATGACCTTAGGACATGCCGCAATGGCGGTAGAGACTCCTGTTTTCTTATATATTGGTATTACCTTTTTAATTATTGGGAATGGATTTTTTAAGCCAAACATGACCTCCATCATTTCTAAAATGTACGTAGGCAAGGACGAAAAGAAAGATGGTGCCTACAATATATTTTATATGGGCGTGAATGCTGGTGCCTTTATAGGAATTATGCTTTGTGGATGGGTTGGGGAAGAAATTGGTTGGAGCTATGGCTTTGGGTTGGCTGGTGTTTTTATGTTTTTAGGGATGCTTCAGTTTTACTTTGCTCAACCTCTTTTTGGAAATATTGGAGACAAACCTATAAAAGCAGTTAAAGATGAAAATGATAAGTCTATTGAAGAAAAAAATGAAGAAGAGAAGCTCAATCCATTTTTACCTATTGACTACGTTTTAGTGGCCATCTTCTCAATAAGTGCATTAATCTTTATTGCAAATGATCCGTTAAGTAAAATTGGGAACATTAATGCCCTCAACTTCACGGTGTTTGGAATAGGAGATTCTTTGTTTTTTGCTCTATTGGCAGCCATTTCGTTTATAGTATTATTAATTATAAGAATTCCTAGATATACAATGATAGAAAGAGATAGAATGATTGCATTTGCAATTTTTTGTCTTTTTACTGTGTTTTTCTGGGCTGCCTTTGAACAAGCTGCAGGATCTTTACCGCTGTATACTAGAGATTTTACAGATAGAATTTTAGAAGGATCGTCAGCTGGAGTTTTTAAAATAATTGACTTTTTGGTGACTGTCGTTCCATTGGGAATTATAACTTTTGTACTTATTAAACTATTTGGAAAAACTTATAAGAAAATTGGGCTTTCAAATATTATCCTCGGTTGTAGCTTTTTAATTGTTTGGGCGATTGTAATCTATAAACTATATATTGAGATGGAGGCAACCCAAACAGAAGTTAAAATAACCTGGTTTGCAATATTAAACTCGTTATTCATCATAGTTTTTGCTCCTTTGTTTACAAAATGGTGGGATAGTAAATACAACCCACCCGCCTCAGTAAAATATTTTCTAGGGCTAGCCTTACTTGGTTTAGGTTTTGGATTTTTAGCTTTCGGAGCAAGACATGTCCCTTCTGGAGCAGATTCGGCTAGTTTGAGTATGTTATGGTTGGTTCTGGCCTATTTATTTCATACCCTTGGAGAGCTTTGTCTTTCACCAATGGGACTATCTTATTTGAGCAAATTAGTACCGGCTAGAATGATTGCCTTTATGTTTGGAATATATTATTTAGCTGTGGCAATTGGAAATAAACTAGCGCATTATGTAGGTGGAGACATTGAAAAGATAACTCAAGAGTATAGTTTGTCAACATTCTTTTTAATATTTACAATAGTGCCTTTTGGAGTAGGATTGATATCGTTGTTATTGCACCCTCTGCTAAAGAAATTAATGCACGGTGTCAAGTAAAAAGGAAGTTCCATTTTCCGACTTTCACAAGAATAAAGTATTTGATTTTGGCGAATGCTCTTTGTCAGAAAAACAGATCATCGCTTACGCAAAACAATGGGATCCACTTCCTTTTCATCTATCTAAAGAAGGTGGAGAGAAAAGTATATTCGGAGGACTTATAGCAAGCGGGCCTCAAATTTTTCATGAAATACATAAAAATCAATGGCTTCCGCTATTTGGTCATTCTGTAATCTGTGGAATCGGTGTTAATAATTGGATTTTTATAAAACCAATCTACGTTGATAATTTAATTCACAGTAGAATTACAATACTAGATATTAAGTTAAGTAAAGCTAAAAAAACTGGTAAAATTTCTTGGTTCTATGAATTTCTAGATAAAAACGGTGAATCTTACCAATCCCTAGAAATGACAATACTGCACTCTTTGGCTTAATTTTTGTAAATTAGCAACTTTAAATTTCGAAACGAATACCATGAAAAAACGTATATTACTTTCATCAATATTTTTTCTTTCTTTTCTGTTTTCTAATGCTCAACAGGCAGCAGGTCAACCCCAAATTAATTGGATGACTTGGTTCGAAGCTGTTGAACAACATCAAAAAGATATGATTGCGTATAACGACACAACCACTCCCGTAAATCAAAGAGTACCGCCTAAGAAAATGTATATTGATTTCTACACAAGTTGGTGCGGTTGGTGCAAAAAGATGGACAAAACTACTTTTCAAGATCCGGTTATTATCAGCATAATGAACAAGTATTATTACCCTGTAAAGTTCAATGCAGAAATGTCAGAACCAATCGATTTTAATGGACATACCTTTGTAAATCCAAACCCTGGTAAATCAAGAAGCACCCACCAATTTGCTGCTTCAATTCTTGAATACCAACTCTCCTACCCGTCTTATGTTGTTTTAGACGAAAACCTTCAGCGATCAGTAATTTATAAAGGATACTTGCAGGTTGATGACTTGCTAGGTATTATTTTATTTTTTGGAAAAAATAGAAATCAGGCCTATCTGCAACAAATCACTAAGCAAGTGAAGCAACAACAGGCAGTCAAAAAATGAAAAAACTAAGTATATCTGGAACTATAGTGATTGTACTTTGCGCTGCATTGGTAGCAATTAGCTCATTTACAGCTATTGTCGATGAACTTAAAAAACCACAAATAAAGTGGATGACAATGCAAGAAGCTGTTGATGCAAATAAAACTGTTCCTAAAAAGATATTTTTTGATGTATATACCGATTGGTGTGGCTGGTGTAAACGAATGGATGCGACAACCTTTCAACATACTCAAATTGTTGAATACATGAATAAAAACTTTTATGCCGTGAAATTCAATGCAGAATCTAACAAAGAGATTACTATAAACGGAAAGAAGTACACAAAAAAGAATCGCACTCACGAATTTGCGATAGAGATGCTACAAGGTAAATTGTCTTATCCTTCTTTTGCCATATATGATGAGGCGCAAGCTAATATTGGTGTCGTTCAAGGGTTTAAATCAGCTCAGGACTTAGAAAAAATTCTAAACTATTTTGGGACGAATACCTATAAGAAGCAGAGCTGGATTGAATACAGCAAAAATTTCAAAGGCTACACACAATAATACAGAAATGAATTTAGACTGGTTTTCACGTGGTAAAACATCTAATATATTAAAAGATGTTCCAATTGATAATCAAAATAAAGTTATCTTTTATACCATCATTAGCTTAATATTATCCGCTTTACTTTACATTCTTTCTTTTTATTTCTAAATTCGAAGCTTAACTCATCATAGTTAGTTTTATGAATTTAAATAGTCACTATACAGTTGAGACAAACGAAGAAGCGTTTATTGTTAATTCGACTCTTACCGCGCCTAAAACGGCCGTAGTTAGATATTTTGATAAAGATGGTGATGAGTACTTTTCCAGAAAATATGGTGTCGTAGAGCCGAGCTATATCTATAAAAAAATAAATAATGGAAGCGAGGTTGATTTATCTGGATGTTATATTCATGGCTTCTCACTCTCAGAATATCGTAAGAAAAATGACATAGACGATGTTACTAAAGTTTCAATTCAACAAGTGAACGCTGCGGGTGCTTTCTTTGACAGCTCTAGCATTATAGATTTTTCGATGGCCATTTTCGAAAAAGATGCCAATTTCACTGATACACATTTTGGAAAAGGAACTGTCTCTTTCCATAAAAGTGCTTTTAAAGGATTAGTTAGCTTTTCTAAAGCTTATTTCGGAAAAGGTGATGCTGATTTTCAATTTACAGATTTTGGAAATTGTGATGTAACATTTGAAGAATCTAAATTTCACTTTGGTAACGTAATTTTTGTTAATTGTATTTTTGGAAATGGAATTACAAACTTTAAAAAAGTAACTTTTAACGATGGAAAAGTCGATTTTCATTTTTCTCAATTTGGTGAAGGGCACAAAATATTTGACCAATCGGTTTTTGGTGGCGGTGAAGTAGACTTTAAACGTTGTGATTTTGGGGCTGGAAAAACTGATTTTAGAAGAATCCAATTCGGTGATGGAAATGTTACTTTCGAAGAAAGTATATTCACTAGCGGAAAAGTAAATTTTAAATCATCGGATTTTGGCCATGGGGAAGTTAACTTTCATATGGTTAATTTTGGGGCTGATTCAGCGATATTTGATAACGCGAAATTCGGAACAGGAAATGTATCGTTTTATCATTCCATTTCTTCGCAACTTTCATTTATTGAATGTGAGCTCGAAACATTTGTAGACCTTAGAGTTGACAAATGCGGTTATTTAGATTTAACCGATTGTATAAATAGAGATATTATTGAATTGCAAGACACAAAAGGACGCGCTAAAGTTTCTGTGCTAAACTTTACAGGAATGCGAAATTTAGGTCAACTCTATTTAGGTTGGAACGAGAGCAATATCTTTGATATTATTGTTAATCAAAAAGAAAAAACAACAAATAGGCAAAAATCGGAGCAATTCAGAATACTAAAGGAGAACTTTCATAATCTAGGTCAATATGACGATGAAGACTACGCATATGTAGAATTTAAAAGGCATGAACTTAGAGCAAAGACTGAAGAGGCAATTGAGGCTAATTCAGCCAATAAGTTTTGGGCCTATCCCAGAACAGCTTTTGAGTATTTTATTTTCGACAAAATTGGGTTGTATGCAACAAACCCCGTTAGAGTTCTTTTAAGCAGCATATTGATTTATATTGCATTTAGTTTAACCTATTTTGTTCTACCTCATTTCGAAAAAGGATCTGAAATTGTTCAATCTGTTAGTCACCCAGGTGGTGACGGTGAATTATCTCAGTTGGAATCCGCTTTTTACCATAGTGCTGTAACGTTCTTAACAATTGGTTATGGCGATTACTTCCCGACAGGTTTTTTTAGAATGTTATCAGCTATTGAAGGCTGGGTCGGTGTCTTTTTGATGTCTTATTTTACTGTAGCATTTGTTAGGAAGATTTTAAGATAGATGGAGCAAGAATACGATACTGCTAAAGAAAGGGCAGAAATAAACAAACGCTATAAAGCTCTTGTAAGAGCGAGTAAAAGTAAAAGTAAAAGTGCCGATCAATTAATAATTCGTAAAGCCTTTGATATGGCTTTAGAGGCACACTCTGGCGCCCGAAGAAAATCTGGCGAACCATATATTTATCACCCTATAGAAGTTGCACAAATTGTTGTTGACGAAATTGGACTGAGTACAACTTCAATTGTCTGTGCTCTTCTGCACGATGTTGTGGAAGATACAGATGTTACTCTTGACGACATTGACGGTATATTTGGAGGTACAGTAGCACGAATTATTGATGGACTAACAAAAATATCTCAAGTATTTGATCAAACATCATCAATTCAAGCAGAGAATTTCAGAAAAATGTTACTCACCCTTTCGGATGACGTTCGAGTAATTCTTATCAAACTTGCTGATAGGTTACATAACATGCGGACACTCGGATCAATGCCTGCGCACAAAAAGAGAAAAATTGCTTCTGAAACATTATTTTTATACGCTCCCCTTGCCCACCGCCTGGGCTTGTACTCAATAAAGTCTGACTTGGAAGATTTGGGTTTAAAATACACTGAACCAGATGTTTATGATTCTATTGACGGTAAACTCAAAAAAACTAAAGCTGTTAGAACTAGGTTTGTTAATCAATTTACTTTACCTATTAAACGAAAGTTAGATAACGGGGGTATAACCTATGATGTTAAAGGCAGAACCAAGTCTATCTTTTCAATTTGGAACAAAATGCAAAAGAAAGGTATTCCTTTTGAAGAGGTATATGACGTTTTTGCAATTCGCGTTGTAATAACTTCTGAACAAAACGAAGAAAAAGCAGATTGTTGGAAAGCATATTCCATGGTAACAGATTTTTATACTCCGAACCCAGACAGACTAAGAGACTGGATTTCTACGCCAAAAGCCAACGGATACGAATCGTTACACACTACTGTAATGAGTCCAACAGGTAAATGGGTTGAAGTACAAATTCGCACAAAACGAATGGACGATATTGCGGAAAAAGGTTTTGCTGCTCACTGGAAATATAAAGGATCAGGATCCGAATCTGCTCTTGATGAATGGATTCGTAGAATTCGTGAAATGCTTGAAAATCCAGATATTGACGCTGTAGATTTTGTAGATGATTTCAAACTAAACCTTTTTGCTAAAGAGATATTTATTTTTACTCCATCAGGAGAGTTGAAAACGCTACCTTCTCGATCTACAACCTTAGATTTTGCCTTCGAAATTCATACCCAAGTTGGTGAAAAATGCATTGGAGCTAGGGTTAACTACAAATTGGTTTCACTGAGTCATGAGCTAAAAAGTGGAGACCAGGTTGATATTATTACTTCAAAGAAACAAAAAGCAAAAGAAGATTGGCTAAATTTTGTTGTTACAGGAAAAGCCAAATCTAAAATAAAAGCTCTTCTCAAAGAAGAAAAAAGAACGGTAGCCAAACAAGGAGAAACAATCTTTTTACGCAAGTTGAAAAGTTATAAAATTCAACTTTCTGAAGATAATCAAGCAGGAATACTTACATTCTACAAGCAACAAAACCAGCTAGACTTAAACTTTGCCATAGCCAAAGGGCTAATAGATTTAACTAAGCTAAAAAAGCTATCTCAAGAGAATGGTGTTCTGCAGTTCGATAAACCAAAAAAAGCGGAAAAATCTCTCAAACAGCTTGTGACAACCGTTCGGGGGAAAGCCGACATGCTTGTTCTTGGAGAGAACATGGACGATATCGACTACAAGCTCTCGCCTTGTTGCTCTCCAATACCTGGAGATGATGTATTCGGCTTTATAACCATTAACGAAGGAATCAAAATTCATCGAGTAACCTGTCCAAATGCTATGCAATTAATGGCGAACTATGCCTACAGAATTGTTCAAGCCAAATGGACCAGCCAAGAATCAATTTCTTTCCTTGCAGGGCTTACAATTAAAGGCATTGACGACATGGGGTTGGTTAATGAAATTACCCGTGTTATTTCTAATCAATCAAAAATTAACATGCAATCAATTAGTTTTGAATCAGTAGATGGTATTTTTGAAGGAAAAATTATGTTATTTGTACAAGATACTGAGCACCTCAATACGCTTACTAACAAATTAAAGATAATTAAAGGTGTTCACAGTATCGAACGAATAGATAGCAAGTAAAATGAGTGTTTTAGATAACGTTACAGAAATATTTTCAGATTATCTTGAAATAAACGGACACCGTAAAACTCCTGAGCGGTTTGCCATTCTAGATGAGGTTTACACTAATACAGACCATTTCGATATAGAATCACTTTATATCCAAATGAAAAACAAGAAATATAGAGTTAGTCGTGCGACATTATACAATACAATCGATTTATTAATTGATTGCGCATTAATAAGAAAGCATCAATTTGGCAAAAACACTAGCCAATTCGAAAAATCTCATGGATCAAAACAACATGATCATGTGGTGTGCGTTGAATGCAATAAAGTTGTAGAATTTTGTGACCCAAGAATTCACAATATTAAAACTACTGTCAGTCAAGAGCTAGGATTTGATGTATTGAATCATTCACTAAATTTCTATGGAATCTGTCAGGAATGCAAAAAAGAAAAAAGAAAAAATAATGGAGTTTAGTTTTTTAGTAGCACAAACCGAAAGTCTTGCAGATTATCAACTAATTGGTAATCTGATGGATAAAGAATCGGCAAATGACCTCGTTAATTCGTTTGAGGAAAAATTAAATGATGGAATCACCTATTTTGTTTTCAATTTAGAAAAAATGAGCTACCTTAATAGCACTGGACTTAATGTATTAATTGGGTTATTAACAAAAGTTCGTAACTCTGGTGGAGAATTGATTATTTGTAACGTTCCAAAAAAAATCAATCAACTACTTTTGATAACTAAATTAAACACTGTTTTTAACGTGGCTATTTCCACCAATGAGGCCAAGAATATTATTGAAAAAGAAATAAATTCGAACGTTTCGGATAACTAATAAACAAAAAAATGAAGGTTGACGTACTTTTAGGACTGCAATGGGGTGACGAAGGAAAAGGGAAAATTGTAGATGTTCTGACTCCAAAATACGACATTATTGCCCGTTTTCAGGGTGGTCCAAACGCAGGGCACACATTAGAGTTTAACGGCATTAAACATGTTCTTCATACTATTCCATCTGGCATATTTAGAGAAAACACATTAAACATAGTAGGAAATGGCGTTGTAATCGATCCAGGTATTTTCAAAAAAGAAATTAGTGCTCTAGTCGAATTAGGTGTTGATGTAACATCGAACTTAGTACTTTCTAAAAAAGCTCATCTAATTCTTCCCACCCATCGCCTGCTAGATGCTGCATCTGAAAAAGCAAAAGGCAAGGAAAAAATTGGTTCTACACTTAAAGGAATCGGACCAACCTACATGGATAAAACGGGGCGTAATGGTTTAAGAATCGGTGATATTACAGAAGCTTACTTTCTTGAGAAATACAACACATTAAAACAGAAGCATCTTTCACTTTTGGCGCAATTTGAGTACGACACATCAGAATTAGACGCCATGGAAAAAACATGGTTAGCTGCAACTGAAGAACTTAAAAAATTAAAGCATATTGATAGCGAACATGAGTTAAATAATGCAATGAAAACTGGTAAAGCAGTTTTAGCAGAGGGGGCTCAAGGTTCTTTACTAGACATAGATTTTGGCTCATATCCGTTCGTTACATCTTCTAATACTGTCTGCGCAGGTGCCTGTACAGGTTTAGGAATCGCTCCAAACAGAATTGGAGAAGTTTTTGGGATATTCAAAGCATATTGTACTAGGGTTGGTAGCGGACCATTCCCTACAGAACTTTTCGATGCTGATGGCGTGTTAATGCAAAAAGAAGGCAACGAGTTTGGTGCTACGACAGGCAGGCCTAGAAGATGTGGTTGGATAGATTTACCTGCTTTAAAATATGCTTGTATGATTAATGGAGTTACACAGTTAATTATGATGAAAGCTGACGTTCTTAGCTGTTTTGATAACATTAAGGTTTGTACACACTATAATTATAAAGGTGCGCAAATTTCACACTTTCCTTATGATGTTGCCGAAAGTCTTGTTTCTCCGATTTACATAGAATTGACTGGTTGGAAAACCGATCTTACAGGCGTAACTGATTTAGATGCTTTACCAATCGAACTCCTCTCCTATGTTGAGTTTTTGGAAAAGGAATTAGAGTTACCTATTACAATTATTTCAGTTGGACCTGACAGAAGCCAGACTATTTTAAGAGATAAAGCGTTAGCATAAAAAATTTCCCATGAAGTACATTATGAATAACTCCACATTTTATAGAGGAGTTTTCATTATTATTTACATCATGTTAAGTCTTGGAGGACATGCCCAAAAAAAGGTTAATAAAAACAAGAAGAAAGTCCAAATTATCAGCGCTAATTCCTTAGAAGTCGACCCTAAAAAAGGTAAAGGAGCTAAACGTCTTATTGGCAATGTTGCTTTTAAGCAAGATGATGTTTATATGTACTGCGACAGTGCCTATTTCTTCTCTAAAACAAACGATTTAGATGCATACAATAATGTTAGAATCGTTCAAGGAGACAGCCTTATTTTATATGGGGACACTTTACACTATAACGGAAACTCAAAATATGCTCGAATACGGGGACATGTTGAACTAGATAACAACCAAATTATTCTTAATTGTAATCAATTAGATTATGACATGAAAAATGAGTTTGGTTATTACGTTGGTGGGGGCACAATACACAATAAGGAAGAAAGAAGTACGGTGACAAGTAATCAAGGGTATTATTATCCTAATACTGAATATTTCTTCTTCAAGGATAGCGTTCATCTAAAGCATCCAGATTATGATATTAGAGCAGACACAATGAAGTTTCATTCTAAAAGTGAGATAACCTATTTTTTAGGTCCAACCCACATCAAAACTGGAGGAAACACCATTTATTGTGAAAAAGGTAAACTTAATCCAAAAACAAAAACTTCATATTTTGTGAAAAATGCCTCAATTTCATCTCATGAAAAAATAATTGAAGGAGACAGCATTTTTTACAATCAGCAAGATAAAATTGGTGAGGTGTTCGACAACGTTACCATTATTGACACCACAGAAAACCTAATTATAAATGGTGATTATTCTAAGTATAATGAGGCGGATAGCACTTCTATTGTGACTGGTAATGTTTTGTTGAGCCAAATTTACGAGAAAGACACATTTTATCTACACGCTGACACACTGTTATCCTATTATGATAGTACTAAAACATACCAGAACATTTCTGCTTTTCATCATGTTCAATTCTATAAATCGGATATGCAAGGCAGATGTGATTCCATAATATTCTCCGATATCGATAGTACAATTAAGATGTATAATGAACCAATTATGTGGTCAGAAGCCAACCAAATGACTGCCGATTTTATTAAGATAAAGCAATTTGATGGTGAGATAAAATACTTTTCCCTTTTAAAGAACGCATTTATTATTTCTGAAGTAGATACGTCCAAGTACAACCAAATTAAGGGAAAAGACATGGTTGGATATTTCCAAAATAGTGAATTATACAGAATTAATGTCTTAAACAATGGACAAACAATCTATTACGCCAAAAACGATGAAGATTCTACCTATATTGGAGTTAATAAAGCCGTTTGTAGCAACATGATTATTAGGCTAGATAGCAGCGAAATTAAAACCATCACATTTTTAACTCAACCAACCGCAACATTATATCCTTTGGACCAAGTCGCTATGGGCGAAATTATTTTAGAAGGCTACAAATGGTATGGAGATTTTCGTCCTAAGAGAAAAGAAGATATTTTCGAATGGGAATAGATTCATTATTTTGTAGTTCATTTATTTCCATGAACTTTAAGACCGAATCGACACAAAATTTGGCAAGATTACAACTAACAAATGCTACTCCTGAATAGCAATACGTATCATTATATCTTCTTTCTTCTTTTTGTAAAGCTCTAAAAGCACTTCTTCTTCTGAGGCTTGTATTATCCTGTCCGTACTAAACTGATAGACCGCTATTCCGTTAACATCTTTCATATCGAATAATGATAGCTTAGAAACATCACCTGAAGTATCATCAATTTTGTATGCCGTTAGGTACCCGCCTTTTCCCGACATATGCCTTGCAGGGTATTCATTTAACCCCAAATTCATGTTCTTTACATTATCTAAATAAAGTAAGTAGTGATAGCCGTTTTTCTCCATGTATTTATATGATAAATCGTAATTATTAACCTTTGTGTTAAAATGCATCGAGAAACCATAACCTACACCGCCACCACTGCTTTTTCTGTATTGGTTTTTTGGTAATTTTTGCATCCACAGCATATCACCAGTTCTACTTATTTTGCACATAAATATTTCTTGATAATAGTAATGATAGGTTGTCGTAGTGGATTTCGTGCTCGCATTGTATGATGTGGTTACTTTCATATAATATACTTCTCCAACTAAAGCTAGTGATCCATCTGAATTAACAATAACATCATCTAAATCTAGCTCATAAATACCTACTTCTTTGCCTTTTCCTTCTTTCTTTTCATTCTTCGCCTGCGCTCTATCACTTTTATTTTTATTGATAATTTCCAATGGTATATCATAAAAACTCTCATTACTAATGATTCCATTAGTTTCTATAATAGATAAATAGATTCCGTTAGCAGAACTTCCTTCTCCATAGAAACCCGCACAATATATTTTTCCTGCATCGCCTTCTTTTAAAGTTATCCCATGAGGAAAATGCTTGTTACCTGCTTCAATAGAAATTTTATCTGGATCATCAGAACCAGAATATTTAAGCAATTCTAAATGAGCATCTTCGCCATTTCTAACTCTAGCCAACAAATAAGCGTTTCCTTTTGAGTCTAAGGTGTATCCCAAATTATCCATTTCCGCTTCCGTATATGGCATTTTTACTTCTTTAGACCATATTTCATTCATGTCTCCGTCATAGACAATCAGGCCAATTTTATCATAGTTCAATTTGTCGCGCTTCTCGATAGGCTTCTTTCTATATACTAACAATATTTTAGAGCGATCAAACGAACCGTACAAATCTATCTTGTTCCCTCCTCCATAATTTGAAAGTTTTCCAGCAACACTCAAAAGCATCTTACTATTCTTTG
>Ga0209406_1000628_pt1 | contig 27102 bp, 22 predicted proteins | sample COGITO_mtgs_1204_FD_184808 | JGI IMG/M metagenome (GOLD analysis project Ga0209406, IMG submission 184808) | Pelagic marine microbial communities from North Sea - COGITO_mtgs_120426 (SPAdes) (version 2) | ecosystem: Environmental > Aquatic > Marine > Epipelagic ... | reverse complement strand
CAGTCGGACCCACCGGACCAACAGGTGCTAATGGAGTAGATGGCGCCACCGGACCAACAGGTGCTGCTGGACCTTCCGGAGCTGCTGGAACTACTGGAGCAGTCGGACCCACCGGACCAACAGGTGCTGCTGGACCTTCCGGAGCTGCTGGAACTACTGGAGCAGTCGGACCCACCGGCCCAACAGGTGCTAATGGAGTAGATGGCGCCACCGGACCAACAGGTGCTGCTGGACCTTCCGGAGCTGCTGGAACTACTGGAGCAGTCGGACCCACCGGCCCAACAGGGATAGATGGCCAAGGGGGGGTTACAATTGCTGGAACGAATGTTGCAATTACAGGTACAGGAACTACAAGTGATCCGTACATTGTAAATTCAAGCTATACGGAGCCAATTTATACAATAGGCTTATGGCCAGAATTGGGCGGTTATGTTTTTAGAATATCACCTGATGGGAAACATGGGCTAGTAGCCGAGATATTTGATCAAGGAGTCACCGATCTTTATGAAGCACAAAATATGATTAGCAATCCATCAAACCATAGTCCAGATGGGCAAATATTTATGGATTGGCGAATGCCCACAAAATACGAATTAAATGAAATGTACCTCCAAAAAGCATCAATTGGTTCTTTTGTTAATGACTTTTATTGGAGTTCTACGGAGGAGAATAGCCAAACTGCGTGGTATCAAAATTTCCTTAATGGTAACGTGGGTGACGGCCCTATGTCTACCTCCGGACAAATTCGTTCGGTCAGAGAGTTTTAACTATTTATCAATTAATCCAGTTAACTGTTTTTTTAAGTTTTGGGTGTTTCATCTCTATTCTGCTGAGCTTGTAACAGTAAGCGGTCAATTTTTAAAATGAAGGATCTTGCCTTCCATTTTTCAATTAAATTACATTCTATGGTACTTTATTCTGATTTACCCGTTTTTAAGCGTGGTTACAAACTCACTTTATAAATTTACAGCCCAACCAAGGTATTTTCTAAAGAAAGAGAAGCTTCGCTAGAAAGCTAGAAAGCTAGAAAGAGCTGGGAAGCAGCTTACTTTTTATCTACATCCAAAATGAAACCCATCAAACACAGTTGGCAATTTTTGGGAGTAATAGGTTAAGACGTCTTGCTATGAAATCTTGTTTTATAGCTATTGTAAGCGGAGTTAGCGATTTTTTATAAAAGTCAAGTTGTTGGTTTATCGCTCCGCATCACGAGAGAAACACCGCTTATAATTATAGTAAACAACCCTAATTGAATCCATGTAATCACCTCCCCATCTACAAACCCCCAAAAAACGGCCACAATTGGAATTAAATAAGTAACCGATGATGCAAAAACTGACGAGGTGTGTTTTATGAGCTTGTTAAACAATACAACAGCTAGAGCGGTTCCAAAAACCGCAAGCAAAATTATATAGCACAAACTGTTAAGCCCTGCCGGTGTTTGGATGGTTTCTATTGTGCGAGTTGCTACTAATAAATAGATAAGGCAAGGTGGCGCGATAGTTAAAAAGGACAAAGAAGTGATTGTTACAGCATTTAATTCGGCTAATTTTTCTTTTAAAACGTTAACGCTTAAACCATAACACCCGGTTGCCCCTAAAACCAATAAGCTATACCAATAATTAGAATCGCCAGCTCCAGAATTAGAAGTATAAACGAGTGCAATGGTTCCCGCTAGGCCAATAAGCACTCCTATAATTTTTATAGGCTTAACGGGAACATTAAAAAATAGTACAGCAATTAGCAAGGCAAACAAAGGCGTGAGGGAGTTAAGCATGCCCGAGAGACTGCTACTAATAACGGTTTGAGCATAAGCGAATAGAAAAGCTGGAACTCCGTTTCCTGCTAAAGCAGCTACTAGTATCCATTTGCCATGTTTAGAGTAAAGTGTTTTGATGCTTTTGATGGCAAAAGGTAAAAGAGAGAGACATGCAATCACAATTCTTAGCGCGGCCATTTCATCAGCCGAAAACGCAATAAGACCTCTTTTCATCATTAAAAAAGAACTTCCCCATATAAAGGCTAAAAAAATTATCAAAAAGACTTGAGGAACTCTATTTTGTAGTGAAATGTTCATTTACTTTGAAAGCTGTAAAAGTAAGTCAATCACTATGAAAGTTTATACAAAAACAGGAGATGCTGGTAAAACTTCTTTAATAGGAGGAACGCGGGTGTTTAAGAATCATATTAGAATAGAGTCGTATGGAACAGTAGACGAACTTAATTCCTACATAGGATTAATTAGAGATCAGCAAGTTGATGATCGTATGAAAGCAACGCTGCTGGAAATACAAGACAGATTATTTACGATTGGCTCATCCTTAGCATCAGATCCTGAAAAGTCAAAAATGAAAATTCCCGATCTGCTAGAAACTGATGTTGAGTTTTTAGAAAAAGAAATAGACTTCATGAATGATTTGTTGCCAGAAATGAAATCTTTTGTGCTGCCAGGAGGTCATCAGGCGGTGTCGTTTTGTCATATTGCAAGATGCGTTTGCCGAAGAGCAGAAAGAATTTCGATAGAGCTTAATCAAAACGAATTTGTTGCTAAATTGGTGATCAAATATTTAAATCGTCTTTCCGACTATCTTTTCGTTGCGGCAAGGCTCTTGACAGAGCAGCTAAAGGTGGAAGAAACACCTTGGAAGCCTAGATTTTAATAGGGTTTTATGAAAAGTGAAAATTTTCTTGTGTAAGAAAACAAAAAATTTACTTTTGCGTTCAGATTAAAGGATTTAACCTTACAAAGTATGTATTGGACATTAGAATTAGCTTCCTACATGGAAGATGCGCCTTGGCCGGCAGATAAGGATGAACTTATCGATTTTGCAATTAGAACGGGAGCTCCTTTAGAGGTAGTCGAAAATTTGCAAGAAATTGAAGATGAGGGAGAACAGTATGATAATATTGAAGAGATTTGGCCAGATTATCCTACAAAAGAAGATTTTTTCTTCAATGAGGACGAATATTAGAAAGAAACAATTTATACAGAAAGCCGCTCCGATAAGAGCGGCTTTTTTTTTGCCGTAATTTGAGTAAATTTGCTCGCCTCCGAGAGGAGAAAAAGAAAGAGATAATATGTTAGATACAATTACAGGGTTCCTGAAAAAATTTGTTGGTAGTAAGTACGATAAAGATATAAAAGAAACAGAACCTATTGTTGAGCAAATTCATGCTGCATATGCTGGCCTGCAGGGTTTGTCGAATGATCAATTGAGAGGGAGAACGAAAGAGCTAAAAGCTAAAATTCAAGACTATTTAAAGGAAGAGCAAGAAAAAATTGATGCTCTTCGCGCTAAAATTGAAGAAAATCCTTCATTAGATATTGCTCAAAAAGAAGATATCTATAACGAAATAGATACCATTGATGAAACAATTGACGGAAAAGTAGCTGAGATTTTAGATGAAATTCTGCCAGAAGCTTTTGCTGTAGTAAAAGAAACAGCTAAGCGTTTTCATGAAAACGACTTCATTGAAGTTACCGCGACTGAGATGGATAAAGATATTGCGGCAACAAGAGATAGCGTTGTAGTTGAAGGAGATAAGGTAAAGTGGATGAGCAAGTGGCTTGCCGCTGGTATCGAAATAAGCTGGGACATGATTCATTATGATGTTCAGCTTATTGGAGGGATTATTTTACATCAAGGTAAAATAGCTGAAATGCAAACAGGGGAAGGCAAAACTTTAGTTTCTACATTGCCAGTTTATCTAAATGCATTAAGCGGAAGGGGAGTACACCTGGTTACCGTAAATGATTACCTAGCAAAAAGAGATTCGGAATGGATGGGCAGTATATTCGAATTTCATGGATTGAAGGTAGATTGTATTGATCGTCATCAGCCAAATTCGCCTCAAAGAAGGCAGGCTTATTTAGCCGATGTTACCTATGGAACAAATAATGAATTTGGGTTCGATTATTTGCGAGATAACATGGCTAACCGACCAGAAGATTTAGTACAACGAAAGCATAATTACGCAATTGTAGATGAGGTAGATTCTGTGTTGATTGATGATGCAAGAACGCCACTTATTATTTCAGGTCCTACACCACAAGGAGATAAGCACGAGTTTAATCAACTTAAACCTAAAATTGAAAAATTGGTTAAAGCACAGAGGGACTTTGTGAACACTGTGTTAGTTGATGCGAAACGTAAATTGGCTGCTGATTCATCTACGGTTTCAGAAAAGAAAGAATTGTCGAAAATGCACGAAGAAGGCGGCTTGGCATTATTAAGAGCTTTCCGTGGTTTACCAAGGAATAAGGCACTTATCAAGTACCTCAGTGAACCTGGTGTAAAAGCAACACTCCAAAAAACGGAGAACTATTACATGCAAGACAACTCAAAAGAGATGCCTAAGGTTGACGAGGAGTTGTTTTTCACAATTGATGAAAAAACAAATGGATTTGAACTCCAAGACAAAGGTGTTGAATTGATTACCGATTCAAGTGAAGACGCTAATTTCTTTATAATGCCTGACATAGGTGCCGAAATTGCTGTATTGGAGAAATCTGATATGGAGAAGCAAATAATGCTGGAAAAGAAAGATGGATTGCTTCAAGATTATTCTATTAAATCTGAGCGAATTCATACAGTTAATCAGTTACTTAAAGCATACACTCTTTTCGAGAAAGATACAGAGTATGTGTTGATGGACAATAAAGTAAAAATTGTTGATGAACAGACGGGCCGTATTATGGACGGTAGACGCTATTCTGACGGATTACATCAAGCCATTGAGGCGAAAGAAAATGTAAAAATTGAGGCGGCAACACAAACATACGCCACGGTTACATTACAGAACTACTTCCGTATGTTCAACAAGCTGGCCGGGATGACTGGGACGGCCGAAACAGAAGCAGGAGAGCTTTGGGAAATTTACGAATTAGATGTAACAGTAATACCAACAAATCGGCCTATTCAAAGAGATGATCGCGATGATATGGTTTACAAAACTACGCGTGAAAAATATAATGCGGTAATAGATGAAGTAGTCGATCTTACGAAGAAAGGTAGACCAGTTTTGGTTGGTACAACTTCCGTAGAAATTTCCGAATTGCTTGGAAGAATGCTTAAAATGAGAGGCATAAAGCACCAAATTTTAAATGCAAAAGTTCACCAACGAGAGGCAGAAGTGGTTGCCTCTGCAGGTATTGCAGGAGCGGTAACTATTGCCACCAATATGGCTGGTCGTGGTACGGATATTAAATTACAAGCAGGTGTTAAAGAAGCTGGTGGTCTTGCAATTGTGGGCACAGAAAGACATGAGTCTAGGCGAGTTGACAGACAGTTAAGGGGTCGTGCTGGTCGTCAAGGAGATCCGGGTTCATCTCAATTCTTCGTTTCTCTTGAAGACAATTTAATGCGTTTATTTGGTTCTGATAGAATTGCGAAATTGATGGACAGAATGGGCTTGGAAGAAGGAGAAGTTATCCAACATTCCATGATTTCTAAATCAATTGAACGTGCGCAGAAAAAGGTAGAAGAAAACAACTTCGGACAGCGTAAACGATTACTAGAGTACGATGATGTAATGAATTCGCAGAGAGAAGTTGTTTATGATAAAAGGCGTCACGCTCTTCACGGCAGCCGATTATCATTAGATATTTCTAACTCAATGTACGATGTAGGGGAATCGGTTGTTGTTGAGAATCATGGAGCAAGAGATTATACCGCTTTCGAGCTCGATCTATTGAAATATTTATCGATACAATCTCCGGTAACTGAGTCTGAATTCATGAAAGTATCAGAGGATGAACTAACTGAAAAAGTTTATGAAAAGGCCTATTCAAATTATTTGAACAAAGCGAGGCAAATCGCTGCTTCTGGCTATCCAGTGGTAAAAGATGTTTACGAAGATGAAAGTAATACATTCGAGAATATTGTAGTCCCTTTTGTTGATGGTCGTAATGCAATTCAGGTAACGGCAAATCTAGAAAAAGCATATAAATCAGAAGGTGCTGAGCTATCGGTTGCACTTGAGAAGTCAACTACTCTAGCAAAGATTGATGATGCCTGGAAAGAGCACTTAAGAGAAATGGATGATTTACGGCAATCTGTGCAAAGTGCTGTTTACGAGCAAAAAGATCCACTTTTAATCTACAAATTTGAATCGTTTGAGCTATTTAAGAAAATGCTGGGGGAAGTGAATCGTGAGATTACATCTTTCTTAGTAAAAGCTAATTTGCCAGCAAGGAATCCTAATTTAGTGAAGGAAGCCCCAAAGCAGCAGCGAAATAACTTAGACAATATCCAAACAAGTAAGACAGAAGTTCCTCAATATTCTGGAGGAAGTTCTACCCAAGGAGGGGCACAGGCGGCTCCACAAAAGGAAGCACCAAAAGCCCAACCCGTGAGGGTAGAGAAAAAAGTGGGAAGAAACGAACCCTGTCCTTGTGGCAGTGGCAAGAAATTTAAACATTGTCACGGATAGAAAGTCCATATGGCTAGAAAGAAATCACAAAAAATTGAGAGTGTTTCGCCTTCGGACTTAGGAAAGACGGAAGAGAAGGCGTTTATTCTAAATAAACTAGACTGGGCATGGGTTGGTTTAGCTGTGGTTATGTTAATTACTTTAATTGTACGATGGAAATTTATTAATATTCCGTTCGAAAGAGATGAGGGAACCTATGCCTATTTTGGACAATTAGTGCTTGATGGTAAAATTCCTTATGTAGATTTTTACGAAATGAAATTCCCAGGTATTTATTACTGTTATGCTGGATTAATTGCAATTTTTGGAGCAACGCTAAAAGGTATTCACATAGGTATGCTGATTGTAAATTTGGCGACCGTTTATTTTGTGTTTCGTTCCGCTAGTATTTGGTTTAATAAAACAGTAGGAGTTGTTTCAGCATTAGCATTTACTTTTTTATCCATGAACCCGCATGCGTCTGGATTTACTACACAATCAGAGCATTTAGTTTCGTTTTTCTTGTGTGGAGGTCTCTTGTTAATGTTGCGAGGTCTGGAAAAAGAAGACTTGAAGTATTATTTTTTCAGTGGCCTCTTATTTAGCTGCTCCCTTTTGGTGAAACAGAATGGAGTGTTCTTTATGTTGTTTGGAGGTTTGGCGATTACCTTACACTACCTTCTAAACAAATCGATGGATATAAAAAACACAATTATTTCTGGAGCAATTTATACAGTTGGAGCGATTGTCCCGATTGCAGTAGTAAGCCTAATAATTCTGTCACAAGGTGCCTGGGATGAATTTGTTTACTGGGTGTATACCTATCCTCAATCTTATGTTGGCGGTATCGATTGGGATCCTCAAGGTAAAAGTTTGTTTAATATGGCGTACGGTAATATTTCGGCAAATAGTATAGCGTTCATCTATTTGGCATTGGGAGGGATAGTGTTTACACTATTATCAAAGCAATCTTGGCATCGAAAAATAATGCTCCTATTATTCTGTTTATTATCATTTCTTTCAATATCACCAGGGTTAAGATTTTATGGGCACTACTGGTTGTATCTGATGCCAGCAGTGGCAATAGCTATCGGAAGTTTTGTGTATTCGTTTAATCTAATCATTGAAAAGTATGCAAAAGGGAAGTATCTGAAATATGTTTCTGTGGCAATTTTTATTGTAGGAATAATGCATCACTGGGTGCAACAGGAGAATGATACTAGGATTAAAGATTATTATACGAACCCTGATGAAACTAATATTTTGAGAGCGGTATATGGTCAAAATCCTTTTCCGGAGTCTAAGATAATTGGTGATTTGATCAAAGAGAACTCAGCACCAGAAGATAAAATAGCTGTGTTTGGATCAGAACCTCAGATGTTTATATATTCTGGCAGACGTGGAGTCTCAAAGCATAATTATATATCATATTTAGTCGGAAAAAGTGCAGAATCTGCAGAATTTCAAAAAGAATACATCGCAGATGTTGAGAAAGAAATGCCTAAGTTTATGGTTTATTATAGGCACCCAGTATCTTGGTTAACCCAACCAGAGTCGGATAAATCTATCTTCGGTTGGTTTGATAAGTTTGCAAACGAGAACTATAATTTGGTTGGGTTAACTCAAGTATTAGGCCCTAATCAATTATTTCATAAATGGGGGAAACAAGAGGCTCTAGTTGCCCTACAAGATTTCAGAAAACAGGAGCAGAATATGAGAACACAGCTTGCAGAATTATCTAAAGATCCGCAGACAAATAAACAAGCGATTGCAAGCATTCAAAGTCAGTTGAAAATCTTTAACTTTGAGATTATCGTTTTTGAAAGAAAGGAATCATGAAGAACGAACTTTCAATAATTGAATTTCCATCCATCGGTGAGCCTGAACTAGGATATATCAGTGTCGCTGATGTTGAAAAAAATATTCCCTTCGAAATAAAACGTACATTTTGGAGTTACTATACTCCGCATCATGTTATTCGAGGAAAGCACGCACACCGTGAGTTAATACAAGTCTTGGTTGCCGTTGCTGGAATTATTACGGTTAGAACTGAAGAGAGAAATGGAAATAAAATCGAATTTCAATTAGACTCCCCTCACAAAGGGCTCTATATTCCTGCAAGATTTTGGCATACGATGGAATTCTCGCATAACGCGGTCTTACTAAGCTTAGCTTCTCAAAGTTATTCAGAACAAGATTACATAAGAAATTACGAAGACTTTAAAATGGGAAATGATTAAGGTTATCCGATATGATTCATCCAATAAAGTTATTTGGAACGAATTTGTGAAAAACGCCAAGAATGGAATGTTTCTATTCAATAGGGGTTTTATGGATTATCATTCCGATAGATTTAATGACCATTCGTTGATGATGTATCGTGATGATAAGCTATTAGCGATTCTTCCTGCAAACGAAAAGGAAAACTTGCTCTATTCGCATCAGGGGTTGACGTATGGAGGCCTTATTCTATGCAGAGACTCTAGGGCAATAAATACGGTTGAAGTTTTAAAGGCCATTATTGACTATTGCACTCAGATTGGATTGTCGAAGCTTATTTATAAAGCTGTCCCGCATATTTTTCATCGATTCCCAAGTGAAGAAGACTTATACGCAATTTATGTTTTAGGGGGGGACCTAATTTCTAGGGCAAGCTCTGTGGTTCTATCACCAAAAGATAAATTAAAGACTTCCAAGGGCCGAAAAACAATGATTGGTCGAGCAAAAAAAGAAGGTGTAAAGGTTAATAAATCTGATGATTTGAGTGCATTTTATGAAATGATGGTTTCGTTATTAGATGAAAAATATGATTCCAAACCCACACATACTCTAGATGAATTAAAGTCATTAACAGAACAGTTTCCCAATTCGATTAAGCTTTTCATGTCTAATTTAAATGATGAATTATTGGCTGGAGTTGTGATATTTGAGACTGAAAAAGTTGCACACTTCCAATACATTTCAACTACTCCTGTTGGAAGAGATTTTGGAGGTCTAGATATCATTGTAGACGAACTAATAAGCACTATATATAAAGACAAAGATTACATAGATTTTGGGACATCAAACGACCGGAGTGAATTGGGGGTAAACGAAAACCTTATAAAGAACAAAGAAAGTTATGGCGCACGCAGTGTTATGCAAGACACATATGAATTACATTTGTAGCACATGAGGGATTTAAGGGATTACCAAGATAAATATTTAGACAATAACCCTTACGAAAAATATCAGGTGAAGTATCGAAGAGAACCGATACTTAATTTTATTGATCAGCATAAACCAAAACAAATACTAGAAATAGGATGTGGCGAAGATTCTCTGTTTAATTATGTTGCCAATTTTGAACGATTTGTAGTTGTTGAGCCTGGAGATGTTTTTGTCGCCAAGGCAACACAAGCAAAAGGTAAGCATAGTTTAGCCGATAAAATTCAAATTGTGCAAGAACCTTTTGAGGGGTCAAATGATAGAGTTAAGGATTTTGATTTCGTTATTTGCTCAGGGCTTTTGCATGAGCTAACTAATCAAAGGCAATTTATGGATCAGTTGTTTTCGTTATCAAACCATGAAACAATTGTTCATGTTAGTGTTCCTAACGCAAATTCGTTTCATAGGGAATTAGCCGTTAAAAGTGGATTGATTGATTCAGTACACCAAAAATCTGATTTTCAAGTTAAGTTTCAGCAGCACAATGTTTTTTCGATGAAACAACTAGAAGATTTGGCAGCATCTGTTGGATTCGAGGTCATTGAAAAAGCTACGTTTTCTTTAAAACCATTTACACACATTCAAATGCAAAGGTTAATTGATGATAAAATAATTGATGATAGAATTGTGGATGCCTTAGCAAATATGACCTACCTTCTTCCCGAGATGGGGTCTGAAATGTACGTTAACTTAAAGAAAAAGTAATTTGAGCGTAGTTGATATTATTGGGAACAACGTTGGGGCGATGATAGCTGCCGTTGAGTTGTCCAAGAAGGAAGAGGTAAAAGTTCGATTATTTAACGAGCTTCCATTTTGGGGTTCACACTTAGTAGGAACAAAAGAATCGCAGCAGCATTACGATTTTGGGCGTATAATTTTTGATTTTTTTTCTTACAACGATGACCAAAACAGCGAAATAAGTTCCTACAATGCTAAAGTTAGAAATGATGTAGGACGATTTTACAGCCTTATAAGAAAGTACATTGAAGAATTAGTTGATGTAGTTGAAATCGACACCCCTCAAATGTATTACGACAAGTCGTATTATGAAGACTTTATGTTTGCAGATTCGCTTGCTATACTGAAGCATTTACCTCAAGACACGCAAAAGTTGATAATTGAGGAATTAAGGGTTGTTGTCGCCAATAATACAAGTTTGCATGCGTCAAATAAAAAATTAGAATCAAGCGCTTTTGTAAGTGCTAATACCCACGAAGTATCTATCGCTAATCATGGAAAATGTATTCATGAATTGTTAATAGCTCCCTTTATGAGAAAAGTACTTGCTACTGATCGACCCGAATTATCTGCAATTTATCATCGTATACCTTGGCTACCCTTGTATTACCCAGAAACGTTATTATCCCAGTTTGAAGGAAAAAGGCAACAACTAGCCAAACCAAAATTTCATTATCCTACTTGTGGTTATTTTTCAATACTGATACATAAGCTCAAAGAAACAATTGAAAACTCCCCATTTATAGAGTTAAGGAAGGATAAGATAGAAGCAATAACGCCAGACAATAAAGGATTTGTTGATATAAAACTAGAAAATGAAACCATCCATTCTAATCAGCTTGTATGGTCTGGAGACCCGGAAGTATTGTTACGAAAACTTGGTGAAAGAAAATTCGATAATTCTGCGGTAGAAAAATTGCCTATTAGCTTTAGCTTCGTAGAAATAGATACAATTCGATTAAAGAAAGAGTTTAGTATCCTTACGGTTATTGATGAAAACTTATTGCCATTTAGAATTACCAATCAGACATACTGCTCTGGTTCGCAGGAGAGGCAAACAAAATTAGTTGTTGAATGCAATCCAGAGCAATTAATAAACAAAGCAGGAGAGGAACCAGAAAACCAGTATATCGAAATTATTAACAATTTAATACAGCTTCAAATCATTGAAACTGCTGATGCTGTAAACCATGTTTCGATAAAAAATGTTAGTAAAACTATTCGAATACCGAATAAGCGAAACGAGCTTTTGTTTAATGAATATGACAAGCTGTTGTCTACGAAATATTCAGAAATAATTAGAATGGGAACATCTTTGGATTTTGTATCCATCTCAATCAACGACCAAATCATTCAAGGATTGCATATCGCAGAGAAATATGGATAAGATATCGATTATCATACCGTGCTATTATAATGAAGAAAACATCCCTGTCACATCTAAAGTATTGATAGAAAACGAAAGTATGTTTCCCTCTGATGTAACATTTGAGTACGTAATGGTCGATGACGGGTCAAAGGATAACACTTGGGCCGAAATTTTGAAGTTCCAAGAACAATATCCTGCTAAGGTCAAGGCAGTTAAGTTGACTAGAAACTTTGGGGCTATAAATGCTGATTTAGCTGGGTTTCATTATGCTACTGGAAATTGTAATGTAATACTTTCTTGCGATTTGCAAGATCCCCCCGAATTGATAAAAGAAATGTACGACCACTGGCGTAATGGATTGAAATTGGTTATTGCTCACAGAACCAATAGAGAGGAGTCTTCCATTCAAAAATTACTCTCTAACACTACACATAAGCTATTTAAAAAACTAGCCTTACCAGAGGCTCCTGAAAAAGGATTTGACATGGTACTCTTTGATGCAGAACTTCGAGAAAAAACTATAAAATCCAACATACGAAACACCTATTTGCAACATTACTTTATTTTCTTGGGTTATCCCTATGTGAGTATTCCGTATATCAGAAAAAAAAGAGAGATTGGAATCTCAAAATGGACGATGTCGAAAAAGATGAAAGCCTTTATAGATTCATTTGTTTCATTTTCATATTTTCCAATCAGAGCGATATCAGTTGTTGGATTGATACTCGGGGCTATTGCATTCTTCTATGCTTTACTAATACTCTATTGGAAAATTTTCGGAGAAATTGAAATGGAAGGATGGACTTCCAACATGCTAGTGGTTTTGTTTGTGTCTTCGTTCCAAATGATTGCACTAGGAATTATAGGTGAATATGTTTGGCGTACTTTAGACGAGACTAGAAATAGACCATCCTTTGTTGTTGAAGAAACGCGAATTCAAGAAGAAAACTAGCAACGATATTAGATAATGAGTAAAATTTCAGTAAAAGAAGCAGCACATTTATTTGTTCTATTAATAGTAGTTCTTTTCTCTTCTTGCGAGGAAAACACTCCTAAAGTGAAGTTTAATGAGATTATGTGCAACAACCTAAATTATGCTACAGATGAAATTTATTTTAACTACTCTGATTGGATTGAATTAAAAAATATTACGGACGATTTGTTAGATATTTCTGGATATACAATAAACGATTCTAGAAACTCCAATGGATGGAAAATTCCCGATGGAACAATATTAAGTGCAGGAGGCTATCAGCTATTTTGGGCTGATGGAAAAGACAATCGAAATCATACTAACTTCAAGCTAAAAAATTCTGGCGAAAGTTTATATTTATATAACACCGAAGGACTTATAGTGGACTCGATAAAACCTAATAATCAAATTGTTGACGTTTCTTACGGTTATAGTTCTAAGGGAAAACTCGGGTACTTTAATTCGCCTACACCTAATGCCGAAAATAGCTCAACCGTAATAGTAAAACCTAATATTCAGATACCGGTAATTGATGAAGGGCCGCAGCTTGTTCAAAGTGGCTACCAAATTAAATTAATGAAACCCACAAATAATTTAACAATTAGGTACACCCTTGACTGCAGCAATCCTAATGCGAGTTCTAAAGAATATCAGGCGCCTATTCAAATTGACAACACAACCATTATTAGAGCGATTTGTATAGATCAAAATGGATTAGCGAGCGACATTATTACTAAAAGTTATATTATAAGAAAGCCAACAAACGTCCCCATTCTTTCTTTAGTTACCGACTCCCGTAATCTTTGGGACGACCATATTGGCATTTATACCGTTGGGAAAAATGGTAGTGCTGGACAAATTGGGCCCGTTGCTAATTGGAATCGGGACTGGGAAAGGCCTGCAAACGTTGAGTTTTTTGAAAAAAGTGACACAGTCAAAGTCAACGAACAGGCCGGAATCAAAATATTGGGATTATATATAAGTGCCTGGCCTCAAAAACCTTTTGGAATATATTTTAGAAAAAAATATGGAAAATCTAAAGTAAATTACCCTTTTTTTCCTGAAAAAGAGGCGAACGAGTATTCACACCTAATAATTAGAGTAGCTGATTGGAATGATACTGGTATTAGGGATGGTTTGATGACAAATATAGTAGCTGAAACCACCGAAATTGATTGCCAAGGATACAGACCAGTTGCAACATATATCAACGGAGAATTTTGGGGTATTTATAACTTGAGGGAAAAACAAAATGAGAACTATTTAATGTTAAACCATGGCGTAGACCCTAATAAAGTTGATTTAATCGAATATAAAATCGGAAAAATTAACGTAATAGAAGGGAGTGGGGATGATTTTAGACAGATGATGGAATTTTGTCAAAATAATTCTTTAGTAGATCCGGACAATTATAAAGCTATTGCTGAACAAATTGACCTAGATAACTATTTAGATTATTATATTGCTGAATTATACTTTGCAAATAGTGATTGGCCAGGTAACAATCTAAAGTGCTGGAAAAGCCAGCAAGAAGGGAGTAAATGGCGCTGGATTTTATATGATTTGGATACTGGTTTTGATTTTCTTCACGCAGGATATGCAAAGTTTAATTCCTTAAACCATGCTCTCACTATAAAAGGAGATGCACATCACAATCCACCCCATTCCACTTTATTGTTTCGAAGTTTAATGATGAATAAAGAGTTTGTCCAAAAATTCCTTCAAAGATATGCAGTCCACCTGAATACAACTTTGGCGACTAATCGAGTGAAATCGATAGTTGAGAAAACCGCAAATGATATCCAGCAGTTAATTCCAGAACAGGCTAAAAAGTGGGAAAAGAGTCCAATACTCCCAGGTGGTTATTCTTTTTATAAAACTCCGGAAAAATGGCAGAAGAATGTTGATTTATTAAAAGACTTTGCTGATGAACGAAACCCATATATTTGGCAAATGCTAATGGCTTCATTTCAAATCACTGAAACAGTGAATATTTCTCTAGGAACAACAGTTGGAGGGTTTTGTTCTCTTGCCGGAGTTGAGCTCAATAAAAAATACTCAGGTAAGCACTTTAAAAATGTTCCAGTTGTGGTAAAAGCGATTACTAAAGAGGGATACGAATTTGTTGGATGGAAAGGGGACACAAGAAAAGAGGCAAGTATTCAAATTGTACCTTCTCAAAACATTAGTTTAGCGCCAATCTTTAGGAAGATCTCTTAGCACTCCACATGTAGCCATGTATCGGTAGACTGAAAATTTCGTTCGATATTTTATTAGCTACGGGGAAATTTTGATCTGAGTATTCAGCCAGATATGCTTCTGACTTGTAGGGCGGAACAGGATAATGAATTTGACATTTATACCCATTTTCATCTAGTTGTTTAAGAACCGAAGTGCGGTTATTCGTCATCGCCACCAATTGATGATAGACATGGTGGTAACCTTCTGGTATGACTTGGTAAACCCATGGTTCGTCACAGAATTCGTTCATTAAATTTTCAGCTGCTTGTTTACGCATACTATTCCAATGGTCAAGGTATTTAAGTTTAATTCTAAGAACACCAGCTTGCAGCTCATCTAAACGAGAGTTGTACCCAACAACTTCGTTGTAATATTTTTTTTGCGATCCGTAATTGCGCAACACGCGAAGTTTGTCGGCTAATTCGGAGTCACTAGTTGTAATAGCACCAGCATCTCCGTATGCCCCTAGATTTTTGGTAGGATAAAAACTAAAACCAGCGGCATCTCCAAAACTTCCGGCCATCTTATTATTTATTCGTGCACCATGAGCCTGGGCAGCATCTTCCAAAACTTTGAGATTATTTTTTTTTGCAATAGCCATAATCTCAGGCATTGCAGCGCATAATCCGTATAGGTGAACAGGAATAATAACTTTAGTTTTCGAGGTAACTTTTTCTTCAATTAACGCTGGGCTTATGTTGAAGGTCTCAATATCAGGCTCAACAAAAATAGGAGTAGCACCACATTGAGAAACGGCTAAAACTGTTGCGATGTAGGTATTAGAAGGGACAATAACTTCATCTCCTGGACCTATATCCCATGCTTTCAAAACTAAAAAAAGAGCTTCCAAGCCATTTGCAACACCAATACAATGCTTTGTGTCGCAGTAATCAGCGAATTCGTTTTCGAAGGCCGAAAGTTCATTCCCCATGATGTACCAGCCACTTCCTAAAACTTCTGCTGTTTTTGCAGTTATCTCTTCTTTAATGCTTAAGTATTCAGCTTTGAAATCAGTAGGAGCGTACATTAAACTATTTTTTAGGTTTTTCGTAAATCCTGAATTTGGCCAAACCCATTCGTTGTAAGAAGTGTTTTAGTGAAGTTACAAGTACACCTATTCCATAAGTTGAACTTCTAGAAAAATTTATTGAAGAAGCCTCTTCAAAATATTTAGTCGGGCAAGTAATTTCTCCAATTTCAAATCCAGCGTAAAAAATCTGAGAAAGCATTTGATTGTCAAACACAAAATCATCAGAGTTGGCCATGTAATCAATCGATTCTAAAACTTCTTTAGAAAAGGCTCTATACCCAGTATGGTATTCGGATAACTTTTGGCCAATAAGGATGTTTTGGGTCAACGTTAAAAATCGGTTTGCGATGTATTTATACATTGGCATGCCACCTTTTAGTGCTCCTTTACCGAGAATCCTAGAGCATAGCACAACAGGGTATAAATCGTTTGCCATGATATGTGTAATAGAAGGAATCAGCAAAGGGGTGTATTGATAATCTGGATGAACCATGATAACAATGTCTGCACCAATTTCTAATGCTTTGTTATAACAAGATTTTTGATTTCCACCATAACCTTTATTTCGGTCGTGCTTAATAACATATTTAATCCCTAAATTTTTAGCCACTTCAACAGTATTGTCGGGGCTATTGTCGTCAACTAAAACTACGTCATCTACAATGTCGAAATCAATTTCTTTGTAGGTTTGTTCCAGTGTAAGCGCGGCATTATAAGCAGGCATTACAACAACAACTTTCTTTCCTTTAATCATACTTTTTTCTTTAACCAGCCCAGCTTTCTCTATCCAAACTTCTGTATTGGATAGCTTCAGCTAAATGATTTGTTTCAATATTAGGACTATTATCTAAATCTGCAATGGTTCTGGAGACTTTTAAAATCCTGTCGAAAGCCCTAGCGGATAATCCAAGCTTGTCCATAGCGGTTTTTAATAGTGCGGTACCTTCAGGACTTATCCTGCAAACCTGTCTTAACTGCTTCGATTCCATCTGTGCGTTGCAATGAACCTCCATGTTTTCTTTGTATCTTTTTTCTTGAATATCTCTCGCATTAATTACTCTGTCACGAACGATTTCACTTTTTTCTTCTATAATTTTTGAGCTCAGCTCATCAAATTTAACGGGAGTAACTTCAATGTGAATGTCTATTCTATCCAACAATGGGCCAGATATCTTGTTAAGATAATTTTGAACAACACCTGGGGCGCAAACACAATTTTTTTCGGGGTGATTGTAATAACCACATGGACATGGATTCATTGAAGAAATCAGCATAAAGCTGGCGGGATAATCAACAGTAAATTTTGCTCTTGAAATTGTAACTCTTCTATCTTCAAGAGGTTGCCTCATCACCTCTAAAACTGTTCTTTTATATTCAGGCAATTCATCTAAGAATAATACTCCGTTATGAGCCAACGAAATTTCCCCAGGTTGAGGAAAACTACCTCCGCCAACTAGAGCTACATCACTAATTGTATGGTGAGGGCTGCGAAAAGGACGCAGAGTAATTAATCCAGATCCCTTCTCCATTTTCCCTGCAACGGAATGAATTTTAGTTGTTTCCAATGCCTCGTGCAAGTTTAATGGAGGAAGTATAGTTGGTAAGCGCTTGGCCAGCATTGTTTTTCCAGCACCGGGTGGACCAACCATAATTGCATTATGACCCCCTGCAGCAGCGATTTCTAATGCTCTTTTAATGTTTTGTTGCCCTTTTACATCGGAAAAGTCGATAGCGCTTCCATTCAATTTTTCATAAAATTCTTTACGTGTATCTACAATCGTTTTTTCCAGTTCAATTTTTCCATCGAAAAAATCTATTACCTCTTTAATATTGTCTACTCCGTATACATCGAGGTTCCCAACTATCCCAGCCTCTTTAGCATTTGCTTTGGGAATTATAATTCCTTTAAAGCCTTCCTCCATTGCTTTTATAGCGATGGGTAAAATCCCTTTCATGGGTTGTAATCCGCCATCTAGAGAGAGTTCGCCCATAATAACGAAATCGCTTACTCTGTTAGATTTAATCTGTTCGGAGGCAGCTAAAATTCCGATGGCAATTGTTAAGTCGTAGGCAGAACCTTCCTTCCGAATGTCTGCTGGGGCCATGTTAATAGTAATTCCTTTCCCCGGAATTTTATATCCGTTGTTCTTTAAAGCTGCATCTATTCGCTGCTGACTTTCTTTAACCGCATTATCAGGCAATCCAACTAAGAAAAACTTGATTCCTTTGCCTATGTTAACTTCAACTGTAATAGTTGTAGCGTTTACTCCGTAAACAGCACTACCGAAAGTTTTAACAAGCATTAGAGATTAATTTCTACGAAGTCGATAAGAGAATGAATAACCTTGATATGAATCTCCTGAACCCTATCGGAATATTCACTGTAAGGGGCACGAATTTCTACATCGCATTGCTTTGCTAGTTCACCTCCGTCTTTTCCTGTTAAAGCGATAATAATCATACCTTTTTTCTTCGCCATTTTTGCAGCGTTTACAACGTTTTTAGAATTCCCACTGGTACTGATAGCAAACAAAACATCACCTTTTCGCCCGTGACCTTGAATAAACCTAGAGAAAATTTTATTGTAGCCAAAATCGTTTGCAGTACATGTAATATAGGCAGGATCTGAAATGGCTATTGCAGGCAATGGATCTCTGTTGTCTCGAAAACGACCCGTGAACTCTTCGGCAAAGTGCATAGAATCACTCATTGAACCACCATTACCACATGAGATGATTTTATGATCGTTAAGAAATGCGGCCAATATATAGTTGCCGGCAGTATAGATGTCTTTAAAGTTTTCACTTTCGGAGAGAAACTCTTTTAAAACTTTGTCCGCTTCAGTAAAATGATGTCTGATGTTGTCGATATCCATTGAACATCAAATATAGGAAATTAGCCTATTATTTTTTAAGCTTTATTTTGCTTTTTCGTAAAGTGATAATCCTTCTTGAAGCCAATCTTTAAAATCTTCTACGTTACCATGATGCTCATAATCAGCTGAACCATTGGATAAGTCTTCGTTGTTGGGCCCAAGCATTATATAATAAGGTTGGGTGTTAGTTTTATAACGAATAGTCTGGATGTAACTCCATTTATTACCAATTGTTCTAATTTTTTTCATTTTTCCATTTAGTTCAACTTCTTTTTGTTCAGCAATAGGTAAATCTCGTTTGTCGTCAACGTAAAGAGAGATGACCACCACATCTTCTTTTAGTATATTAATTACTCCTGACTCTCCCCAAACGTTTTCTTCCATTTTTCGACAATTGACACACGCGTGGCCAGTAAAATCTAAAAATGCTGGTTTGCCTATTTTTTTGGCATAAGCAAGCCCTGTGTCCATGTCATGAAATACTGGTAGTCCTTGAGGTCCAACATGGGTTCCTTTAGGCCCATGTGCGTCATTGTTGCCAAGACTGCCTCCAACTCCCTTCGGTGACTCGCTATAGGCCATTGGCGGAGGAAATCCGCTAATAAGCTTTAGAGGAGCGCCCCATAATCCAGGAATTAAATACACTACAAATACTAACGTAAAAGTGGCAAGAAGTGTTCTTCCTACTGAAAGACTTTCGAGAGGGCTATCATGCGGCAATCGTATAAACCCAAATAAGTAAAGTGCCAAAGCAAAGAAAACACCTATCCAAATTGCTAAAAACACTTCTCTTTCAAGATAGTGCGCTTGAACAACCAAATCAGCGTTGGATAAGAATTTAAATGCAAGCGCAATTTCTAAAAACCCTAGAAAAACTTTCACTGTATTTAACCATCCACCCGACTGAGGCAATGAGTTTAGCCATCCAGGGAAGGCAGCAAATAACCCAAACGGAAGCGCTAATGCGAGGGAGAAACCTAACATGCCTATAATAGGCCCATATCCTCCAATACTTGCAGCCTCTACGAGCAACGTGCCAACGATTGGTCCAGTGCAAGAAAAAGACACTAGAGCTAATGTAAAAGCCATAAAAAAGATGCCGATTAGCCCACCTTTATCAGATGCTTGGTCTGCCTTGTTTACCCAAGAATTAGGAAGCGTAATTTCGAATGCTCCTAGAAATGAAATTGCAAAGACGATTAAGAGAACAAAGAAAAAGATATTAAAATAGACATTAGTTGAAAGCGCATTCAAAGCGTCTGACCCAAAAATAGCGGTCACTACTGTACCTAAAACTACGTAGATAATCACTATACAAGCTCCGTAAAAAAGAGCATTTCTAATACCTGCTGACTTTGTCTTACTCTGTTTGGTAAAAAAACTTACTGTCATAGGAATCATTGGGAACACACATGGCGTAAGCAGTGCGGCAAAACCGCTCAAAAAAGCCCAAAAGAAAATCATAATTAGCGAGCGATCGGAGCCATCATCCTTTGTATTATTTGAGAATGCTTCCTCAGCACTTTGATCAATTTTTTCTCCAACAGAAAACTCAAAAGGAACGTACTCAGGTGGCAAACATTTAGAATCATCACAGGTCATGTAAACTAGTTCACCTTTTATTGACGCACCAGCGTCAGTTAGTTTAACTTTTTGTTTAAAAGTTGCTTCATTTTCGAAGTAGGATAACTCCATGTCGAAGTTTGGATCGTAAGCGCTATGTATGTTTTCACTTTCAGAAACTTTACCAAGAAGTTCATATCCGGTAGCATCTTCTTCAAACAGAAATTCTGTTGGCAGGGGTCCGTCACCTTGTAAATGTTGAGAATAGATGTGCCAATTTTCTTCAATTTTAACATTAAAAATAAGTTCATATTCATTGTTACCAAGATCATTGGTTTCGTAGGTCCAGCTCGCGGGATCGTATATTTGAGATTCGCTATCTGGTGTTTGTATTGCTAGCGCTGAATCATTGTCTTCTATTATTTCTTCCTTTTCTGTTTCTTTTGCAGAACCTTTAAGGTAAAATTCGAAGTCGATATCGGTAGGGGGTAAACACTTAGATGCATCACAAACCATAAAATTCAAATAACCTTTTATAGTTGCCGATTCTTTTGTTAATGTTACTAATTGTTTGAAGGTTACTTCTTCTTCAAAGTAGTTTAGTTTCATTTCGAAATTTGGATCAAATTCTGAAATTGGAGAGGGCTCTGTTACGCCATCGTTTAATTCATATCCTGCACCAGAATCGTAGTTAAATGTTGTTGCAATTGGCCCGTCCTCACTTGGTAAAAACTGTGAATACATGTGCCAACCTTCATCAATTGTAGCATGGTAAGAAATTTCAAATTTATCGCCACTTATGTTTTTCGAATCAAACGACCATTTTACAGGCTCATAAATTTGGGAGAACGAAGCACTTGCGCTAAAAATTAAGATTGTTGCAAGAATGAAAGAGTGTAGTTTATGTAGCATTGTTATTTGAGTGTGTTTTGATATTGAGCTTCAAAATTAGCTTTAAATAATGCAAAAGAAGTTATTTTTGATTTTTTAATATTGGATTCCTAATCGTGTAAAGTGAAATTAATCAGGAATTTCTTCACCAAATTTTAAACCAAAGTGTTTACGAAGCCAATAAGTTGTAAGGTAGATTAGCGGAGTATCTATAAATGCACACAAAGACTTAAACAACCAGCCATCAAGAATAAATCCTCCAATAGTTCCTAAAGGAAGAGAAGAATCTGTAATCTCTTGTCCACATTCATCAATTACAACAACAGTATCAGGCTCCAATCCGAAGGTGTTTGCACCAACAAAAAGAACACCTACAACCAATGAGGTATCGATTAATTGCGAAAATATAGTTGAGCCATTATTTCTTAACCAGAGATGCTTTCCTTTGGTGAGGTCTTTCCAGAAATGGTAAACCTTTACGTCAACTAACTGAGCAGCTAAATAGGCAATCATAGATGCCATGACAACTCTCCAAGAATTCCCGAAAACTTTTGAGTATTCACATCCACTTACAGGTGAACCTTCTATTGAATCAAACTGCATTCCAAGCCATAGAACTCCAAGCACAAATGCGGAAGCGATAAATCCTGAAACAACAACTCGATTTGTTCGCTTCTTTCCGTATATCTCTGAAAGTAAATCAGTAATTAAAAAGGTAATAGGATAGGGTAAAACTCCCGCTGAAATAACGAATGTTTTAAACCCTAAATCTACTTCAATAAATTTATTTGCTATTAAATTACAAACAACTAACGCAGCGATGAAAAGGCCTGAAAGTAGTATATAGAAACGCTCTGAGTCGTTACGTAATTTGGAATCCATTTATAGAAATTTGGACTAAGATATAATAATTGCCAAAATATTGAATTACAAAAGGTTAATAATTAATATGCGCTAACTTGATGTATTCTATTTATCGGAACTGCAACACCTCGCTTTAAGAGAATATTTTTTTCGGTAACTGCCCAAATAGTTGTTTCTACCTTTTTTATTGCTTGATCGTCCTCAAAAATAATTTTCACCTTTCTCTTTTGATTGTTGCCAAGCCTTATGGCACGTTGCATCGCCAAACTTCTAACTTTTATTTCGTCTGTATTTAATAAAACTTCTTCTCTTGGAAAGTGAAATTCAGCTATTAATTCTTTTTCAACAATTATTGGTGACGCGATTCCTGGTTCCATGATCTGATAAGTTTAAAGGATTAATAAAAGTTTGCTCTATAAAATTAATACGAAGAGAGAAGATAAAAGTTCCAATTAGCCTAGAATAATTCTAAGCACCTTGTTTGTCGTGGGCTCAATCTTGAAACGATTATCAAGTCTGTGTCCAATAATCCAGACAATTTCCTCTCGAGAGGTGAGCACAAAAGTCTCATCTTTTTCGAAGAGGGACAATTTATTGTCAATAAAAAAATCACTCAATTTTTTCTTTTGTTTCATTCCGAATGGATAAAAGAAATCGCCAGGGCGCCAGGGTCGAATTTCGAGGGGAAAAACGAGTTTTTCAAGGTCTATGAGTGCAATTTCAGATGAAACTTCTAACTTGCTTGGGACAGTTATTGCCTCAAAAGACAAAGACAAAGGAATCTCTATATGGCCAGAACTTTGGCTAATAACACCAACGTTAGCAGATTTTCTCTTTATTTTTTGCAGAATCAGTTGAGTTCTGTCAACAATTAGCTGATATTCTTTCGAAAAAAATTGCTTTCCTGAAGTTGAAGAGCGCACTATATCTTGACAAACCTTAAAAGTAAATCCATACGATTTTACCAATTCGTATAAGTAATGCTCTGAGTGGTTTAGTTTTTTTAGTTGATCGAAATCAATATTAGTTGATTCTTCACTGCACTTTACGAGCTCTTTTTTTAATGTTGTTATGTGGTCCAAATACACAGTTTCAACAAAGCTAAGATTTTCAAAATTCTGCTTAAATGTGGCTTCGAACGAAGGATTTATTTTTTCTAGTACAGGAACTATTTGGTGGCGAATTTTGTTCCTTAAATACTTAAGAGAGTCATTACTTTTATCTGTTCGAAATTCGATTTTATTTTTTAAAGCATACGTTTCAATTTCTCTTTTGGAAGCAAACAAAAGTGGGCGAATAACATTTCCATTTATTGATTGTATCCCTTTTAATCCAGAAATTCCAGTTCCTTTTGCCGCGTTTAGCAAAAATGTTTCAATTGAATCGTTTAGATGCGTTCCAACTGCTATACAGCTATAATTATGGAGGTCAACCAGTTGGTTAAACCATGAATAACGTAGCTCTCGCGCTGCCATTTGTATTGAAACGCCATTTTTTTTGGCGTAAGAATCGGTTTGAAACAATTTAACATGACAAGTAACATTAAGCTTCTTTGCTAAGGTTTCAACAAACTCTTGATCGTTTTTAGCATCCTTTCCTCGTAAACAGAAATTGCAATGTGCAATGTCAAACTCAATGTTTGATTGCTTGAAAAGATGAACTAACACAATAGAATCAACCCCTCCACTTACAGCCAATAGTATTTTCCCTTTTTCCCGAATAAGGCGATGCTCTTCAAGATATTTTTTGAAAAGGTTAAGCATTTGTTATATCGGTCGATTTACCGATTAATTCAAAAAAAGAGTTAGCTTTTAATAAGCATTCTTCGTATTCTTTTTCTGGAATTGATAGATTAGTAATTGCGCTACCGGCCATTAATGAAAGATAATTATTTATTTCCGAATAGAGTAATGTTCTTATAATTACATTGAAATCGAAATCACCATTAGGTGAAAAATATCCAACAGCACCAGAGTAAATTCCGCGTTTTGTATGCTCGAATTCTTCGATTAGCTGCATTGCCTTAACTTTTGGTGCCCCGGTCATTGAGCCCATTGGAAAACATGATTTCACAGCATCAACAGGGTGAAATTTATCATTTAATTGTGCACTTACCGAGGAAATCATTTGATGAACGGTTTGATAGCTATAAATGCCACATAGCTCGTCAACGGTTACAGTACTTTTTTTTGCAATTTTTGCCAAATCATTACGAACCAAATCGACAATCATAATGTTTTCGCTTCTTTCTTTATCGCTAGTATGAAGCTCGTTTGCCAGCTGCATATCTTCCTTTTGGTCATCACTTCTTCGTATTGTTCCCTTTATTGGTTGTGATGTTAACTTATTTCCTTGTTTTTTTAAAAACCGTTCTGGACTTGCAGATAAGATATAGCGGCTATTTTGTTTCACAAAGCATGAGAATGGCGTTGGGAATTTTTTTAGCATCTTCAAATAGGTGACTTGAGGGTCAAAGTTATTTGGTGATGAGTAAAACTCTTGACAATAATTTATTTCATAAATATTTCCATATTTAATGTTTTTTAATAATTCAGTTATAGCATTAAGGTACTCGTCACGAGAAATTTTTGATTGAAACTTTACCTTTGAATGAGAATTAGGAATTTCAATTCTTTCAATTGCTTCAAGTTTTGATTGAATGTCAAACGATTCATAGTGGTGGCATTCGATAGCATTGTCTCTATTAATAAAAACGACTTCTGGTTGAACAAAATGAAGTTCTGGAAACATTAGATTATCATCGTTTTTGGAGTTCAGCGTTTCGATTTCATTTTTTAAGTCGTATGATAAGCACCCGAAAAGCCAATCATCAGACTTTTTGTGAAATGTTTTTAGGGCTTCAAAACAGTTTTCTGTGGGGGAAATTACAGCTAAGGAGCCTATAGAAGCAATCCATTCATATCTATTACTAACAGTTCTGTTCGAAGTGTTCCCGCCAGAATATAGTAAAGTAAAATGACGGTCTTGTTTGCTTGAAACTAGTAACTGTTCTAAAAAAACTTCAGAAGACTGCGGGTAGTATTTAAATAACTTTCTCAACTGTTCTCGGAAACATTATATTTGTTTTGCTCAAAAGTAACAAACACAATGTTTAACAAGAAGGCACCTAATTGGTTTTTATTTTTTACGCTCGTTATTGAAGGGGGAGCATTGATGGCGGTAGAGTTAATTGGAGCAAAAATGATAGCTCCGTATTACGGGACCTCATTATACGTCTGGGCTTCTGTTTTAGCAATTACGTTAGGGGGGCTGGCTATTGGCTACTATACTGGTGGGTTAATTTCTAAAAAGCAGCCAAATCAAAAAACTCTTTATGTAATAGTGGCAATTTCTGCTATTTTGGTTCTTTTAATGCCTATTACATCTAAGCTAATACTTGTTATTGATATGGGTTTAAGAACGGGAATAATTGTTTCGTGTATCTTTTTTTTGATGCCCCAACTAATAGGGTTTGGTATGGTTAGTCCGATGGTAGTTAGGTTAATTTCCGAAAATGTTAAGAAAATTGGAAGTAATGCTGGTACGGTATACTTTACTTCTACTATTGGCGGGATTTTATCTACTTTTTTTTTCGGATTTTATTCAATTCCTTATCTCGGGTTGATGATGAGTGCTCTCTTGGTTGGCAGCTCACTTCTTATTCCTGTTATTCTTTTTCCTATTCTTGGAAAAGGTAAAGTGTTATCTTAATTTAATTTCATCAATTAAAATAGGTTTGCCTTTCATGCAAGTCGTTTGAGCGGCCTTAGGGTAATGGTATTTAACCCAAATAGAAAGGTTATTTTTCTTAAATTCTTCAGCTAAATTGATAGGTAATAGTTGCGCATCGTTCATTACTATTAAAAATCCGCATCCATCTAGTAAAGAGAAATCTTGAATTGTCCCAGCAGTGTAACCATCGATTGCCCACTCTTCTTCAGTTTTCGAATCTGCCATGTTAGTTTTACTCGCGTCTTTTCCACCAGCGCAAGCAGAGAAGACAGCGATGAAAATTAATACGTATAATTTCATAATAACTCTTGTTGTAGAAATAATCATGCCTACTTATTTAAACATGGGTATACCTTGATTTATAAAGTTGTTCGTGTAGTATAAATTATAATGATCTCTCCAGTTTTTAGCAGCGTCAACATTTATAATATCTAGAATTGGTTTATTATCAGTTAATACTAGTGCATCTGCGGTATCTACGCTAGAAACAGGTATTTCATAATCTCTTAAGTCACTAATTAATTGACCAGAATATAATTCCGCATAAACTTTACTGTTTTGATATGGAGCATAATCTACTATATGTTTAGAAACAACCATTATCATGTTCCTTTCGTTCTCTTTTCCTTTGGAGGTAAATAATCGCAATTGATAGTCGCTATTTAAAATTGTTTTGATTACCGATCGGCCACTTTTCCCAATTTTTCCATTAAGAAATCCGTTAAAGTTAACTGCGATAATGCCGTTTGGTTTAATAAGGGAATTGAGGTGTTCAAAGTTTTCTTTTGATAACAAATATGCTGGAGGGTTCTCTCCTTTAAATACGTCAAAAACGATTAGGTCGTATTTTTTTTTGTTGGTGCGGAGGTAATGCCTAGCATCATCAATTTGAAGATTGAAGTCATTTTTTACTCCAAAATATTCAAAAGCAACATCTGCGATTCTTTGATCGAGTTCACAGACGTCTATGTTGAAGTTCCTTTTTTGGAATTGCTTAATCAAGTTTCCCCCGCCTAGACCAAGAAGCATCACATCCGAACCATCCGCAACGGGGTCTATTGCCTTCATCATTAAGTGGATGTATTCCCCAAAAATTATTTCATTAGTTTGTGGGTCGATCGTACTTTCGGCCATTCGGTTGATCATTAACATTCGATTGTATTTAAATTCGCCATTTCGATCTTGATATGGATAATCAGCGACCAGAA
>Ga0209406_1000623_pt1 | contig 27251 bp, 19 predicted proteins | sample COGITO_mtgs_1204_FD_184808 | JGI IMG/M metagenome (GOLD analysis project Ga0209406, IMG submission 184808) | Pelagic marine microbial communities from North Sea - COGITO_mtgs_120426 (SPAdes) (version 2) | ecosystem: Environmental > Aquatic > Marine > Epipelagic ... | reverse complement strand
TCATTGGTGAAATCAATTTCTCTAGCTTTTTTGTATAAATCTCTTGCTTCTCCGTACTTCTTATTATTGAAATTTTCATCTGCAATTTTAATTACATTATCGTACTTCATTTTGATTTGGTCCTCGCCCTGCTTGATTAAAGCTTTTTCAATAATTGCAATTTGTTCATCTGGATAAGTATTTTGAGGAAGAATTAATTTGGCTTTTTGATAAGCTAACTTTGCTTCTAAATATTTGTTTTCATCTCTTAATGCATCTGCTCTAGAAATTATATTTTGATAGTTCTTTTCTTCTTCTTCTTTGGACTGAATCTCTTCTAGTTTCAATTTTATTTCAGAAAGTTTATTTTGTGGATAGTATTCGTTGCCAAATAAATTAAGAGCATCTTGGTATTTGGACTGAGATTCAATAAAATTATTTTCTGTAAATAGTTGATCGGCTTTTTTAATCAATTCTTCATATTCACTTCTTTTAGATGCTTTTTGGTCACTCAAAGATTTTAAATCATTTAATTTTAAATTAATTTCTTCTATTCTTTGATTAGGATGTTCTTTGTCGTAAATATTTTTTGCAGATATGTAATGATTTAAAGCATCTTCATAACTCTCAGAACTAAATTCTTTGTCAGCTTGATTGATTAAAGTTTGGTATTCATTGTCTTTAGATTCTTTTTCAATAATTAATCTTTTAATCTCTCTTATTTTTTGGATTGGGTAAGATTCATTTGGAGATATTTCGTTTGCTTCGTCGTACTTTTGTATTGCTTGTTCATAGGAAGAGTCTAACAATAATTCATCAGCAGACTTAATCAAATTCTGATACTGACTTTGGATATTTAAATTGGCTTGTTCTGTAATCTTAAGATTAATTAAATCTATTTGTTGTTTTGGATAAGTATCTAAGGTTTTAATTTTAGCAGCCATTCTATATTTATCTATGGCCTCTTCCCATTTCTCATTTTCTCTTAAATTATCAGCTTGGGTAATTAATTCTTTAAATGAACTATCTAATTGATTTGATTTCAACTTTTGATCTATTAAGTAGTTTAAATGTTTCACCTTTTGATCTACTGTTGAGTTGCTTGGAAAAAGCTCTTTTGCCTCTAAATATTTAGATTTTGATAAATCGAAGTCTTCGGTTTTTATAGAATTGTCTCCCTCATTAATTAGTGAATTAAACTTCTCTACTTTTTCTTTTGATTCTGCCAATGAAGCTTCTTGGTCATTAATTTTTTGTTCAATTATCTCTAATTGTTTTTTTGGATATTCTTGACTTTCGTCTACAGACAATGCATTGTTGTAAAATTGTTTGGAAAGTTTCCAATTTTGACTTTTAAAACTAGCATCTGCATTCTTAATAAAATCTGAATATTTCTTTAGTGACTCTTTTTGTTGATTGGCAATATGGTTAAGTTTTATTTTTATTTCATTAATTTTTTGGTCTGGGTAACTTTCGTTTTCTTTAATCCTTTTAGCTGACTGGTAGCTGGTTATCGCTTCCTCAAATTTAGCTTCGTTAAATAGACCGTCTGCTTTAAGTATTTCTGCTTGATAAGTTTTATTAGATTCTTCCATTTTAATTTTAGAATCAGCTATTTCCTTTAGCTTATCCTCTATAAAGGTTATTTTATCTGACGGATATTTTTCTTCGCTTTTAAGATCAAGAGCTTCTTGGTAGGTAGCTTTAGCCAATTGATATTCTAGGTTTTTTAACTGATTGTCTGCAGTTTTTAAAATGTTTTCATACTTACGGTCATTTTCAGAACTTGCAATTTGTTCTTTAATACCTTGTTCAGCAACCTTAATTTGGTCTGTTGGATGAGATTCATTGGGTTTTATCTTTAAAGCTTTTTTATAGTTAATAACTGATTCGTTGAAGGATTTCTCTAATAATTGAGCATCTGCTTTAGCAATTAAATTATTATATTTCTCTTCACTCTCTTTTTCATTTGCCAACATTTTATTTATATCGTTTATTTTATCCTTTGGAGTTCTATCACTAGGATTGATCGTAGAGGCTTGCTTATACAAATCAATAGCTTGTTGGTAATTTTTATTATCGAATGCAGATTTTGCTGCGTTCATTTTCAGATTGAATTTTTCTAATATTTCTTTTTGAGCTGCTAAGTTATTTGCATTTTCGACCTGTTTTATTTTATCATAAGCAATTTGATTACCCGGATTTAATCCTTTTGCTTTGTTGTAATTGTCTAAAGCCAAGGTATTGTTTCCTGAAGAGAGTGCATTGTCACCTTTAGCTATCAAATCATTATATTGTTTGTTTAGTTCTTTTTCTTGACTAATAAGCTCTAGATTTTTCTTTGCTTTTTTAATCTTATTTTCCACCAAATTATCTTTATGTATTTTTAAAGCTTCTTCGTATTTCAAAATTGCTAAAGAATAATCTTCTTTGTTTAGTGCATTATCTCCTTCAGATAAGAACTTGTTAAATTGGGATTCTTTTAATTGTGCCTGTTCTTCTACAGCTTTAAAGTATCTATCAATTTCGTTTTTCCTTTGTTTATTATATATATTATCTAAAGCTAAATTGCCATTAATAATTCTAATTTTACCTACATGCTGATCGGAAACAACAGAGTAATCTATATCTTGCTGTATACTTTGAAGAGTAATTGGAATAGCAAATGGTTGAGTTCTTTGATCTTCTTTGAAATAACCAGTTTTAGAGTCTATTAAAATAGATTTAGTAGCAAAATTATTTTTTGAAAAACTTATTATATAAATATAACCATAAGGAATTTCTATAGGATCATATTTGCCTTTAGAAGAAGTGATAACAGATTTAAAAACTTGATTGCCTTGTTTTACTTCTACTTCAACTCCACTAAGTTTTACATTATTTTCATTATTTACGCTACCAGCAAGAACAATGAAAGGATCAGGATTATCTTGGGAATAAATAATTGAGATACTTAAACTTATATAAATAAAGAAAATAGTTTGTATATGATACTTCAAATCAATTTTATTTTATACAAATATCACAATTAATGTGTATCTATCAACTATAATACTTCGAAATAATTAAGGAAAACTATCTAAAATGTTTAAAAATTAAATTATTGAAAAATCAATCTTGCAACATCTAAAGACTTTTGAAGAGAATCATTATCGAGATTTAAACTTTCTGATTTATCATTCAAAAAATCAATCATTTTTTCGGTAGCCATATTTCCAACTAAATCATCTTTTGCCATTGGACATCCACCAATTCCAAGAAGAGAGCCATCAAATCTTTTACAACCTACATCGTATGCAGATTGAAGTTTTACTAAATAATTATCTGGACTTGAATGAAGATGAGCACCAAACTCAACATCTGGAAATTCTTCTACAAGCTTCTTAAAGAGCCAGGAAATAATTTTGGGTGTACTAGAACCTATTGTATCACTTAAAGATAAAATATTTATTCCAAAGTCTTTTAATAACTTTTCAACCCAGTGAGCCACTATATATATACTCCACTGATCACCATAAGGATTACCAAAAGCCATAGAAAAATAAGTCACTAATTTTTTATTGTTTTTCACACATAAATTCTGAATTTTTTCTAATCTTATTAATGAATCTTTAATACTAGAATTTATATTTCTTTTTTGAAAAGTTTCAGAAATTGAAAAAGGGAAACCTAAATAAGTTATTTCATCAAAATCAACAGCTTCTCTAGCCCCTCTTTCATTTCCAACAATAACCAATAACTTGGTTGGGGAATTACCTAAATTCAAACTTTTAATTACATCAGATGTGTCTGCTAACTGAGGAACTTTTTTCTTTGAAACAAAACTACCAACATCAAGTGTATCAAAACCTACTTTTAAAAGTTCGTTGAAGTATTCAATCTTTTTTTTAGTTGGAATAAAACTAGAAAAACCCTGCATAGCATCTCTAGGACACTCTATTAATTTCATAAGGATTTTTTATTGAGTTAAGGTACCAAAAGCTGTTTTACAGTTTTACTATTGTTAATATTGGTAGAAATAGAATATATGCCAGAGGATAAATCAATTTCACTTAAATCAAGTACTAGTTGGGTATAATTTGGACCATAAAATCCTGCATTTAATAGAATTGATTTACTGTAAATCAACTGACCTATAGGATTGAATATTTCAAAGTAAGTTTCTTGATCTTCTAATAATTCAAAAATTAAATTTACTTGATGATTAGAATTAATAGGATTGGGGCCAAAAAGAAGATCTTCAGAATTACCAAGAGGATCAACAGGTGGATTTGTGGTTCTTAACTGTCCAAAATATGGAGTTTTGTTGTAAGCGTTTATAACAATACTTAAAGTGTCAATAGTATTAATTGAATCAAAATTAAAATCTACTTGGCCGTTTAACACATTACTTTTTCCAATTAAAGAATCTCCGTTCCATAGTGTTACAGCAGCATTTTCAACATCACATAGGATAGTTGTTGATGTCAATCCAATCACTTCTGTTTCGCTATGCTCTACTACAAAATCACTAGGAATGTCAGATCTAAATAAGGTTGTTGGATCTCCAAACAAAACCCAAGTTTCAACTACTTCTTTTCCAGGATTTGGATAATCGTCCAACATTTTCATTTGCCCGCTATAAAAAAGAGCTCCTATTGAATGCATTTTATTATTTGGATAAGACTCTACCAAAATATCCACTATTTCATCTTGAGATGCCATTGGAGGTGCCCAAGACATTAAAATAGAAGAACCAGCAGCTGCTATAGCACCAGTGGGAGAACCAGAACTACTTGCTCTTTGCCATGCTTCGGAAATACAAGTCCCAGATGTGAAAGTTCCATTATTACAAGCAACGGAAACAACAAATGGATATTTACCATTATTGGTTGCAGAATTGATGTGAGAACTTGAATAATTTCCAGAGGAACATAAATTTATGTCTCCATGTCCAGTATAATTAAATAATGAAATACCGCCATTTACTGCATTGGAAATTATAGTAGAATTGGGATTTCCGTTGGCATCCTCTCCACCGTGTGTTCCATCGTAAAATTCAAAAACATTTTGGTAGCCATAATTTAATAAATCTGTTCTTATATTTCTTAAATGTTGCCAATCTGCTTCTCCATCATCTCCGTATCCAGCACCTTCGTTAGAACCTAGTCCTATAGCATTTAAATAGTAGTCGGAAGTATCTGGATTTGTCTCGTATTCTAAATTTCTTTGAACAATATTATTTAAATCTGTCAAATTAGAGGGACTGAATCTTCCAACGTATATATCTGGGTACCAATCGTTAGAATTTGAAACCAAGCCGTACTTTGCATCAGACCATTTTGTTTCGGACATCCATCCTCCTGTTGAACCAGCATCATATGCTGCGACTTTATTGTGGTCACCGACAATTAATAAATATAAAAAATCTGTATTTTGTTGGTAGTAGGTTCTAACATAGTTATAAATACTACTTTGGTTATTTCCAATATCGGCAATATCAACAATAACCACTTCTCTACCCGATTGTCTTTTCCACTCAATAAAAGGAGCTAATTCATTGAAATATTCTGAAGGAGATATTATTAACATTCTTCCTTCTTGCCCAATAGAATTATATCTGGTTGGAGTATAATTTAAATAACGTCTTTGGTAAGAACTTTTTAGCTCATTTAAAATATTTTCATCATTGGTTCGAACTAATTCGTTATTTCCTTTGACAGATTGGTTAAATTCAATTTTAACAACTATTTTATTGTAAACCTTAAGTGTTTTTTGAACTGGATTATATTGAAATGGAACAAAGTTTAAAGTTTGCCCCCTTAAATCTCTCTGTATGTAGGATTCACTAAGTGAAAAAATACTAGATGGATAATCCTGATCTAGTTCGTATAATGGGCCTTTATTAAATGGAATTAAACTAGGGTCTATGTTTCTGTATAAATTACCTTTGGAAGGAATTATACTAACACTTTCAATTACAGAATACTTAGAATCTACAATTGTAAAATTACTAACTCCAGTTTCAGGAAGTTGAATATTGGAGGTGAATTTTAATAATTCGGGCTCTCCTAAATTAAGGATGGGTCTCCCTCCTTCAACCACAAGTTTTTTATGCTGAATGGAGTTGATTGTTTTGGAATCAATAAGAGAGTAATTATTGAGCTGATACTCAACAAGAACAGAATTATTATCCTGACTTATTAACTTAATATTGTATGAGTTATTAGCAAAAAAGTTTAAACTAAATAGTAAAAAAAATGGTGCAAGTATATTTTTCATCAATTAAATGTACCAATTATATGAGATTTTAAAAATTTGTGAAGATTTTTATTTGAACAATGCAATGTTTTTTTTACAATGAGATCTTAAGTATTATATTCGCAAATAATGAATCACGAAAAAGAAATAAACAAAAGAAGAACTTTTGGAATTATATCTCACCCTGATGCTGGGAAGACTACCTTAACAGAGAAACTCCTTCTTTTTGGTGGTGCTATACAAAGTGCTGGAGCAGTTAAAAATAACAAAATAAAAAAATCTGCTACGTCTGATTTCATGGAAATTGAAAAACAAAGGGGAATAAGTGTTGCTACATCGGTAATGGCCTTTAATTATAAAGACAAGCAAATAAATATTTTAGATACTCCTGGACATAAAGATTTTGCGGAAGACACCTACAGAACTCTAACTGCTGTAGATAGTGTAATTATGGTAATAGATTGTGCAAACGGTGTAGAGGCACAAACAGAGAAATTAATGGAAGTTTGCAGAATGAGAGATACTCCAGTGATTGTATTTATTAATAAAATGGATCGAGAAGGAAAAGATGCATTTGATTTGTTGGACGAAATTGAATCTAAGCTAGGTATAAAGGTAAAACCAATGAGTTGGCCAATTGGAATTGGAGCAACTTTCAAAGGGGTTTACAATATGCATAAAAAGGAACTGAATTTATTTAGCGGAAATAAAACAAGTATTGAAAAAGAGGTTTATAATCTAAATGGAATACAAGACCCTTCCCTTTCAGATTTTATTGGCGAAGAAGCAACTGAGGTTTTAAAAGAAGAAGTTGAACTTATAGACGGTGTTTATGGTGATTTTAATCAAGAAAAATATTTGGAAGGAAAAGTTGCGCCTGTTTTTTTCGGGTCTGCTTTAAATAATTTTGGAGTTCAAGAACTTTTAGATTCTTTTATTGAAGTATCTCCCACTCCCCTAGGAAGAAATACAGAGTCAAGATCTGTTGAACCAAATGAAGAAAAGTTTAGTGGATTTGTATTTAAAATTCATGCGAATATAGATCCCAAACACAGAGATAGAATTGCTTTTTTAAGAATAGTTTCGGGTAAATTTGAAAGAAACAAATTTTACTTGCATACTAGACATCAAAAAAAGATAAAATTTCCCAATCCTACTAGTTTTATGGCTTCTTCAAAATCTGTTGTAGATGACGCATATCCTGGTGATGTAATAGGCTTATACGATTCTGGAACTTTTAAAATTGGTGATTCACTATCTGAAGGTGAAATATTAAATTTTAAAGGAATTCCCAGTTTCTCACCAGAAATTTTTAAGGAAATCCAAAACGATGACCCAATGAAAAGCAAACAGCTGGACAAAGGCCTTAGACAATTAACAGATGAAGGGGTAGCCCAATTGTTTGTTATGCAACCTGGAAATAGAAAAATTATTGGTACGGTAGGTGAACTTCAATTTGAAGTGATTCAATACAGACTAAAGCAAGAATACGGAGCTAGTTGTAGCTTTGTGTCCAGAAACTTTTTTAAAGCATGCTGGATGACTAGTTCAAAGAACGATACTATTCAAGATTTTATAAAAAGAAAATCTACCAATGTTGCTTATGACAAGGACGAAAACCCAGTATTTCTAGCGCCAAGCCCTTTTTTATTAGCTCAAGCAGAAGGAGATTATCCAGAAATAACATTCCACAAAACATCTGAGTTTAAACTAGATGAATAAAGAAATTAAATCTTTTAATTTAAGAGTTTACGCATTAATTATTGATGAGGAATATATTCTTGTGAGTAGAGAACTTATTATGGGGAAATACCTTTATAAGTTTCCTGGAGGAGGCCTCGAATATGGTGAGGGACTAATTGAGGGTCTTCAAAGAGAAAGTATGGAAGAAATGAACCAAAACCTTAAAGACATTGAGCACTTTTATACAACAGATTTCTATCAACAAAGTCAATTTGATTCTAAAGATCAGTTAATTGCTATTTATTACAAAGCAAAATTAACTTCAAAAATCAATAATAAATTAAAAGTACCCATAAAAGATTTTCCAGTATTTGAATGGAAAAAAATAATAGATTTTTCTGAAGAAGACTTGCATTTCCCTACAGATAAGTTCGTCTTTAATCTTTTAAAAAATCACAATATTGACTGACCATTTAAATCTGTTGTTAAAACATCACTGAAATAATCGTGAAATGGTAAAAGTAATTTAAAATGCTCATTAACAGTGTCTCTAAAGTTATCTTCTAAAACCATTTCATCTTGGAAGTTTTTAACAAAAATAAATTGCTTATATCTCAATAAATCAATATTTGGATGATTTTTATCGAATCCTTTTGGACAGACCTTAAGTGAATTTCCATGGATAGCACCCCACTTTTTAGTAATTTTTTTATTTTCAATGACTTCTCTAAAATAATCCCCATCAGATTCAATTTCTTTTCTAATTCTATACAAATCATCTTTATTTGGATTCCAAAAACCACTTGCTATAAAAGTGTTTCCTGGCTGTATATGAATATAAAATCCGCCTCTATACTTAGGTTTAGTTCTATGAAAAGCTATTGCAAAATGGGTTTTATACGGTGTTTTATCTTTCGAAAAACGAACATCTTTATAAATTCTAAAAACTTTAAAAGATTCCCATTTAAATTGGTCTTTATTATTGTCAAAAAAATTACTGAAATATTTTTTAACATTAGAATTATGAGTGTCAAAAGTTGACTTATTGTCTTTAAACCAAGGCCTATTGTTATTTTTTTTTAATTTTTTTAAAAACTCAAATATTTCGGGTTCTAAATTCATGCTGTTATTTTTTAAATAAATTATTTAAGTTTTTAAATGCTTTAAATTCAAGGGCATTGTTGGAAGGGTCTAAGAAAAACATAGTTGCTTGTTCACCAGGAAGATTTACAAACCTGATGTAGGGTTCTACAACAAATTTTATTTTCTTAGATTCCAATCTTTCTTTAAAATCTACCCACTGTATCATGGATAAAACTACACCAAAATGTGGTACTGGAACTCCATGACCATCAACATAATTGTTATTTGAAATTGTTTTTTGGTTGGTTTCATGAATTACTAGTTGATGACCAAAAAAATTAAAATCCACCCACTTTTCTGCTGATCTACCTTCTTGAAAACCCAATATTGAAGAGTAAAATTCTTTTGCTATTTGCAAGTCATGAACTGGAATAGCCAAATGAAAAGGGTTTTGTTCAACAGAATTATTCATAGAATTTTAAAAAAATTAACAATATTTTACTACAATAACTTTCGTCTTAAGTATATTTGTAAAAGTATTAAAAATTAAAAAAAAAATATGTCAAATTTTGTAGGAAAAAAATTTCCAAGTATTGAGGTTGATGCCATGAATGAAATGGGTGATACATTTAAAGTTAACGTTCTAGAAGAAGCAGTTAAAAACAAGAAAAAAGTAGTTCTATTTTGGTACCCAAAAGACTTCACCTATGTATGTCCTACAGAATTACATGCATTTCAAGAAGCGTTACCAGAATTTGATAAAAGAAACACTATTCTAATTGGTGCTTCATGTGATACACCGGAAGTTCACTTTGCATGGTTGAGCACTCCAAAGGACAATGGTGGTATTGAAGGAGTAACCTACCCAATTTTAGCAGATGCTAATAGAAATTTAGCAAATATTTTAAAAGTATTGGATACTACTAACGAAAGATACGACGAGGAATTAGATGCTGTTCAAACTGACGGAGATAGTACTCCATATAGAGCAACATTTATTCTAGATGAAGATGGAATGGTATTTCACCAAGGAATGAATTTTTTCCCTGTAGGTAGAAACATAAATGAATTTTTAAGATTGATTGATGCTTATGCGCATAATCAAAAATTTGGTGAAGTTTGTCCTGCTAACTGGGAAGAAGGTAAAGATGCAATGAAAGAAAACAGAGACGGTGTAGCAGATTACCTTGCAAAACATTAATGGTTAGCGAATTAAATACTGATACTCTTCAAGAAGAAATTCAGAACAACGAAAAAGTTCTTGTTCAATATTCCGCTGGTTGGTGTGGAAACTGTAGAATAATGAAACCAAAGTTTAAGAAAATGTCTTCAGAAAATGAAAATATGCATTTTTTGATGGTAGATGCAGAGAAAAATCCTAATTCTAGAAAATTAGCAAACGTTTCTAACCTACCTACTTTTGCTTTTTTTAAAAACGGAGAATTAGTTAACGAAGTACAGACCAATAAAGCAGACGTACTATTAAATTTTGTAGATGAGGCTGCCAATCATTAAACATCTTGTTGAATTTATTGAGCAAAACGATGCTGACTATATTGAAGAAACAATATCAGTACTTGAGCATTTAACTGAAAATTCTAATATTAAAGATCAGGAAATAGATGTTATAGGAGAACTGTTATCTAACCTTTATGGCTCTATTGAAGTTGTTAAAGACATCGAAGGAGGAGAAGATAAAAAGAATGCTTTGAATAAATTCATGAAAAGGGTTCAAGGCTCCATTAAATAATTCATTTTTTTATCGATAAAAAAAAGGCCTCTAATTTTAGAGGCTTTTTTTATTCAGCGGAGAGACAGGGATTCGAACCCTGGCAACGATTGCTCGTTGACAGCTTAGCAGGCTGTTGCATTACCACTCTGCCACCTCTCCAAATAAGTATGCAAAATTAACATAGTTTTTGAATTGAACAATATTTAATATATCAATTTCAAATATTAAGTTAAAATATCTATTTTAATAGTTTAAGTAGAATAAATAAGAAAAATTAAAACTAAATTTAAAGATGAAAAAAGTAGTAATAGTAGCAGCAAAAAGAACTCCAATGGGTAGTTTTGGAGGTTCTCTTTCCTCAATATCCGCAACAAAATTGGGTGCAGCAGCAATCAAAGGAGCTTTTGAAGCTATAAATTTAAATCCAAATCTAATTGAAGAAGTCTTCATGGGTAATGTTCTACAAGCAAATCTTGGTCAGGCTCCAGCAAAACAAGCAGCAATTTATGCAGGTATAAATGAAAATACACCATGTACCACAGTCAATAAGGTATGTGCATCTGGTATGAAGGCAGTTTCATTGGCGGCACAATCTATAATGACTGGAGATGTAAATATTGTAGTAGCTGGAGGAATGGAAAATATGTCAATGGTTCCCCATTATTACAATGCAAGGAAATCAAAAAAACTAGGAGATGTCAACTTTGTGGATGGATTGGTTAAAGACGGTCTTACAGATGTTTATAATAAAGTTCATATGGGTAATTGCGCCGATCAATGTGCTGAAAAATATAAGATATCTAGAGAACAACAAGATGAATTTGCCATAGAATCTTATAATAAAGCTGCTTACGCATCCAACAATGGGTTATTTGAAAAAGAGATTATTCCAGTATCTATTCCTCAAAGAAAAGGAGATCCGTTAGTAATTAAAGAAGATGAAGAATTTAAAAATGTAAAACTTGATAAAATACCTCAACTAAAAGCTGTTTTTTCCAAAGATGGAACAGTAACTGCTGCAAATGCTTCAACTTTAAATGACGGTGCATCTGCACTTATTCTCATGAGTGAAGAAAAAGCAAACGAACTTAATCTTAAACCACTTGCAAGAGTGGTTAGTTATGCTGACGCTTCTCAAGAAGCAAAGTGGTTCACTACTTCTCCTGCAATAGCAATCAATAAGGCAATTTCAAAGGCAAACATATTGACAAAAGACGTGGATTATTGGGAATTAAACGAAGCATTTTCAGTAGTAGGAATTGTTAATACTCAATTACTGGAAATAGATGCTAACAAAGTTGATGTAAATGGAGGTGCGGTAGCTCTTGGTCATCCTCTTGGATCAAGTGGAAGTAGAATCTTGGTAACTCTTATAAATGTCTTAAAACAAAAGAAAAGTAAAATTGGAGCAGCAGGTATTTGTAATGGAGGAGGTGGTGCTTCAGCAATGATAATAGAAAATATAGATGAATAATCTATACTTTAACTAACCAGTTAAATTTATCTGGATGTATTCCCATTTTATATTCTGAAAGATACTTTAAGACCTTGGTGTGAAAATGGTGATCTTTGGATTCAGGAATTGTAAAGTTTTCTCCGTTTAGAGAGATATTTGATATTGGAGCAATAGTAGCTGCGGTACCAGCACCAAAAGCTTCGGTTAAACTACCGTCTTTAAGTGCTTCAAAAACTTCTTGAACTTCGATTTTTCTTTCTTGAACTTCCATTCCCCAATCTTTAGCAATATCTACTACACTCTTTCTAGTAATACCATTTAAAATTGTATCACCAACAATGGGGGTTACAAGAACATTGTCTATTACAAATAAGACGTTCATAGTGCCGGCTTCTTCAATATATTTATGTTCTTTAGCATCTGTCCAAATTAATTGCCTAAAACCTTCTTGGGAAGCCAACATTGCTGGATATAAAGCAGCAGCGTAATTACCAGCAGCCTTTGAAAAGCCAGTACCTCCTTGAACAGCTCTGGAATAATGAGTTTCTACTTTAACAGAAACAGGTTCTGAATAATAGGATCCAACCGGACAAGTGAAAATCATAAATTTATAAGAATCTGATGGCTTTATACCTATGTAAGGATCGGTTGCAAAAATAAAAGGTCTTATATAAAGAGAATGGTCTAGATTTTGAGGAACCCATTTTTTGTCTATTGCAATTAATTCTAAAATGGAATTAACAAAAACCTCTTCACTAATTTCTGGGATACACATTCGTTTGTTGGAGCTATTAAATCTTCTGGCATTTTCGTAAGGTCTAAACAAAACTAGATCTCCATTCACATCTCTATGGGCTTTCATTCCTTCAAAACAACTTTGCCCATAGTGAATTGCTGAATTGGCAGGGGATATACTAATATCTCCATAAGGCATTATTTTAGGTTTGGACCAATTGCCGTTATCAAAATCCATAGTAAACATATGGTCTGAAAACAATTTTCCAAAAGGTAAATTATCCCAGTTTACTTGCGGTAATCTGCTATTTTTTGTTAATTGGATATTAGTTTGAAAAATATCAACTTCCATTGGCGTATAACGAAATTATTAGTTTGCAAAAGTACTAAAATAAAAATGAATTTGTGGTAAGTGAGCAAAACAATAATAGAGAAGCATTAATTAATGTCCTGAAAAAGTACTGGGGTTTTGATGAATTTAGAGATTCTCAAAAAAGAATTATAGACTTTGTACTTCAAAAAAAAGACGTAGTTGCATTACTTCCAACTGGTGGAGGTAAATCATTATGCTATCAACTACCTGCAGTTCTTATGGAAGGAACTTGTTTGGTAATATCTCCCCTTATAGCATTGATGGAGGACCAAGTAAACCAGCTTCTTAAAAGAGGAATAAAAGCAGCTTACATCAATTCTTCACTTCATTTCAAGGACATTGACAGGATATTGGACAATGTTATATATGGAAATATAAAAATTCTTTACTTGTCTCCTGAAAGACTAAAAACCACACTATTCATAGATAGATTTAAGAAAATGAATGTAAGTTTTGTAGCAGTGGACGAAGCACATTGTATTTCCGAATGGGGAAATGATTTCAGACCAGAATATAGAAATATTTCTTCCTTAAGAACCTTGAATAAAGACTTGTCATTTATCGCACTTACAGCAACGGCTACGCCTGAAGTTGTAGAAGACATAGAAGAGCAACTTTCTTTCAAAGAAAGCAATAAAATAAAGAAATCATTCATTCGAAATAATATCAATTATAGTGTAATAAATGCAATTGATAAAGAAAAGGTTCTAGTGAAATTACTTACTAATGAATCTTCAATAATTTATGTTAGAAATAGAAAGAAAACAAAAGAATTATCCAAACTACTTAATAGTAAAAATTATAAAACAGATTTTTACCACGCTGGATTAGATTTTAGAGAAAGATCTGAAAAACAGACCAAATGGATCAATAATAAATTTGATACAATGATAGCCACCAATGCATTTGGAATGGGAATTGACAAACCAGATGTTAAGACTGTTATTCACTTTGACTTACCTGAAACCCTAGAATCTTTTTACCAAGAATCTGGAAGAGCAGGTAGAAATGGAAAAGCCTCCTTCTCTATTATTTTAAAAGACGATCAGGATATTGAAAATTTAAAAAAAAGAATAAAAATAAATTTTCCCGATATTGAGGATGTTAGGAAAGTTTTTCAAAGTATTGTCAATATTCATCAAATAACTATTGGGTATTATTCGGATGAAAAGTTTGAACTAGATATTGACATCATTTCAAACAACAACAAGCTCTCTAGGTCTACTACTTCTCAATCAATTAAATACCTAATAAACGAAGGATATATTCAACAAACCAACGATTATCAATTTTCAATGGCTCAAATAACTATGCCTATTGATAGGCTAAATCAGTTTTTAAATTCTTACAAAAATTTTGAAAAAATAATAGATGTATTAATAAGAAGCTATTCCAACATCAATGAACAAATGGTTAGAATAAGCGAAGCAGTTATTTCCAAGAGATTGAATATTAAAAAAGAAGAAACAATATTCTTATTAAATAAACTTCACAGTCAAAACATCCTGATTTACGAAGCAAAAAAATCCAACTACACCATCAACTTTTCAATTCCAAGACCAAACATAAATCACTTAAGTCTTTCAAAAAAGTTTTTAAATTTTAAAAACGTTAAAAACGAAAAAGCCAATCAATTAATTAACTATGTAAACCAAAAAATAGAGTGCAGAAATATTAACATATTGAACTATTTTGGAGAACATAAAAGTGAAAAATGTAAAAATTGCGACAATTGCAATATGGGATTGAAAATTAAAAATAATACTAAAAAAGTAGTCGAAAATGCAATTTTTTTCTTGTTAAATTACGAACCCAAATCTCCAAGCTTTATCTATAAACAGCTAGAAGAAGTGATTGAAAAAGAAAGATTAAGCTCTATTTTAAAAAAAATGATTTTAGAAGAAAGTATTCTAAGAGACAAGAACAACTTACTATATATTAATCTATGATTCCTTTAGTTTTCCTTAGTTCTTTAATCTCGCAATAATTACATTTATTGTCCTTGGACTTAAATAAGTTATTCATTTCACAAAACAACTCTCCTAGAGAATCAAAACTTTGTTTATAGAACAATCCAAAACCTTGGGTATAGTTGGATTGATTTTGATTGGAAAGATCGTATTCGTTGGACTGGTTATAGGCATGCACTCTAATATTGCCTTTACTATTTAGTTTGTATTCAATGTTCACATCTCCAATAAATGAATTTGGATTTTGAGTAATACTATTAGACTGAGACATTCCTAGATTTGTTTCTACAGTTAAACGATCGTTAAATTGCTGAGTAGACATTGCCACAGATAATTCTTCATTGGACAACTGATTTCCTAAAGTATAGTTAAACCCTATGTCAAACTCATCTGTAAATGAAGAAATCATATTTCCTAACTGGTTAGACAATACTTCACTAGTTGAAATGTCGTAAGACTTGACATTATTTCCTAAATTGAGATGGTTGGGAGTAATAAATTGATTTAAAATTAAAAGAGAAAATACTTGTTTATTAAGCTCTTCTGTATTGGATAAAACTCTTTTAAGAGCAGTTTTAACCGATTCGTTTCCATTGGGAACCTCAATACTGAATTGAATATCTGGATTCATTAAATTATTTTCTAATTCAATATCCACATCCACCATACTTTTGTGTTTCCAATTATCTCTATCTATTTCTGGCATTATGTTGTATAAACTAGTTCTTAAGGGATATCTGGCACTCAAATCTATTTTAGCATTGTAGGGGTCCCCTAGCCAAGTTAAGGTGCCTCCCTTTATTAAATCGAACTTTTTATTGACAAAATCTTTTAAAGTAAAAACATACTCTCCCTTATTAATAACATAATTACCATACATGGTTAAATCGTAGTTTTGATCAATATTTAATTGGATGTTCCCTTGACCACTAGATTTCATTTCGTCTCCTACCAGATCGTCAAATATCAGCATTACCTCTGCTTCATCTGTGATTTCTAAATCAATATCTATATTCATTTTCTCTTTGGAAACAATAGGTTTGTTAATTGTCACAGCATTATTGGTGTCCTTATTAATAAATGCAATAAAATCGTGAAGAACAACTTCTGAAGAACCATATAATGGAATATTTAGGGAGGTGCTTTCATCGGTTATTGCATTTACATAAATTGATAAATTCTCAATAGAATCGTAACTTATTTCTGCTGAACCAGTCATAAATACCTTGCCATAATAATATGGATTTTCAGAAAATGTATTGTTCATTACCATTATTGGCTGGTCAATTTCTAGAGAAATATTTAATGAATAATCTATGAAATTATCGTGGTGGTAATAGCCGTTAATAATTCCAATATTATTTAACTCATCTAAAAAATTGCCATTAGAAATTTCAATCGCATCGTCTTTGACCACAAGGTTACCATTTACTTTAAATTCAGTACCGTACTCAGTTAATTTTAATTCTCCATTATTAAGAGATAAATCGCCGTTAAATTTGGGGTGGAAGGGATCGCCAGAAAGGGATAAATCCCCCGATAAAAGACCCTGAAGATTGGAAAGAATGGTGTTTGGGAGGAAAGGACTTAAAAAATCAATATTTGTACTGTCAAATTTAACTATACCATCTAACTTTTTATCGTTATTAGGATAAAAATGGCAATCAATTAATTGAACTTCCTGATGGTTGTTTTCGTTTACTAACCCCCCATTTAGAATAAATTTATTAGAGCTCTCCTCCCATAATGAATGGAAATTAACATCTCCAATTGGGAAAAAATTAAATATGAAATTTTGAACATTAAATTCATTAAATAACTGAGGATTGGAAAGCAAAGATTGAAAATTAATCTGGGCATTTAAAACTCCTTCCATTGCAGTATTTTTTTTCTTAAAATCGAATAACAACGGAACAGAACTTAGTTGAAAGTCTTGAATTTCAAGTGATAGGCTGTCTATAACTTCTCGACCTATAATCCCATTTAAAATAATTGACTGATTGGCATTGGAAAGTAAAATTGAATCTAAGGAATATTTATCATCCATAAACTTTATAGACGGATTTCCTTCCATATTCCAATAACCAACAGATGTATCAAATAGATAAAACTCTTCAAGATTTGCAAAAATCATTTTTGAACTTTTAAAATTTATAACCGAACTTACCTTCCCTAGAGAAATAGAATCGTTATTGTTCCAAGCTAGAGAAGTATTTACAGTATTATTTTTTGCATTAGTTTGCAATTCAATATTTTGAAAATTTATAATCTGGTTGTTTACAAACTCTTCAACTGATAAAATAAGTTTTAGATTACTGTCTAAATAAATATCTTTTGAATCTTTAATATTTAAATTTAAATTCTTTAATACAAAGTCGTTATACTGTATTTTATTAGAGTTTAAACTAAAATCTAATATTTCTTTTTCTCCATTGAAGGAAAATCTTAAATTGGATTGTTTTGCAATGTCTAAAGATGGAAAAAAGACAGCTGATAACTTGGTAAAATCGCGAATTTCTAAATCAAAATCAACATATTGTTTGCTTGGCAGATAATCTGAAGGTTCTGATAAATTTGGAAAAATAGTAGCGAATAAATAATAAAAGTCTTTGTTTAATTGATCAAACTTAAAATCACCAGAAATATTAAAAGAAACAAAGTCAGAACTTAAATTTAGTATATGATTGTATTTATTTGACTGAGAATCAAAATCAATATTTCCAAAATTATAGGTTTCACCATTTTCAATAAACACAAGATCTTCCATATTGGCAAATCCCGAAAAATCTTTCCAATTATTTCCAAATCCATTTAAATAGGTTTTAAAAGAAGTTACTCCCTCTGGATGATTGGCTAAAAAGCCTATTTTACCAAGAAATGCATTTTTTATATCCATAGAAAAATCAAATTCGGTCACAGGATTATTTAAATCTATATATCCATTAAAGTCAAGATGAATGTATTTATCTATGAGTTCCATTTGGCCAATAAAAGATTTGTTTTTAAAGGCGCCCGTAATATTTAAATCTTCATATTTATAGTCGTTGTATGTAAAATCAGACAAGTATCCATTTATTTTTAAATCAACATCTTCTTTATAAAGTCCTTTTCCATCTATTTCAAAATGGGCATTGAAGTTTTCAGAGTTGTTGTTATCTAATAATGAAATTCCTGAGATTTTTTTTGCGTCTATATTAAAATGGTAAAATATTTCTGATGAATTATTTTTAAAGAAATGCAAATCCCCGACAATTTCTCCCGTTGAAGAAACAAATTCTAAATTTGACTTTATTTCTTCATTATTTCCATTTCCAGATATTTGAAAATCGAAATTATTGATTTTCTTAAGTTGTTTTAATGCTAGTGGAGGAATTTTTAAATTTATATTTTCTTGTAGAGATATTAAATCATTTACCAAAATAGTATTAGATTCTAAATTGAAAAAATAAGATACTAAATTTTCATTTGAAAAATCTTGAATTTCAAAATCCCCTTCTAGAGAAGAGCTTTGATAGTTAAGTGAAAGATCTTTTAACTTAATTGAAGATGAGGAACCTGAAAAATGGGTATTAAAATTTAACTTTAGTGTGGTATCTAGTTGTCTATTGAAAAATAAATTATAGTCTATACTTGATAGTCGGGTTTCCATATTTTCCAATAGTAGGAAGTCGTTCTTAAAATCTAAATTTATAATTATGTTATCGGAATTAAATGTACTATTTGGCGTTTCTAATTTTAAATTAACTAGGTTTAGTTTGGTTGAATCTAAATATAAATCGGCATTTACACTTGATATATTAAAACCTTTTTCATGCTGAAATTTAAGATCACTTATTTTTGAAAAAAACAAATTATTGTCTAAAGAAGTATTATTAAATAATAAATTTAGGTTAAACAATTTAAAATGCTGAATATCAATATTTTTATTTTCATCAATACTATTTTCTGAAAGGTGATAAAATTGGCTATTCTCAATTTTAAACTCACTTATCAAAAGCTGGTAATCGTTACTTTCTCTTTGATTTTTTTTAAAGCTATTTAACAAAAACTCTATTTCGTATTTTTTCTTGCCAGGATTTTTTCTTAAAACAATTTCTGCATTTTTAAAAATCACTTGATCAATTTTAAATTTCCTGTCCAACCAATTAATATCTTGAATATCCACAACTACTTTTGGGACAAACAAAACAGTATCTCCATTTAAGTCAGGAATAAATATTTGATTTAATTGAAGATTGGTAAAACCATTTAAAGAAACTTTCCCTAGTTGGATGTCAGAATTTATCTCATTACTTAAATAATTGGTAACCTCCTTGGAAATTTTATTTTGAAAAAATGAAAATCTAATTAGGAACAAGAATAATATTATCAAGAAGAGGGAAAACTCTATTAGATTAAAAATCAATCTAATTAAAATGGAATTGGTATTTTTGAAGTATTCTTTCAACTAACAATAATGAATGTAGACAAAGATAGCATCATTCTCGGTATAGAGTCAAGTTGTGACGACACCTCGGCAGCAATTCTTATCAATGGAGTTGTACATTCTAACGTTACAGCCAACCAATCTATACATGAAAAGTATGGAGGTGTTGTTCCAGAGTTAGCTTCAAGAGCACATCAGGAAAATATTGTTCCAGTGGTTACAACTGCATTAAAAGAAGCCAAAATAACTGTTGGTGATCTAACAAGTATTGCTTTTACTAGAGGACCTGGTTTATTAGGATCTTTATTAGTTGGAACATCTTTTGCCAAATCGTTGTCCTTATCGCTTAGCATACCTTTGATTGAAGTTCACCACATGAAAGCCCACATCCACGCACATTTTATAAAAGAGAAAAAAGAAAATAATCCTACTCCTAATTTTCCCTTTATCTGCTTAACAGTTTCTGGTGGACACACTCAAATTGTTTGGGTAGAAGAACCCTTAAAAATGAAAATTATAGGCACTACCATAGACGATGCAGTAGGAGAAGCGTTTGATAAAGCAGGTAAAATTATGGGTCTTGGGTATCCAGCAGGTCCAATTATAGACCAACTTTCTAAAAATGGGGACAGCAAAAAATTTGACTTTACTTACCCTAATGCTGGAGAATTCAATTATAGTTTTAGTGGTTTAAAGACCCAATTTTTAAATTTCATAAGGAAAAACGAACAAAGTAATAAGCACTTTTGCAAAGAAAACTTAAATGATATCTGTGCTTCTTATCAGTCTCACTTAGTGAGTTATCTACTAAAAAACCTAGAAAAATCTATTAAAAATTATCCCTGTAAAGACCTTGCTTTAGCAGGTGGAGTTTCTGCGAATTCACATCTTAGAAAAGAGTTTGAAAAACTTGGGAAATCTCTAGGATGTAAAACCTTTGTACCTAAAATAAGTTATTGTACCGACAACGCTGCTATGGTTGCTATGAGCGGAAAATTTATGGAAGAAAAAGGTTATTTTGCAGACTTAAGCACAAGTGCAAGCGCAAGAATACCAATGGATTAGGTAGATTTATTTAATTTTTTCTTGTTGAACCAGCCCAGTAAAATCAAACCAAAGATGGAAGCGATAGTTATCCACGCCCAAATTGGAAATACAGGTGTTTCTCCCCTAGCATAAGAATGAAGTCCTTTGGACAAGTAATAATTTACACCTATGAAAGTCATTAAAACACTAGAGAAAGCCAATACAGAGGCAACATTAAAAGTAAATTTACTTTTTAGTCCAGGTATTAATCTAAAATGTAAAATTATAGCGTAGGTCAATACAATTACTAGTGCCCATGTTTCTTTTGCATCCCATCCCCAATATCTTCCCCAAGATTCATTCGCCCAAATTCCTCCAAGAAAAGTTCCAATGGTTGCAAGTGCTAAACCAATAGTAAGGGTCATTTCATTTACATAGGTTAACTCTGAAATAATCATTTTTAGGTTTTTATTTTTTGGTTTTAGGAATATGTAGTTAACAACATTAATTAGCCCAAGGATAAAACCAAGCCCTAAGAAGCCATAACTTATTGTAATACATGCAACATGTATAACCAACCAATAGGACTTAAGTACGGGCTGTAAATCGGTTAGTTGTGGGTCAAAACTACTATGACCAGCAGTCATTAATACACAAAATGCCAATAATGCAGTTCCTGCTAAAGTTATTCTTGAACTTCTTATAAATAAAAAACCTGCTAAAACTCCTCCCCAAGCTATAAAGGTAAGTGCTTCATATCCATTACTCCATGGTGCATGCTCAGTTATATACCATCTTAATGCAAGTGCATAAGTATGCATCCCAAAAACTACCATTAGTAAAACAATCAGACCCCATAAAATATATTTTACAATTTTATTTATAAGATTTTTCTTCTTGCTCAAGGCATTCCAAAAAGAAAATATAAGTAGTAAAACTGATAAATAACCATAGTAGTTTTTGACCGTTACAAATAGATTTGAATGGTTGTAAGAAATTTCTCTTTCAATCTGGTTTTTATTTAATAGCAACTTAGCAGGTGCTGTTTTAATTTGATAAGCTTTAATAAAGTTTAAAAGTGACTGAGCAGTTTCATAATTATTGGTTTTTTTTGCTTCCCCTAAATCAATAATATAGGATCTAAACAACCTGGAGAGAGAAATATTCGCAAGATGTTGATCTGTAGTATCTATGGGTTGTTCTGCATAAGGATCCATCCAATCCACCCATTTATTATCTATACTTCCAACAATTGGAAATATTTTTAAAAAAGCACCATTCATCGTTTGAAGAACGATATTCATTCTTTCGTTGGCCTTTATTACTTCTTTGTCAAAGACATTTTTTTCTACATCTTTTTTTGCAAAGCTTAATTTAACTAGCTCCTTAAATTTTTCGGAGCCATCTGGATTAAAAAAATCCCTAACTGAAGCATATTTGCCTTCAATCCCCAAAGAATCCGCTACTCCCGTGCCTTTTTTAATATAAATTATTTTTTCCTCTAGCCAATATGGTTTGTCTAGAATCATATCTATAAAAATCTGCATGGGGTTTACAGAAATATTGTCACTAGTGGTAAAGTCATTTTCCTTAGAAATCTTATGAAAAATATCATAAGCTAGTGTATGAGTTGGTTCAATTCTCCCATCGTAAGTTTGAACCAATAAAATACCCATTGAATCGGCTTGTTCTTTTGGTATAGGTTGGTATTTATAGGCTTCTTTTAAACTATCAGAAGCAATATCTTGAGAGTTGGCTGACAGCATTAAAAAAGAAATAAAGATGGTAAATACTGTTTTTCTTTTGTTTCTTATTTTAATAGCTTTTTTTCTAATATCAACAAATCTAGAGGTAGGATTAAATAAAGTTCCTAAGAGCCCAATTGCTAAAAGTAAATATCCTAAATAAGTTACAAGAGTTCCTAAAATATCATGATTAACAGATAAGATTGTAATATCAGGATCTAAACCAGCAGTTTTATTATCCTCTTGCGACCAGTCGTAACTAGATTGGAAAAACCTGAACCCTCCATAATCTACAACATGATTCATAAATAGATTGAAAGAGTCATTTACAGCATTGGATTCATCTAAAATAGTAATGTCACTTTCGTAGCTACTTGGACTTTCAGAACCAGGATATTTCATCAGCCTAAAGTCTGTAAGTCCTACTTCAAAAGGAATATCAATTTTTTTGGAACCATAGGCAATAGAGAAAAATAAATTGCTACATTTTATGGCAGTTGGAATAGGTCTTACACCGGCTTTTCCCAAAACTATTTCTTTCTGAATATCTCCATTTGTAGAAATTTCAACCTTTAGTGCGTCTGGTAAATCTTCATCATCAGATGGTAGATATTCAAATTTAGATTTCTCTTCAATGCTACTTATCATTATTTGCTGACCCAAAAAAGAAATTAAATTCCTTACATCCACAGTATGTAAAATGTTTGGAGCTAAAGTATCCTGAGGAATTTCTCTTCCGCTTTGTCTATCTTCTATTGAGAGGCTAGCCATATCTATCTTACTCATTTCAAAAGGAGCAAATATTTCTAATTGGTCATCGTTGTAAAAAAAACGAACGGCATCTTCCCTATCGTTGTTGTTAAATGCGAATGGTATTCCTTGTTGAACAACTACTTCTCCTGAGGGTAAATATAAATTTTCTCTTCCTGGCAATACAAGATGGAGATGGGGTTTCCCTCCCGGAACATCTTTTAAAAACTCTTTTTTTGCATTTTCAATCCTCTCTACAACTTTTACATTAACTTCTCCCTTTCCAGGAAATTTAAAACTGGTAGAAGGTAGCTTTGTAAAAACCTTTGAAAAATAGTGCTGAATAGATTCGTTGTACTGTAGAGTGTCATCGTGAACTTTTATTTGAAAATAAGGTTCTGTAGAAAAAATCTCACTGGAAGTTTGTTTTTCTTGTACCAACATAACGCCCTCATAACCAAAGTATCTTGAAAAAAAAGCTCCCAGAAGAGCGATAATAAAACCAAAATGGAGTAAAAGAATAGACCATTTTTTCCACTTTAAAAGCTGGTAAGTTCTAATATTATTTATAAAATTTAAAAGAAGAAGAAGTAAAATAAGTTCAAACCATTTTGCATTGTAGACCATTTCTTTTGCAGTAATTGTATCGTATTCATTTTCTATAAAAGTTGCAACTCCTATTGAAGCTGCCATTGCAAAAAGCAAAACAGCCATGAACCTAGTAGACAATAAATGATTGAGTATTCTCATTTGGTGGCGAAATTAACTAAAAATATGTCCATAAATGCTTAATGTTTAGAACTAAAATTGTTAAGGATTGGTAAATTGAGCAACTTAATAAAGAATTGTACCTTTATTGCTATGGAAAAGGATAATTATTTTCTTGAGAATTTCACCTCTCACGACGGGAAGAATCTTGTAATTCATCACTGGCCAGTAGAAAAACCAAAGATGTTAATTCATTTGGTACATGGAATGAGTGAACATGGATATAGATACCATGATTTCGCAAAGTGGCTAAATAAAAAAGGAATATATGCATATGCTCCCGATCTAAGAGGACATGGAAAGACTGCTGGTTCTATTGAGGATATTGGTCTATTTTGCATAAAAAATGGATGGAATAAAGTGGTAAAAGACCTGAAAGGGATTACAGAAGATTTTTCTTCAAAAAACCCAAATATTCCTACCGTAATTTTAGGACATTCCATGGGTTCTTTTCTTGCCAGATCGCTATTAATAGATTTTCCAGAAACTCTGAGCCACTACATATTTTCAGCTACTGCCTCCCACCCTGGATTAAAAGGTTATTTGGGGAGTATTATTGCCAAATCCAATAGCTTTCTTTTTGGTAAAAAAACCAAATCAAGACTTCTTCAATTATTGGTAATGGGAGAATTCAATAAAAAGATTAAAAAACCAAAAACGAGGAAAGATTGGATATCTAGAGACGAGTCAGTAGTTAAAAAATATATCAATGATCCGTATTGCATGCAAGTATTTAAAAATCAGTTTTTTGTAGATCTAGCTTTTGGAGTAATGTCAGTAAATAAAACGAAGAATATTCTTAGAATGAATAAAGACAAACATTATTTACTATTTAGTGGAAGTATGGACCCTGTAGGCAATTATGGAAAAGGGGTTCAAAAATTATACAAGAAATTCATTCATGCAGGATTAAAAAATACAGAAATAAAACTTTTTGAGGGAGGAAGACACGAAATGTTGAACGAAATAAATAAGCAGGAAGTATATCAATACATTTACAATTGGATCGATAAAAAAGTATTTAATGGTAAATGAAAAAATAGAAAGCATAAAAAAAACTCTTCCTCAAGATGTTGAGCTTATTGCTGTTTCTAAAACCAAACCTTTAGAAATGATTCAACAGGCTATGGAGTCAGGTCATTTGGACTTTGGAGAAAATAAAGTTCAAGAAATGGTTCATAAGCATGCGTCTTTGCCACAAAACATTCGTTGGCATATGATTGGACATCTCCAAAGAAACAAAGTGAAATACATAGCTCCTTTTGTATACTTAATTCATGGAGCAGATTCTAAAAAACTTCTTGATGAAATAAATAAACAGGGATTAAAAAATAACAAAACAATTAACTGCTTGTTGCAATTCCATATTGCTAGTGAAAGCACAAAATTTGGATTTAGTATTGAAGAAATAAGAGATGTTATAGATTCCAAACATTACTTGAATTGGGGAAATATAAATATTCAAGGAGTTATGGGGATGGCAACATTTACCAACGATAAAAACCAAATAAAAGCAGAATTTAGTTTATTAAAAGAATATTTTGAGGAGCTGAAACCAATTTTTGGAGAAAATTTCAAGACATTGTCTATGGGAATGAGTGGAGATTATTTAGAGGCGATTTCTAAAGGAAGTAATATGATTAGAATAGGAAGTGATATTTTTGGGAAAAGATAATTTGATAAAAAATAGAATCGTTACGTTCTTATATATTTAAACTTATAATTTTGCCATTTTAAAATAAAAAATGAATACACAACAAAAAGTTATTAATCAGATAAAAGCCGATTTGGCAAGCGACAATAGTTCAATAGTTTCAAAAGCACTTGTAAAAACAAAAGCCAAAGGAAATGAAGAATTAATTGCACCACTAGTTGAACTTTATAAAACAACAGAAGATATAAAGCTAAAACAAGAAGTAAAAAATATTTTCTCAGAGCTTAAGAACAAGGATTGTGTTGATTTTCTACTTCCCCATTTAATGCAAGACAACCAAGAGGTAAAAGAGCTTGTTTTATTTTCAATGTGGAGCTCTGGAATTGATATGACAGATTACATTTTAGAATTAATAGAATATTCTTGTGATGGAGAATATATGGTTATTTTAGAAGCACTAACTGTACTAGAAAACTTAGAAGGCCCTTTTAATGACGAAGATCTATTTCAAGGATCTACAATTATTCAGGAAAAAATACACGAGTCAAAGGACGACAAGAAAAAAGAATTATTACAATCTATGAGTAATGTAATTCAGGGATTTAGTGCTTAATTAATTTTGAAAGAAATAAAAAACATAACCATATTGGGAACTGGTAATATAGCCAATGGGTTCTTACATTTGTTTTTAAAAAATCAATTCAAAATTGATTGCATTTTTGGCAAGTCCTCTAAAAATATTGAAAAAAGTGTTTTGAAAAATACTTTTTTCACCAATAATATTTCAAAAATACCTTCTACTAGTGATTTATATATATTTGCTTTGAGCGACGATGCTTACCAAGAAGTATTAGAAAAAATTTCTAAAAACAACCTTTTAGTAATTCACACATCGGGAAGTTTGGATAGTAAAAGTCTTGGTATTGTTTCCAACCGATGGGGATGTATCTATCCTTTACAAAGCATAAAAAAAGATTCTAAAATTAGTTGGGAAAAAGTTCCGTTTTTTATGGAAGCAGCTAATGAAAAAGACGAAAAATTATTGAGTATATTTTGTGGTTCCAACAACATGAATTTTTCTATTTTAAACTCTTCTAAAAGAAAAAAACTTCATCTTGCAGCTGTTGCTTCCAATAATTTTACCTATCACCTACTAAGTATGGTTAAGGAATATTGTATTAAAAATGAAGTTAATTTTAAAGATTTAAAACCTCTTTTGGAAAAAACTATAGAGGCAGCCTTAAATGAAGATTCTTTTGTGGAGCAAACAGGTCCAGCAAGAAGAGGAGATAATACACTTATTGCAAAACAGGTAAAGGAACTTAAAGAGTTTGAAAACCTACAAGAAATTTACGAGATTTTTACAAAACAAATTATTAAAAAACACCACCATGAGTTATAAACAAAGACTTTCTGAAATCAATACTTTTATTTTTGATGTCGACGGAGTACTAACAGACGGAAATGTCATTTTAGATTCTTCTGGCGAAATGGTAAGAACCATGCACACCAAGGACGGATATGCGTTGCAACACGCTGTTAAAAAGGGCTATCACATTGTAATTATTACAGGTGGAAACTCACAAATGGTAAAGGAAAGACTTAATGGTTTGGGGATTAAAGACATCTAT
>Ga0209406_1000621_pt1 | contig 27374 bp, 21 predicted proteins | sample COGITO_mtgs_1204_FD_184808 | JGI IMG/M metagenome (GOLD analysis project Ga0209406, IMG submission 184808) | Pelagic marine microbial communities from North Sea - COGITO_mtgs_120426 (SPAdes) (version 2) | ecosystem: Environmental > Aquatic > Marine > Epipelagic ... | reverse complement strand
GCAAGACTGTGTGGCCGAATTCGTTGCAGGCCCTGGACTTTCCACAGAATTGCAGAAGCACCTTAAAGGCATTCGCGACATCGAGCGCATCCTTGGTCGCCTGCAAAACCGCATGCGCAACCCGCGCGAACTCGGTGGCGTGCGCGATACCCTCGCCGCATTACCCGCCATCTCTGGCACCTTGCTCGAATTCCCTGACACACCTGTCGCTGCCATTGCAGAGCGCATTCACGACTTTGAGCCACTCTCGAAACTGCTCAATCGCGGCCTAGCCGATGAATTGCCCGGCAAGATCGACGATGGCGGCACGATTCGTGACGGCTTCGACGAAGAGCTCGACCACATTCGTAGCCTCACTCGCGACAGCCAGCAATGGCTCACAGAATTCGAGCTCGCCGAACAAGCACGTACTGGCATCAAGAATCTGCGCATCCGCTTCAACGGCGCCTTCGGCTACTTCATCGAAGTGACCAAGAGCAACGTCGCACTCGTGCCTGACGACTACGTGCGCAAACAAACGATGAAAAATGCCGAGCGCTACACCACCAGTGTGTTGAAAGAGCGCGAACGCGAGATTCTCAGCGCCGAGGAGAAATCCCTCGGCTGCGAAGAGAAATTATTTAACGCCCTGATCAAATCGATCCTCGAACACGCGAATGCACTCAAAGAGACCGCCGAAGCGCTGGCAGAAATCGATGTGCTGATCGGTTGGGGCGCACTCGCCCGCGAGTGGGACTACTGCAAGCCGCAGCTCGACCACTCCGACCAGTTACGCATCGACCAAGGCCGCCACCCCGTGGTCGAGCAAATGCTACGCGCCGAACGCCTCGGCCTGGCCGGCGCACATGCCTTCGTGCCCAACGACACCAGCCTCTCCAGTTCAGGAGTCGATGCCGACACTCCACAAATCGCGCTGATCACTGGCCCCAACATGGCGGGTAAATCGACTTACATCCGCCAGATCGCCTTGATTGTGCTCATGGCGCAGACCGGCGCATGGGTGCCCGCCAAGAGCTGCCAGATCGGCCTTGTCGATCGCATCTTTTCGCGCGTCGGTGCCAGCGACGAACTCGCCCGTGGCAACTCGACCTTCATGGTCGAGATGAATGAAACCGCCAACATCCTCAACAACGCCACCCCGCGCAGCCTCGTCATCCTCGACGAGATCGGCCGCGGCACCAGCACCTATGACGGCCTCTCCATCGCATGGGCGGTCATCGAACACCTGCACCCGAAGGACGACGACGGGCCGCGCACCCTGTTTGCCACCCACTACCACGAACTCACACAGCTGGCCAAAACACAGGCCCGTCTGGAGAACTACTCGGTAGCGGTGAAAGAGTGGAACGACGAGATTATCTTCGTACGCCAAGTGATCAAAGGCGCGGCCGACCGCTCCTATGGGATTCAAGTCGCCCGTCTCGCCGGCCTGCCAACCACAGTCATCGACCGTGCTAAGACCATCCTCGAGCGGCTCGAAGCGGATGACTCCTCACACAATTTACTGCGCAAACGCATGAAAAAGGCGCAATCTGGCGCAAACACCGACCGCGAAGACGATCAGTTGGCGTTATTTTAAGAAGCAAAGGAGCGAGGGCGATGCGCCCTCGCATAAATTAGATCAACGTGGGCGAGTCGCCCACGCTCCTACCCAAATTGTAGTGACGGGAGTTTGCCGCTGGGAGCTTGTTAGCGGCAGCCCAAGCACCCTCCACAAGGCTGGACGGGAAGCTACTGCTCCTGCTCACTCGATTTCCCGATCACTCCAATGAAGAAATATATCAGCGGGATCAGCGTGAAAGCGGCCAACGCCCACCAGAAAACGGACCAACTACTGAGCGTCTCCGTCACATGCTGCTGGTAGAATACTTCGCAAAAGAAACTGCCGACGATGCCTGCCACACTGCCGACCAACAACTGATAGAGTGCTTGTGCCTGCCCGCGCATCGTGTCTGGCACGCGCTTATCCAGGAAGATCCGGCCAGCCACCATCGTGAAAGTATAAATCGGCCCGTGCAGGGCGATTCCGAGCCAAATCACCGCCAGTAGCCCCAAGTCACCTGCCAAGGCAAACAGTGCAAACCGCGTGATCCCCAGCACCATCCCGACGATCAAGAACCAGCGAATACGAAAACGCCCGGCCACTAGGCTGAGGAAAAGCATTGAGCCGATTTCCACCACCTGGCCTAGCGTCATTTGAGCGGTCGGATGCAGGCTACCAAACTCCATCAACATTGTTGGCACCAACATATAAAAAGACACACAGGGAATCGCAAATAAGGCTGAGGCGCAGTAAAACACCCGCAGTTCGCGGACTTTGAGCAGCTTAAATGCAGTCAATCCCAAGGCCGCTCGCCAGCCACGACTCACGTGGTCCGTCGGCGGCGTGGCTGGCAGTAAGAAACAGAGGAAGCCCATGAAGAGTCGAATATAGGCCGCCCATTGCCCCGTGTCTGCTGACTGATCCAGCGCGAACCAACTGACAATGCAACCGCCCGCCATCCAACCGATGGTTCCACCGATCGCATACAGCGGGAAGCTCTTTGCCGCATTCGGCAGATTCACCAGCTTAATCTTAGTGATTAGGGCAAACATTGGCCCCGAGATCAGCGCATTACAGCCTTGAAAGAACAAATACCAGCCTGGGTGCCAGGCATGCTCCAATGCGAAAAAACCCAGCCACAAAAAGATCGCCCCAAAGATCGCCAAAAAACCCAACAGCTTCTCCGCATTCACCTTTCGATCAGACAATGCGCCAAACATCAATGCGGAGAACATTGCACACAGGGGCGTCAACGCCATTGCATACGGCAACACCCAGCGTACCCCCTGCGCCTGCAGAATATTTGGCAACGACGGCACCCACATGCCTGGCGGCATGAACATTAGAAGCATCACCACCCACATCATGTAGCGTCGGTGTTTGAGGGTCATTTGCATAAGTCGTCGAAATTGCTAGCTCAGCGCTCTCAAAGCGCAAGCGGCAAAGCTAATATGGCAGCAGCGACCCGCCTGTCGCTTGAGCTCAGTCTTCAATCCATCTGTAAAAAGCGACCAGAGTGTCGCTTCCACCATAGTTTACACTTCCAATTAATAGTGAACATATTTATACCTAAAATAATGAGTCTGCGCTACCTATTTATTGATTTCGACAGCTTTTTCGCCTCCGTCGAGCAACAATTTCAGCCGCACCTGCGCGGCAAGCCGATCGCCGTCGTGCAGTCACTAGGTGTTGACAACACTAGCTGTATCGCGGCCAGCTACGAGGCGAAGGCACGCGGGGTTAAGACAGGCACGGGGGTGCGCGAAGCACGCTTCCTCTGCCCGGGCATCCAATTCGTGCAGAGCAACCATAGCCGCTACATCGAAACCCACAACCAGATCCACAAGATCATCCACCAGATCATTTACGTCGATGCCGTGCTCTCGATCGACGAGATGTTTGGCCGTCTGCCGCCCCACTGGCAACCGCCGGAAGTCGCGCGCGCCAAGGCCATGGAGATCAAGGCCGCGCTCAAAGCCAACATCGGCCCCCATATCGGCGCCTCGATCGGCCTCGCTCCCAATCGCTTCCTCGCCAAGCTTGCCAGCAAGCTCGAAAAGCCCGACGGCTTGGTGGCGCTCGACTTCGACGATCTGCCTGAAATCCTGTACCGCTTCGAGCTGGAAGACATCACTGGCATCGGTCGGCGGATGCAGGAGCGCCTACGCATCGCACGGATCACTACGATGGAACAACTGTGCGATGCCCCGCGGCACAGATTGCACCGCATCTGGAAATCGGTCGAGGGCGACCGCATGTGGTATGCGCTGCGCGGCATCGAAATGTCGCGGCCAGCAACCACCACCCGTCAAAGCATCGGCCACTCTCACGTGCTGCCGCCACGTCTGCGCAGCTTCCAGGGTGCCCATGCAACGCTCCACCGTATGCTGCAAAAAGTTGTCCGCCGCCTACGCGCCATGGACACTTTTACTGGCCACCTCGACGTGCAGGTCACCTTCGGCTTCGAGATTCACTGGCACGGCGCAGCGCACTGCTTTCCCACGCAGGACAATGTCACCTTTGGGAGACTTTTAAACGATCTTTGGGCACAACACCCTTACGACGTGCCAGCGCCGACTAAGGTCGGCATCACTTTCACCCATTTAACCCACGCCAACAGCCACACGCCGTCGCTCTTCCCAGAAGACAACCACCCGCGCCGGATGGAGCTACAACAGGCCATGGACGCGATCAACCAACAGCACGGTGGCCGCAGCCTCTACTACGCCGACGCCCATCAAGCGCAGCGCTGCAGCGATGCCGCGCCGTTGCGCATTTCTTTTAGCCACATCCCGGATCTGGAGCTAGAAAGCTGACTATTTAAAGTCGCGGGATAAACCCGCTCGCTACGTCATCCCGTAGCGACTGACTTTACGTCAGGAGTCTGCCAGTCTCGCCCATAGATCTTTTTCACCGCAGGCCGCGCGAGCATGATAATCGCAAAGACTCCAAGGATCGTGCTAGCAGTAACGGAAAGGAGGTAGAACTCGATAGAGCTTCGCAATCTGCGCTGCTACATCACATCCAGGTCCACTAAAATCTCGCGCGGACTAGAGCCGTTTTCAGGGCCAACGATGCCGCGCTCTTCGAGAGCTTCCATTAAGCGAGCCGCGCGGTTATAGCCCACACGCAGGCGACGTTGCAGCATCGAAGTGGACGCGCGCTTGGTGCTACGCAGCACATCGATTGCATCCGGCAGAAGTTCATCACCATCCGACTCCCCGGTACCTGCAGTCGGGCCGCCGTCGTCGCCTCCAGCATCAATTTGCTGCTGCACTTCTTGAGCAATTTGCGGTGGGTCGTTGTTCTCCTTGAGGAATTCGACAATCGCTTCGATCTCATCATCCGAGACGAACGCACCCTGCGCACGCACCAGGCTGGAGGTACCCGGAGGGATGAAAAGCATGTCACCTTTACCGATCAACGCCTCCGCACCGCCACCATCGAGGATCGTACGGCTATCAATCTTGGAAGCCACCTTGAAGGAAATACGGCTGGGCAAGTTGGCCTTAATCACACCGGTAACAACATTTACTGACGGACGTTGCGTTGCTAGCACTAGGTGAATGCCTGCGGCACGCGCGAGCTGGGCGATACGAGCGATGCAGGTTTCGATATCAGCTGGCGCGACCATCATCAAGTCGGCGAGCTCGTCAATGATACAGACGATGTAAGGCAGCTTCTTTCTCGGAACCTCGAAAGCATCGTCATCGCGAGGGACTTGCATGTTACTCACGGCAGCGCGCTCTTCTGGAGTCATATCGGCATCCATGGCTTCGGCCTTGGCTTGCTCTTCCTTGTCCTTCATCAGCTTGGCGTTGAAGCCTGCGATATTGCGGACGTTGGTCTTGGCAAAGATCTGATAGCGATGCTCCATCTCGGCGATCAGCCACTTCAGCGCGCCCGGCACCTTCTTGGCCTCGGTCACCACCGGGATCAACATGTGCGGCAGCGCATTATACATTTGCATCTCGACCACCTTCGGATCGACCATGATGAAACGTAAATCATCCGGCCCAGAATGGTAGAGCAGCGATGCGATAATCGCGTTAATACAGACCGTTTTACCGGAACCGGTGGAACCGGCGATCAGCACGTGCGGCATCTTGGTGAGATCCATCACCATCGGCTTACCCGTGACATCCTTACCCAGCACCACTGGGATCTCGGCATTGGCTTGTGCCCACGCCTTAGACTCGACGATGTCGCGCATACAGACCGCTTCGGACACCTTATTGGGCACCTCGATCCCGACCGTGCCTTTACCAGGGACTGGCGCGAGAATACGCACCGACATGGCCTGCAGGCCAAGCGCAATATTTTTGTCTAAATTGACGATCTTCTCAACGCGAACGCCGGGCGCGGGCTTCACCTCGTAGCGAGTAATGACAGGCCCAGTGTGAATCTCGCCGGGAATGACTTTAACGCCAAACTCCTCGAGCGTGCGCACCAGCGCTTGCATCGTGCCGGCATGATCTTCTTCGCTAATAGCGCCCGCAATTTGTGGCTCAGCCAATAAGCTGAGCGGTGGAAAAACATAGTCGCCGCGGCGCTCTGGTATACTCGCGACGGCCTTTTCGGTCTTCTCTTCTGCAACGACCTTGATCATCGAAGGGTCAAATTTCGGCTTCGGTGGCTCAATCGGTTCGACCGGCGGCTCAGGCTCTTCCATCAAGGGCTTGGCCTGCTTGACCTGCTTGGCCGGCGATTTCTTTTTGGCCACTTCGCGCTTCAAGCCAGCAGGTGAAGTGATCGAAGCGGGCAGCAATGACGGACGACGACCATCTTCATCCGCAGCGTCCTCTTGGTCTGCTTCATCCTCAGCAAGCGCTGGCTGAGATTTCTTGCTGGCTTTGGCCGCGGCACGGTCCGCCTTGTGTTGTGCCTTGGCAGCCGCCGCCTCTGCTCTGGCGAGTCGCTTGGCTTCGCCGCGCTCCGCCCGCAGGGCTTTACGCTCTTCCTTCGAGCCAGCCCGCTCAGCAAGGAAGCTGCGATAAGCGTTTTGAATATAATCAAGAAAACGGCCGAGGTTATCGGTAAAGACGATCACCGAGCCGATTACGAACCCCATCAACAGGATCAGAAAACTGCCAAAAGGGCCGATAAATGGCTGCAAAATTGAGGCGGCAAAAAATTCGCCAAACACACCGCCGACGCCTTGCGAGAGTTGCTGTTCAAAAATGCCGCCTTGCATCTTCACCGTACCGATGGCCTCCATCATCGCCGCCAAACCAGACGCACAAATCAACGAGCCCACAGTGGCACAGCCACTCACCATTCGACGGCGCGGCTGCTGCTGCAGGATGAAGCGAACCCCAGCCCATAAAAGATAGAGCGGAATCAACCACGTCGCGACACCGATAAAATGAAATGCCCAAAAACTCGCTTCCGCCCCAAAGACGCCGACTAAATTCATTTCGGGCTCAGTGGTATGTTGCCGTGACTGTGCAATCTCGAAGTCCCAGATCGCCACAAAACTACAGAGCGCAATAAAAAACAACAACAGTGCCCACACTGGCCGCGATCCCATTTTACGCGGTTGCGAGACGACTTTCTTTCGCGCGACTTTTTTCTTCGGTTTTCTGGCCATGGAATGTGTGTTTAAAATACGTTGCTTTGAATCCAAAAAGAATTCGATTGGGTATCGCAATCTAAACAAACTCCTGCATAGAAATGAAAAATGCAACTCCTAGAATTCACACCTTTATATATGGAACGCGTTTGGGGCGGTCGAGGCCTCGAAGCAAAATTGGGTCGCACGCTCCCCGATGGACAAATCATCGGCGAAAGTTGGGAAATCGTCGATCGCCCGGACGAGCAATCCGTCGTCGCCTCCGGCGCGCTTGCCGGCCAAACGATCCGCGAACTGCTTGAAAGTTCAGCGGCCGATATCCTCGGCCCTGGCCGCGATCCCGCCAAGCCGTTCCCGATCCTCGTCAAATGGCTTGATTGCCAAGATCGCCTCAGCCTGCAGGTACACCCCCCGGCCGCGATCGCTTCCTCGCTCGGCGGCGAGCCAAAGACCGAAAACTGGTATGTCGCCGATGCCAATGCCGACGCCTCCCTGATTGTCGGGCTGAAAAACGGCGTCACGCGCGAACAATTTGAGACTGCCCTCGCCAACAATCAGGCCGAGGACTGCGTGCACCGCTTCCCCGTGAAAGCCGGGGACTCGATTCTAGTCGAAAGCGGACGCATGCATGCGATCGACGCGGGCAACCTGATCCTTGAAATCCAGCAAAATTCGGACACCACTTACCGCGTCTACGACTGGGGACGCGTCGGGCTGGACGGCGCACCACGGCAACTGCACATCGAGGAGTCCCTCAAATCGATCGACTTCGACGACTTTGAGCCAGACCCGCTGACCATCATTCCGGGCGAACAAGTATTGGCTGATTGTAGCGAATTTCGCATTCGCAAGCTGGAATTGCAGCCCGGCGATGCCGCCATTGAGCTAGCAGCTGGCGAACAAGCGCGCCTGATTCACATGGTGACCGGCAGCGTTAAAGACGAAATTTCCGGCCAGACGCTTGTGGGCGGCAACAACTACCTGCAGCCCTACGTCACCAGGGCAACGCTCGTTGCCGAAACAGCAACCACACTGCTGATTACCGATCAGTTCTAGTCGCGAGGCAAAGCCAGCAGTCTTCCTGGGTAATTTATCCCGCATCGCAGCATATTCGTCGTGCCGTTTGACGCCCTCCAATAACGGCATGGAATGAGGTGACCTGAACTAACAATACTTCGCCCAAATAATTAAATTCCGCTCTTTTTGCCTAAAACTGCGTTCTTGATCTCTGTGAAGGAATCAACACACTTCCGCGCTCAATCTTGAATCAGATCTGCCTTTTTGCAGCCTGCAAGAGCTAACACTTTTTGAAAAATGACCGACAACAACACAGACACACCCGAAGAATCCGACGAAACCACCGAAGCCACCGAAGCCAACGAAGCTGCTGAAGTCGTCGCAGAAACTGCCGCAGAAGCTGAGACGCCTATCGTTGAAGCCACACCTCTTGAGAAAGCCGAAGCCGAAGCAGCAGAGATGAAATCTCGCTGGTTACTCTCAGTCGCGGATATGGAAAACTACCGCAAGCGTATCGGCCGCGAAAAGCAGGACATCATCCGCAGTGCTGGAGCGAGCGTAGTTGAATCGCTCCTGCCAGTTCTTGATAATATGAAGCTCGGCCTGCAGGCCGCCGAAAATCATCCCGAAGCGAAGGACGTCACCCTCGGCTTTAAAATGGTCGATGATCAGCTCAAGCGTGCCCTCAGCGAGCAAGGCCTCGAAGAGCTCATTCCAGACGGCGAAGCCTTCGACCCGAATTTCCACGAATGTATTTCACATCAGTCATCGAGCGAAGTGGATGAAGACAAAGTCATCCAAACCGTCCGTGCAGGTTATCGCCTGAATGACCGACTGATTCGCGCCGCGAGCGTGATCGTTTCCAGCGGTGCTGAAAAAACATAACTCCTTTTAGACCAACATGGCACAAGCAGATTTATACGAAACCCTCGGCGTCGCACGCGATGCGTCCGATGATGAACTCAAGAAGGCCTACCGCAAGCTGGCAGTCAAATATCATCCAGATAAAAACCCCGGGGATGCCGCGGCAGAAGCAAAGTTCAAAGAGGTCTCCTCGGCTTACGACAATCTAAAGGACCCCGACAAGCGTGCGGCCTACGACCGTTACGGACACGCCGCCTTTCAAGGTGGCATGGGCGGCGGTGGCGGCGGTGGTGGCCATGATCCGTTCGACATGTTCCGCGAAGCCTTTGGCGGTCGCGGCGGCGGTGGTGGCGGTGGCGGAATCTTCGACGAATTTTTCGGCGGTGGCGGGAGCCAGTCCGCTGGCGGAGCAGCTCACGGCTCGGATCTCCGTTACGATCTGGAGATTACCTTAGAGGAAGCCGTCAAAGGCTGCGAAAAAGAAATCCGCTATCGACGCCCGATCGAATGTAAGAAATGTCACGGCGAAGGCGCCGAGCCCGGCTCGAAGAAGGTGACTTGCTCGACTTGTGGTGGCGCAGGGCAAGTATCGTCCAACCGCGGCTTTATTAGTTTTCGTCAAGTCTGCCCTAGCTGCCAAGGCGCGGGGCAAACGATCGAGAAGCCTTGCAGTAACTGCCACGGCGAAGGCCGCGAGATGGATACCAGCACGGTCAAGGTTCGTATTCCTGGTGGGGTCGCCACTGGCTCGAAACTTCGCTCTGCGGGTAAAGGCGAAGCAGGTCAAATGGGCGGCCAAGCGGGCGACCTCTACATCATCGTGCACGTCAAAGAACATGAGCTCTTCGAGCGCCACGACCATGACCTCTTCTGCGAAGTGCCGATCAAGTTCACCCTCGCCGCACTCGGCGGTTCGATCAAAGTCCCGACCCTGTTCGGCAAGGGCTCACTCAAAATTCCTGCTGGCACGCAGACTGGCACGACCTTCCGCCTGCGCGGGCAAGGAGTCCCGCACCTACGCGGCAATGGCAAAGGCGATCTACTGATCCGCATGCAAGTGGAAGTGCCCACCAAGCTCTCTGCAGACCAAAAGAAAAAGCTCGAGGAGTACGCCGACGCGTGTGGCGATCCAGCGAACCCGATGGGCGAATCTTTTGTCGAAAAAGCGAAGCAATTCTTCCGCTAGGCCGCTAACGCCGGTTTACAGGTTGTCGGTTCTTTAGTTGCAGTTGATCAAAAATTAAAGCCGCACACCAATAGCAGATAACCGAACAACTCTAACTACATGGCTTATCCAATCGTAATTCTCGGCTCTGGCCGCGGCACCAACGCTGAAGCACTGTTAAAAGCACAAGCCAACAAGCAACTCGGCGCGGCAAAGGTCGCAGCGATCATTAGCGATCACGAAGACGCGGGCATCCTTGAGCTAGGGCAAAAATATCAAGTGCCCGCGATCTACATTGATCCGAAGCGTACAGGCGCCCGGCTGAGCGACAAAGCCGAGCAAACTTACATCGAACGGATCGCATCGTTCTCGCCAAAGCTCATCGTATTGGCTGGCTTCATGCGAATTATCAATCGCCCATTCATCGAGGCCTGCCAGGGGCGCATGATCAATCTGCACCCGAGCCTGCTGCCGAGTTTCCCGGGCATGAATGGCATCGGCCAAGCCTTCGAGCACGGCGTAAAGCTCACTGGTTGCACTGTACATTGGGTCACACCAGCACTCGATGCTGGCCCGATCATCGACCAAAAAGAGGTGCGTATCGAAGAACAAGATACCCTCGAATTACTCGAAAAAAAGGTCCATATTGTTGAGCACCAATTGCTGCCCGATGTTGTCGCCCGCTTGAGTCAGGGTAAGATCAAACCATTATCGACTTAGCACTACTCGATAGCGCGCCTTGCCGCAGGCTAAATGCGCCTGCACTCGCGGTTCAGTCCCAGCATCTAACTTGTACTGCACTTTTTTATCCTAATTTCCATGAACACACAAATTGAACTTCGCACCATCATCCCCGACGAAATGGCTGACCTCCTTGACGGTCACTTTTTCGAAATCGAGTCCGCCCACTGGGGTATCATGCAAAAGGAGATCGACGACCCGTTCGAAGTGTTTGGTCTCTTCGCCGACACCAAGACCGCACACGCGGCACTCGCCGAACTACGGATCGAATTCCCCAATTTGCCCGAGACATTTACCGAAACCGTGATTGAAGATGCAGATTGGCAAAATGCGTATAAAGAGTTCGTCAAGCCATGGAGCGATCGACAGTTACACTGGATTCCACTCTGGGAGCGCGATAACCTCAATGCGCCCGCCGGCGCCGCAGTCGTCTATCTCGATGCTGGCATGGCCTTTGGCACAGGCGCTCATGAGACGACACGCCTGTGTGCGCGTCGCCTGCAAGACTATCGGGACGCGCACATTAGCGAACTCAGCACGCTCGAAGTGATCGACGCAGGTTGCGGCTCTGGCGTGCTCGCACTTTCGGCTGCAGTGCTTGGATTCAAAAAAATCCTCGGCTTCGACTTCGATCCCGAAGCGATCGTCGTTTGCCACAGCAACGCCGAAGAGAATGCGCACATCACAAAACTCGAATTTGAAGTCGCCGATTTGGAAAAAGGCCTCAAGAACCGGCAAGCCGACTTGTTACTGGCGAATATTCAAACCGACGTGCTGATTCCACACTGCGATCCCGTCGTGCATGGCGTTAAATCAGGCGGCACTTTAGCGCTCAGTGGTATTCTGGTCAAAGAGCTCGACCTTGTGCGCTCGCACTACGAAGCCAAATTTGCCGAACTGCGCCCCAAAGACACATTCCGGGTGGATTCGCGCCAAGACGGCGAATGGGGTGACTTGCGGTTCGTCTTGGCATAATATTACCAGATTAAGGGCTGTGGATTTCGCACTATTCCGTGCTTGCGGTATAAAACAAGACGCTCACATAATACTCTTTAATGCAAAGTATTGGCGAACGATTTGAAGAAGCACGTAAGCGCAAGGGGATTTCTCTGCGCGAGGCAGCTGAGGCGACTAAAATCCGTAGCGATTTTTTGGGAAACATCGAACAGAACAAGTTCAATTTCGATCTCCCTGAAATCTACAAGCGCGGATTCCTCAAAAACTACGCACGCTACCTTAAGCTCGACCCTGAAAATATCCTCACGGACTACAGTGCACATTTACTAAGCAAATCCCGCAACAGTACCAAGGGAGCCGAACTGTTCGGCAGCATGGACGTCAAAGGAACATCGACTGAGCCAGCGGCTGATCAAAACGAAGACTCTTCCTACGGTAGAATTTCCGCAATTGCTCCCGCAGGCGAAGCTGAGGAAGGCGAGCCAAACCTTGAAGACGAGAGTGATAAGATTTTTTACATCAAAGCGGGCCTAGTTGCCGTCGGCACTCTCGCGCTGGTTGTGGTCATCTTTAGTCTGATTAAAGCAATTTTGGGCAGTGGCGACGATCCTGTGATTGAAATCGAAGATCTACGCGATCCTGCTGCGATCACCGAAACTGCTGAATCAACCGAGCCGAGCAATCCGGCCAGCCCCGAAGAAAACATCACTCTGATTGCCAGTGGCAATGTTTACGTACTCGTCAAACAGCGCAATGACAACCAAGAGCTCTTTCGGAAAACACTCAGTGGCGGCGAAACTGTCACGCTCACCAAGAGTGGCCCGATCGACATCTTATTTACCGCAGGTGAGAATCTAGTAATCGTTAATCCGGCCGGCGAAAAGCTACGCCCCAAGGGCGAAGGCACGGCAAAGATTTCGATCCAATAGGGGATTCGATTTGTAGGGCTTGAGAATTGCTCAATGCCGCATCAGCGATGATTCGTGGAGGGCAGCGCTCCCTCGTTGCCACCTAGTTGCGCATCGTTACAATCAACACACGGAAATGACGGAGCATTTCCCTCCAATATTTACATGCGAAATGGTATTAAACGATTTCTCTAAGGGAAACGTGTCACGGCAACAGAGCGCCGTGACTACAAACCATCCACGCCCCTACTCCGCCACACCGCACCCGGACGGGCGCAGTCCAACAGGCTTGCCCAATACCTCACCATACACAAAAGCAGTGCGTGCTGCCGCTGGATCACGTAAGACCGATCGAACTGAGCCGAGAGGCAAGCTCCCGCGTGGCGAAGGTGTCTGCTCAATCTGATGCTTAGCTCCTGCAGACGGACGACGAGCCTGGCGCTTGAGTGCTTCAGCGCGACGCTTGGTCGTTTCGATCTGTTCCAACCGTGCCTGCATTTGCTCTTCGTACACATTGTCTGACGTATCCCAAGAGAACCGACCATCTTCTGCGGACGCTTGAGGAGTCGGTTCTACATGCGGTGCGCGCTGATGCGTTTCCTTGTGCCGCTCGACGACCCGCTTGTGTCGCTCACGATGTGCCGCAACCGGCTCTGGTGCTGACGTAGGAGTGGCTGCCGCTTCTCGCCGTTGTATGATTTTGCGACGAATTGCTTCCTGGATCTGGCGCTGACGCGCGGCATCATCGTCACTGTCAGCAGATTCACGCGGCAAAGTCGACGGCCCCGGCGTATCCTCATCTTTACCCTTAAAGATCTGATTCCCAAAGAGGTAGATTGCCCCAAAGATGAGGCCACCGACAACTTTTAAAATCTCTTCTAAACTTTCCATATAATTTGTGAACTTGAATGTAGTGAGGCGGCCACCACGACCGACTCACTCATTCAAATGCTCTATTTCTTCTCGTCCCCCTTGGAGATCGAGTCGCGCATATCCGTATCGGCTTTGATGTTGTTCATCTTGTAGTAGTCCATGACTCCTAGGTTGCCGGAACGGAAGGCCTCGGCCAATGCCAGTGGCACCTCTGCCTCTGCTTCGACGACCTTCGCCCGCATCTCTTCAACCTTGGCCTTCATTTCCTGCTCGAGTGCCACCGCAGCCGCACGCCGCATTTCCGCCTTCGCTTGGGCAACGTTCTTATCGGCTTCCGCTTGAGACTCTTGTAGTTTCGCGCCGATATTTTCGCCCACATCCACATCGGCAATATCGATGGAGAGAATTTCAAATGCCGTGCCGACGTCGAGGCCGCGCTCCAGTACCACCTTCGAGATACTATCTGGCGACTCCAGCACTGACTTGTACGAATCAGCCGAGCCAATGGTCGTCACAATTCCCTCACCGACACGGGCAATAATCGTCTCTTCGAGCGCGCTACCAACGTAGTTATCCAGGTTGGAGCGCACCGTCACACGCGCGCGCGCCTTGACTTGAATGCCGTCTTTGGCAACACCATCAATTGTCGCCCGCCCGCTATCTGCGGCTGGGCACTCGATGACTTTCGGATTAATCGAAGTGCGCACCGCTTCGAGCACAGACTTGCCGGTGCCCTTGGTCGCAAGATCGATCGCACACGCGCGCTGCCAGTCGAGGCCGATGTTGGCCTTATCTGCGGCGATGATCGCCTGCACCGTTTGAATGACATTACCCTCGGCGAGGTAGTGCGCTTCGAGATCGTTCGCGCTGACCTCAATGCCCGCCTTCACTGCAGTGATCCGTGCGTCCACAATCAACGAAGCGGGCACACGACGCAGACGCATCGCGATCAGAGTCGGAAAGCCGACAGTTGCGCCCGACAGCTTGGCACGTAGCCAAGTCATAAAGAAGGTCGCGATGACCAACACGAGAACGAGAATGAGCAGCGCCAGAATTGCGGCCGCACCGAGTTGCCAACCAGCTAAGGCGGCGAGAGGGAGGATGAATGTAGTCATAGTTTTTTAATGATTAATTTGAAATTGTCTTGAGCCACAACCGCAATCGCCTGATCACGCTCAATATAGCCATCTTGTGAGTAAGCTTCGTAGCTCTTGCCTTCGACCGCAATCTTTCCAGACGGATTTAGGCGAGTTAAAGTCATACCTTCCTTGCCTATCACCGAATCTTCAGCCACCACCGCTCGCGTATGCCCTTCGATTGAAGACTTCAGGAAAAACTTTTGTCCGAACGAGGTCTTCCCAAGTAATTTGAATTCCACAAATACCATTACTACCATCAACAGAATCGTACCGAAGAAAACCGCACAGCCGCCCATCAGCCCATACGTATCGTAACCAATCCAAGAGGCTGCGAGCAGGCATAGAGCGGATAAAACGCCCAGCACTCCGCCGGGGAGCAGCACTTCGAAAAAAACCAACAGCAACGCAGCTGCGGTAAAGCTCAAAATCATACTCATGTCGCAACCGCCTCCACGATCAGCTCGAAATCACTACTGCTGAGGACTCGAATACTCGCACCACGCTCAATCATGCCGACCGAACAATGTGCTTCATAGCGCTGCCCGTCAATCTCGACTCGGCCGCCGGGATGCAGTGGCGTCAGCGCGATCCCCTCACTGCCTGCTTTCGGCAGTGTTGATTCCCTCGCTTCACGGATCGCCGGCCCATCGCCGCCCGCCGCGGTCTGCAACACCAGTTTTCGCTCAATCGAAGAGCCCTTTAATAACCGCGACACAATCAACGCCCCAAGCAATGCAATTGAAATGCCGAAAATGAGATGTACCAGCGGCTCGGCAAACATGTCAGGCGACAGCACCATGCCATCGCCATCGCTACTAGACGGCCAATAATCGACCATCGTCCACAGCAATGAACTGATCATTAACGCCAATCCAGACAGCGCAAACACCACTGCCCCAGGAAAGAACAGCAACTCCACCAGCACCAGCAATACGCCTAGGACAAAGAAGAACACTGGCTCATTCCCTGCAAGTCCTGCCACATAGTGACTGGCAAAGAAAATCCCGAGCAAGATCAACCCGCCGATGCCAAAGATCCCAAAACCAGGCGTCTTAAATTCGATGAACAGTAACAACGCGCCCAATCCCATTAGCACTGGAGCGATGGTATTCATCCACTTCGCGATTTCTTCTGAATAACTGATTTCGAAGTCACGGATCTCATAATTCCCCACCCCCAATCGGGCATCAAGCAGGTCTTCAATCGAATCGTAGATTCCTTCACCCAACAGTTTATACGGCGGATCTCCATACTCCTTAACCGCTTCCGATGCGGTCAGGGTCAATAATTCCCCCGCGGGTTTGATTACTTGATCGCCAATTTTTAGCTCGAAGTCGGCGTCTAGCATCGCCCGCACCACGTCGGAGCGATATGGATAGTCCTCGGTGATCACTCGGATATTCGCACGTAAGTAACTCTCGATCTTCTGCTTGGCGGTCTCTGCAACATCCTCGCCAGTGCCCTGAATCACTGCCGAAGCACCGATTTTACCACGTGGCGAAAAGTAAATCTCCTGCGTCGCGGCCGCAATGAAAGAGCCCGCCGAGATCGCATCATCATTCACGTAAGTCGCGGTGATGCCGTCGAAACGATCCAGCATCTCCATCATTTCCAGAGTGATGTCCACCCGTCCGCCTGGGGTATCCATATCGAGGATCACCATGCCGACGTCGTTCACAATCGCCTCTTTTAAGCCACGCCGCAGAATATACAAATTTGGCGTGCCAATCGCCCCGGTAATCGGAATCACGTAGGCATCCATTGGCACCGCAGTCCTTGGCGTTACTTCTTGCGCAAGCAAGCCAGCCAGCGGCAAACAGGATAACGTAAGGAGTAAAAGGCAGAAACGACAAATCGCCATAGAATTTTAACAATGAAAAATTAAAGGCAGAAAGCAAGTGCGGACGGCTCAACTTATCTGTAATTGTGCTACATCGCCCGGTGAAAAAGGGCTCCATCAGAACTCTCTTGCTCGGAAAACGATCGCTGGCGTCGCGAGCAAGCCTCTAAAAACTGTTCCACGAGAATTGTTCCACAAGTCCAGCGCCCGCGGTCGGTTGGCACAGATAGGGTAAAACAGGGAATTGTCATGTTCCACGAGGATTGTTCCACGCATTACGTACTACCCCCTGCCGCACTCGCTACAATCTGGCGCTAGACAAGCGCAAAAAAGTTCTTTCAACTCTAGTCCAATGGATACGATTGATTATAACGGCATCACGTTGCATCGCTGGCACTGTGGCCCTTCGACCTTTCTCGCACGCCCTGAACTTGGCGCGCGACTAATGAACTGGAACCTCCAAATGCCTGACGGCACTGTGCGCGATGTCATCCACTGGCCCGAAGATGCCGACTTTGAGCGCTTTGATAAGGTCCGCGGGGGCAACCCAATCCTCTTTCCGTTCTGCGGCCGCAGCTACCACGCGGGCGAGATCGGCTATTGGCCTGATCGGGACGGCACAGTGCGGCCGATGCCGATGCATGGATTCACGCGTAATGGCAGATTCACCGTGGTCGCGACCAACGAGGCTGGCTTTACCGCGGAACTACAACCAACCACCGCAGACCACGAAGCTTATCCCTATGATTATCGCTTCACGGTACGCTATGAATTCAGCGAGCTGAAACTACGAGTCACGTTGACGCTCGAGAATTTAGACCACCGCCCGATCCTCTGGTCGGCGGGGCACCACTTCTATTTTACATTACCTTGGCGCGACGGATCAACGCGTGGCGACTACCAGTTTAAGATTCCTGCCAAAGAGTGCTTCATCCAGAACGGCGACGGGGCACTCGAGCCAGTCAAACCCTTTGCCAAACAGGGCTCTTTTGGCAGCATCGAGAACAGCAATCGTATTTTTACCAAATTGCACGGCTCTTCGACCACCTTCGGGCCAAACGGCGGCAGCGAGGATATCCACATAAATATTTTGCAGGATACCGAAACCGCATCACCGGCGAATGCGGTGATTCTTTGGACAGAGTTCAAAGATAGCCCATTCTACTGCGTCGAGCCATGGATGGGGCCGCCCAACGGCGCCGAGCACGGCAAAGGCCTGCATACAGTGGCGCCTGGCGAGCGCTCCAGCTTCACAGTTGAGGTGACGGTTTGATCGACGCGGCAGCTCGCGCGCACTCAATCCTAGCATAAAGCCCGCCGCTGCGAAAAGTGTAGTGCACTGACTTGATGGCGCGAATCGAGGGCTCAGAATTCAATAAAGACTCTTTCGCCACTCCCAAAGCCGGCTCGCGGCCTGATTTTATGCAAAATGAGGCGAGAAAGGCCCTAAAATTAACTCTGGATATACGCTACCGCAGCGTCACAATACGTCGGAAGTTTAAAGTCATTTAGACACACCCGTTATGAAAATCATCATCGTTGGCGCCGGCGAAGTCGGCCACAATCTTTGCACCACACTCGCTGCCTCTGGGCACGACGTGACCCTCATCGAACGCTCTGCACAACGCTGCGAGAAGCTCGATGAGGAGCAGAACGCGCGCATCATCTCTGGCAACGGCAGCTCTGCGCGCCAATTGATCGAAGTCGATGTGGCAGAGTGCGACGCCTTTCTGGCGATGACTAGTGATGATCGCACCAACATCATCTCCTGCTCACTCGCCAAAGGGATGGGGGCTAAAAACACGATCGCCCGCATCCATGACGAAACTTATAGCGATAACTCGATAATTAACTATCAACTACACTTCGGCATCGATCTACTAGTAAATCCGGAAGCGATCTGCGCCGTCGAACTCGCTAAAGAGATTCGTGGTGCGGGTCGCGTAGCCGTAGAAAACTTCGCCCGCGGACAGATCGAAGTACAGCAACAGCGTGTCGCTGCGGGCTCTCGCCTAATCGGCAAGCAACTCAAGGACCTAAAATTCGACCCTCGTGTGCGGATTGGCTACATTCAACGCGACGGTAAGAGCGAGATCGCCAGCGCAGAGAGCACGATGCAAGTGGACGACCTAGTCACGCACTTCGGCCACCCTGAAGCCCTGTTTGCCCTGCGCCAAAAATTCGATCCAAAACACAAAGCCGATCTCTCTCGAGTCGTGCTCTTCGGCGCCAGCGAGACTGCAATCAATTTAATTCAGCTGCTAACCAATCCACGCTTTAAAATCCGTGTAATCGAGAAAAACCCTGAAACTTGTCGCGCACTGGCAGAGCGCTTTCCACACATCACCGTGATTCATGGTGATGCGACCTCACTTCGTCTGCTCGAAGAGGAACAAATCGGCAGCGCCGACTATTTCGTAGGCTGCACCAAAGACGATGAGGAGAACATCCTCACCTGTATTCAAGCCTCTAAGCTTGGCGCCAAACACGTGCAACTGGTGATCAACAAGGGCGACTATGATGAACTTCTCGGCATGCTAAAGACGACGCTGGCGATTGAAGTCGTCGTCTCGCCACGTCGCGCCACTGCCGAATTCATGCTCCGCACCTTATCCACGGAAACCGTCGCGACCCTAGCCGATTTACCGAGTCAGGGAGTACGCATACTCGAAGTGCGTATCAAGCACTCCAGTCCATGCGTCGGGCGGAGCGTCAAAGATCTGCAATTTCCACGCGGCAGCTTATTGGTGGCCTTACAACACAAATTCAAAGCCAAAGTCCCCGTAGCAGATGATGTCATTCTTGCAGGCGATCGAATCGTCGTCGCGGTTAACCACGAGCAAGAAAAAGCACTGCTTGAGCGCCTCGTCTAAACTGTGAATACCGCAATCATCTATAAGCTGCTTGGCATGGTGCTGCTGGCTCTGGCCGGAGCCTTCGGCCTCTGCGTCATGGCGGGGCTCGCCAACGGCGAGACCTTTGCCGACCAATCCTTGCAAGCCTTCGTGACCTCGATCGGGATAACCTTTGCGCTGGCCGCGCTGTTTCTGCTGCTCGGCCGCAACGGACAAGCCAAGCTCTTTCGCCGCGAGGCACTCTGCGTCATCGGGCTTTCATGGATACTCGCGACCATCGTTGGCGCGATTCCATATCTCCTCATCGTCGAGCACTGCGAGCTATCCGATGCGATCTTTGAGAGTTCGTCTGGGCTTACCACCACTGGTGCCACCGCCTTCCCAAAGTTTTACGAGTTCCCGCATAGTCTGCTGTTTTGGCGCTCACTCAGCCAGTGGGTTGGCGGTCTCGGGGTGGTCGTATTGTTCGTCGCAATCCTTTCCTCGCTTGGTGCCGGCGCAAAAATCCTGTTTAGTCATGAGTCTTCGGGGACGTCGGCAGACTTTGATCACGGCCGCATTCAGAGCGGCGCGTTCTACCTGATGCTCTATTACTTGGGCCTTTCAGTTACCTGCATGGTCGCCTATGTGATGGGAGGAATGAATTGGTTTCAAGCGATCAACCACGCGATGACCACTATCGCAACGGGCGGGTTCAGCACCGAACCCACCAGCATCCAGCAGTTTCAGAGTCCGACAATCGAATGGATCTCGATCGTATTTATGACGATTTCAGCTACGACCTTCGTGTTTGCCATACGGTTACTCCGCGGGCGCACCAAGGGGCTAGCCAGGCACAACGAGATTTACTGGTTCTATGTGATACTCCTCACTAGCACTGCGCTTTTGACGCTCTACCTTGTCGAGCTCACTGGCGAGCTCCCAGACCACAACAGTATCCGTGCCGCAACCTTCCAAGCCGTCTCCATCATGACGACGACTGGCTATTCGACCATGGACTACGACACCTGGTTGCCCTCGGCCAAAATGTTACTGCTTATTTTGATGTTAATTGGAGGCTGTTCAGGTTCGACCAGCGGCGGCGTTAAAGTGGTGCGCGTCGTGATCGCGTTACGCGCCGCAGTGCAAAGCGTCACTCAATCCTTCCGCCCAAATGTAACTAAGCCGATGCGGATGGGCGGCCAAACCCTCAGCCAAGGGGCGATTAACAGCGTTATCATCTTTCTAATGCTCATGTTATTTCTAGTGGTCGCATCGATGCTCTTTATCGCATCCAATGAGCCTGAACTCACTTTCGTGGGCTCATTCTCGGCAGTTCAAGCGACCTTATTTAATATTGGGCCAGGCTTCGACGCCGTCGGCCCCACCCAGAATTTTCATTTTTTAAGAGATTCCACTAAAGTATTCCTATCTTTACTGATGATCCTCGGGCGCCTTGAACTCTACGCCGTGCTCGTCCTATTTTCGCCATCGGTGTGGAAACGTTTTTCATAGCCGTGGGCAGTGTGGACCGCAGTGACTACGCTCAGTGGCACTGCACCAAAAAAGGGCAGTGAGTAAAGGAGGGAGGGCGACTCGCCCTCCTTTGCAGCCACACAGGATAAATGTGGGCGAGTCGCCCACACTCCGATCGCGGTCAATGGCTCAAACAAGCCTCCCCGGCAGTGCATTTTTCAATAGCCTGTCCCTAAAAAGGGCGTGTCCCTAAAAAGGGCGACTCGCCCTCCTTTGCAGCCACACAGGGTCAATGTGGGCGAGTCGCCCACACTCCGATCGCGGTCAATCGCTCAAACATGCCCCCCAGTAGAGACCCGTAGCCTCTCATCGGCGATGAACCAAAAAAAGCCCGCGAGGACTCGCGGGCTGTAGAAATTCATTCGACTTAAAAAAACTAGTCCTCGCCATCTTCGCCAATCGCTTCGACGGGGCAGCCTTCGAGGGCTTCCATGCACAGTGCGATGCCCTCGGCGTCATCCGCCTCAGGTTGCTTGTGCACAAAAGAATACCCTCCGTCTTCGTTTCGGGTGAAGAAATCCGGAGCAGTTTCACGGCACAGATCACAGTCGATGCATTGCTCATCAACATAGAACTTCCCCTTAACATTTTCCGGCCATTTTTCGTCTAGTTCTGCCATGCTGCGAAAATTGAGACTTTCTCTTGCGAGTCAAGCGGGAAGCCCGCCGAGACTCATTTGCTTCAAATCAGAAGCTTCGATTGCAATTCGAGTAGAATCCCTATTTCTTGTGATACTCGTCTACACGGGAACGCGCTGCTTTCAATGCGGTCTAGTCGTATGCGAAACCATTTACGTTTAAATTTCTATGCTCTACGACCGCCCGTATATGCGCCAAGCCCCTGAGGCTGTCGCCAAGCAGATCAGCGCAGTGACGATCCTCCTCATTGTGACGATTAGCATTTTTGTGCTCCAGCAAGTACTGAATGTCAGTTTCCCGGGAACTGGCGGTCGCCAGAATGCGTTTCTCACCGATTGGTTTGCATTGAGCGCAGACAACTTCAAAGACCTGAAAGTCTGGACCGTCTTCAGCTATGCGTTTCTGCACAGTACCACGACGATTCTGCACATTCTGGGTAATATGTTGGGCCTGTTTTTTATCGGCCGGATTCTGGAGCCCATGCTCGGGAAACAACAATTTTTGATCCTCTATTTCAGTGGTGCACTGGTCGGAGCACTTACTTACCTGCTGTTTCACTTTAACGGCGATAATACCGTGGTCGGCGCCTCAGCAGCAGTCTTTGCCCTCCTTGCCTTCTTTTGTCAGCGCCACCCCGAGCAGCCGATTACGCTGCTACTGTTCTTCGTTATTCCATTAACCGTTAAACCAAAGTGGCTGTTCTGGGGACTCCTAGGCTACTCTATCTACGCACTAATCTTTACCGAACTGAGCGGCACTGCACACGTCGCGCATTCCGCCCATCTCGGCGGCTTTCTGGTGGGCGTGCTCTACTTTCGCTATATCTATAATGGCAAATCCGCCTTTACTGCGACTCGCCAGCGGCCAAGTATCGAAATGCCGGAATGGTTTAAGCGCCGCAACAAGACCGCGGCTCATACCAGCTATCAAGTGAATCGCCCGACCGCGAGCAACCAAGACCTGCAGAAAGAGGTCGATCGTATTTTAGATAAAATTAATGCCTCTGGCTTTGGCTCGCTCAATCCTGCTGAGAAAGCAACGCTCGACCGAGCCAAAGACATTCTTAGTAAATAATTACCGCCACGCAGCGCAACCGCGCCATCTTTTTCTCTAGACACTTACCTACTTGTTAATGACTTCTACATTTACTACGATTGCTCGCCTTGGCTGTTTTATACTCGCCGCTCTCACGCTACAAGCCCCTGCTTACGCTGGATTTGAGCAGACCAAAGAAATGGCGGACCAAACCCGCTGGGTGATGAACACCATTAATTCCCGCCATTATCTACACGGCAAGATGGAGAAGCTCAACGGCACCGAAATCGTCGAGGCCTTCACCGAATCGTTCGACTATGGCCGCATGTATTTCCTACGCAGCGAGGTCGATGACTTCGTTTTCCGCTTCGGCAATGCGATGGAAGACTTCCTACAGAAAGGCAACCTCTACGCAGCCTTCGAAATCTACGCGGCCTATCAAGCCAATGTCCAAGACCGTACCGATTGGGCTTACCAACGACTGACCCAAGACTTCGATTTCAGCCTAGACGAAAGCTTCACCCCCGACCGCCGCGAAGCGAAATGGCCCGCCACTGAGGCGGAGAGCAACGACCTATGGGAGCGCCGCTTAAAGTACGAAGTTCTCAACGAGCTGCTTTCACTCGCCGGCGAAGAAGAGGAAGAACAGCTCGAATATGGAGAAACAAAGAATCCCGACAACGTTGAAGACCAAAAAGACGACAGCTTTGACCCTACCAAGATTCAACGCCTGCTCGAAGATCCCGAGTTTATGGTCGAGACGCTCGACGCTGCGCGCGAGAAGATCCGCCGCCGCTACGAGCGCAACCTCACCTACATCGTCGATCGCGAAGCTGCCGAAGTCCAAGAGTCCTTCATCAATGCGATGACTCAGCTGTTTGATCCACACTCCAGCTTCCTCTCCGCCGATACACTTGAAAGCTTCAACTCTGCGGTGCAGAACTCGTTCGTTGGCATCGGTGCCCTGCTTCAAGACGACGACGGCATTTGCACCATTAAACAAATCCTTCCCGGTGGTCCCGCCGAAGAATCTGGCCTCCTGCATGACGAAGATAAAATCCTTGCCGTGGCGCAGGGTAAAGACGGTGAATTTGAAGACGTCGTTGATATGCAGCTGCGCTACGTCGTGCGCAAAATTAAAGGCGAGAAAGGCACCATCGTGCGCCTCCTCATTCGCCCAGGCTCCGCTGGCGATCCATCTGTGCGCAAGGATATTTCGATCACACGCGGCGAGGTCAAACTCACCGCCAACCTTGCATCTGCAAAGTTAATCGACATTCCGACAGCCGCTGGCGAACTCATCCCTGTTGGTGTCATCGAGCTGCCCTCTTTCTATGGTAACATTGGTGCCGGCGGTACGTTGACCACCACTGCTGGCGACGTCACCGAACTCCTCAAAAAGCTAAGTGCCGCTGGGGCACAAGGCATCATTCTTGACCTTCGCATGAATGGCGGCGGCCTGCTCAGTGAAGCGGTTCGCGTAGCCGGGTTGTTCATCCCCATCGGCCCCGTCGTGCAAGTGCGTAACCCCGATGGGCGCACTGACGTGCTCTCCGATCGTGACCTGAACCTCGAATGGAGAGGTCCGCTGATCGTACTGACTTCACGCTTCAGCGCCTCCGCCTCGGAAATTGTCGCTGGTGCGCTGCAGGACCACGGTCGTGCGCTCATTGTCGGTAATACTTCGACGCACGGCAAAGGCACCGTCCAGGAAGTGTACCACATGAACACTCGCCCCGCGTTTTCTTGGTTCCATAATGCCGCGGAGCCACAGGCTCGGCCCGTCGCCTCCAAAATCACCATTAAACAATTCTACCTGCCCGGCGGCAGCTCAACTCAGCTCAAAGGGGTGCCCTCAGACATCGTCTTGCCATCGGTAAACGAGTTTCTACCTATCGGTGAATCCGATCTGCCACATGCTCTAGCTTGGGATGAAATCCCCGAAGTTGACTGGTTCAACGATTGGAAGAAACTCCGGATCTCGAGCCCTGAAGAGCCCACATTGAAAGCCGCACTCGCGCAAAATAGCACGGCGCGCCAAGCGAGCCTAGCAGAATTTACATTCCTTAAGGAGCAGATCGAGTGGCGCAAAGCACGCTATGAGGAGAAGGCGATATCGCTCGACCTCGAGCAGCGCATTGCGCGCAAAATCACAGATCGGACGTACATCGACAGCATGGACGATACCTACGAGACACTCCGCGAGACCAACTACGTCGAAGAAGAATTTATTCTGAAAATTGCTGAAGAACAAGATACTCTCTCGAAGCAGAACCTGCTCGAAACAGGAGAATCTGAGGCTGCATTGGCTGCCGAAAAAGCTGCGAATGACATTGCCGCAGGCATCGTCGCAGTCGAACCCGACCAAAACGAAGCTGCCGAAGAAGAAGAAGAAGAAGAAGAAGAAGAAGACAAGCCAGACTTCGACATCTACCTGCGCGAAAGCGCCCGGATTATGGCCGATTGGATCGAAATTGAGGCGAGCGACAATACCGCAATCGCCACGCCTAAGGTCGCGGGATCAGCTCAAGCATTCTAGAAAGTTCAAGTAATTCTCAGCTGGCGAACGCGTTCTCCAATCGGCTGACGTGTGATAATTGTAGTATAATCACGACTCCTGCAGAGACTCCGCTGCGCGGTTTTCCTGTGCGCGGTAAGGCCACAGTCAAGCGGAAGGCCTGCCGAAGATGGCTAAACCTTATTTGTCTCGCGGCCACAAACAACGCGCTTCCTGGCGGAAACGCGTTGTTTGAAAATGACTTGGATTTAATACTTAGCGGCGACGGCCCTTGGCAAGCTTCTGCGTAATTAAGAACTGAATACTAGACTCCAGGCGATCCACTTCACTCGGATCGTGACCCTCGGCTGCTGCGATAATAAGCGCTTCTTCAGCACGTGCTTGGGCTGATTCGACCGCGGAAAGATCGATATCTTTGACGTCAACGGCCGCCTCAGTGAGCACCGATACCGTATTACCCAGCACCTTGGCGAAGCCACAGTCAACTGCGATGAACTCGGTCTTGCCGTCCTTGATCACCTTTAACTCGCCAGCGACGACTTTGGTGACCATCGGGATGTGACCAGTCAGAATGCCCGCCTCTCCCGAGTCAGTCGGTAATACGACCTGATCGGCCTCGGTACTGAGGACCTTTTCGTCAGGTGTAATAATTTCTAGAGTAATCATTCTGAGTTGAATTCTTTATTGGGCAGCGCCGCTGCTTAGCCCTTTTTATTAGCTTCGATCGCCATGTCGATTCCGCCCTTCATGTAGAGGTCGTTCTCGGCTAGGTCATCGCACTCACCATTCAGGATCATTTGGAATCCCTTAATGGTGTCTGCAGTCGAAACGTATTCACCCGGAGTACCGGTGAAGATTTCCGCAACGTGGAACGGCTGTGAAAGGAACTTTTGCACCTTACGTGCGCGGTAAACAGTTTGCTTATCTTCAGGAGACAACTCATCCAGGCCAAGAATCGCGATGATGTCTTGGAGGTCCTTGTAGCGCTGCAACACGTTCTGCACACCGCGAGCACATTTATAGTGCTCTTCGCCAACGATTGCTGGGTCAAGTGCGTTGGAGATCGACGCGAGCGGATCCACCGCAGGGTAGATACCAAGCTCAGCGATCGAACGCTCGAGAACGATAGTGGAGTCCAAGTGAGCGAAGGTGTTGGCTGGCGCAGGGTCAGTCAAATCATCCGCAGGAACATAAACAGCTTGGAACGAAGTAATCGAACCCTTCTTAGTGGAGGTAATACGCTCCTGCAGGTTACCCATTTCCTGAGAAAGTGTTGGCTGGTAACCCACCGCAGAAGGTGAACGACCTAGAAGTGCAGACACCTCGGCACCGGCTTGCGAGAAACGGAAGATGTTATCCACGAACAGCAGCACGTCTTGGTTCTTCTCGTCACGGAAGTATTCAGCCATGGTCAGACCGGAAAGCGCAACACGCATACGTGCACCAGGAGGCTCGTTCATTTGACCGTAGACCAGAGCCACTTTGGACTTACTGATATCTTTTTGATCGATCACGCCTGCATCCGACATTTCGTGGTACAGGTCATTTCCCTCACGAGAACGCTCACCCACACCGGCGAATACGGAGTAACCACCGTGCGCCTTAGCGATGTTGTTAATCAGCTCCATGATGACCACGGTCTTACCAACACCCGCACCACCGAAAGCACCCACTTTACCACCCTTTGTGAACGGGCAAATAAGGTCGATCACCTTAATGCCGGTCTCGAGAATCTCGGCGTCGGTTGCTTGGTCGATCAGTTCTGGTGGGAGGCGGTGGATCGAGCGACGCTCGTCTGTTGCTACCGGGCCCTTTTCGTCCACTGTATCACCAGTCACGTTAAAGATGCGGCCGAGAACGGCTGGACCGACGGGGACAGAGATCGAAGAGCCTGTGCCGACGACTTCCATGCCGCGGACGAGGCCGTCGGTGGAGGTCATCGCGACCGCACGGACAAGACCTTCGCCCAAGTGCTGTTGCACTTCGAGTGTGAGGCTCTTTTCAGTGCCGCCGATTGCGAAGGCGATGGTGATGGCGTCGTAAATTTCGGGGACGCTGTCTTGCGGGAAGGCTGCGTCGACGACGGCGCCGATGACTTGGACAATTTTACCGTTTTTGCTCATGATTGAAAAAGGAGTTAAAAGAAAGAAGGTAGAAGTTAGCTCTAGTGGGCAGATGCTGCGGCCGCAATTTC
>Ga0209406_1000620_pt1 | contig 27418 bp, 26 predicted proteins | sample COGITO_mtgs_1204_FD_184808 | JGI IMG/M metagenome (GOLD analysis project Ga0209406, IMG submission 184808) | Pelagic marine microbial communities from North Sea - COGITO_mtgs_120426 (SPAdes) (version 2) | ecosystem: Environmental > Aquatic > Marine > Epipelagic ... | reverse complement strand
ATAATAAGTTGTTAAACTCTCTTTAACAGAGTCTATTGTATATCTTACGACTTGTGGTATGAAGATGTTAAAAGTATTGTTCAAGGAAATAAAAACAACGCCCAATAGTAAACGCCATTTATATTTGAAAAGATACTTATTTAAATACCACAATGACTTCATTAAAACACTTTTTTTGCCATTGCACAAATGGAAAAATACACTACTTTTGGTCCCCTTGAATCGAGTTGTAAACTACTTCGTTTCGAACTCAAAAGTATTAATTAAATTCTGTTAAGAATGATTAACGTTAAAGAAAAAGCAGAGGTTGTTAAAGATGGAGGAATCCTAGGAGACATGTCCTCTATGGGGCATGAACAAGTCCTTTTTTGTAACGATGAACAAACCGGTTTAAGAGCAATTATTGCTGTTCATAACACAGTTCTTGGGCCAAGTCTTGGAGGGACTAGGATGTGGAATTATGCATCGGAACAAGAAGCGTTAAAAGATGTTTTACGCTTATCTAGGGGTATGACTTTTAAAGCGTCTATTTCTGGTTTGAATTTAGGAGGTGGAAAAGCGGTAATAATTGGCAATTCTAAAACAGACAAAAGTGAAGCACTTTTTAGAAGATTTGGACAATTTGTGGACAGTTTAAATGGAAAATATATCACTGCCGAAGATGTTGGTATTAATCCACAAGATATTAACTGGGTGGCACAAGAAACTAGCCATGTATCAGGATTGCCGGGGAAAGGAGGGGACCCATCTCCAGTTACCGCTTATGGAGTTTACATGGGAATGAAAGCTTCAGCGAAAGTGCAATGGGGTAGCGATTCTTTAGCAGGTAAAACAATCGCTGTGCAAGGCGCTGGCCATGTTGGCATGTACTTAATAGAGTATTTAGCAAAAGAAAAGGCTAATATTGTTGTAACGGATATTGACAAAGAAGCTGTTGGTGTTGCTGTTTCTAAATATAGTGCCTCAGCGGTCGATTTAGATGATATTTATGATGTAAATATGGATATTTATGCTCCATGTGCTCTAGGAGCAACAGTGAATGACAGTACTTTGAAAAGACTAAATTGTTCGATTATTGCAGGAGCAGCTAACAATCAATTGGAAAGTGAAATCCACCATGGTAGTATGGTAATGGAAAAAGGTATTATTTATGCACCAGACTTTCTTATCAATGCCGGGGGATTGATAAACTGTTACTCAGAGCTGCATGGTTACGATAAGAAAGGTGCAATGTCTCAAACAGAAAAGATTTATCAAACAACATTAGATATTATTGCGATGTCTAAGAATGAGGGAATTCCTACTTATATGGCAGCCAATAGGATGGCTGAAGATAGGATTGAGAAAAACAGAAAGTAAACAACAAGAAAACGTTCTTTAAATGCTAAACAGGAGATATATCCGCGTAAAAGTTTTTCAGGCTTTGTATAAGTATTATCAATCGGAAGATAAAGACTTTGTTGCCGTTGAAAAGGAATTGATGGGCAGCATTAATAAGATAAATGAGCTGTATGCCTATATGTTATTGTTCGTGCTTGAATTGAGAGATATAGCTCAAAAGAAGCAGGTAAGTGGCAAGGAAAAGCAATTAGCAACAGATGAAGATTTAAATCCTAATACGCGCTTTGTTGAGAATAAAGTTTTTAAAATTCTTGACCAGAATATTGAATTCAAAAAACTAGTTGAGCGAAAAAAACTTTCTTGGTACCTAGAAGAGTCTATGGTAAAAAAGCTCTTTAATAAGATTAAAGACAGCGAAATTTATGGAAAGTACCTTTATACAGGTAATGGTACTTTTAAAGAAGATCAAGAAATTCTTACAAGAATATACAAGAAGTTTATCTGGGAGTATGAATTACTGCATCATCACATAGAGGGGAAAAGTATCTATTGGATGGATGATTTAGCAATTGTTAATGTTGCAGTGCTGAAGACTATTAGTAATATGAAAGATACTGATCAACCAGAAAGTAATATTCTAGCTGATTTATTTAAGGATGAGGAAGATGACAGAGATTTCTTAAAGCAATTATTAGCTAAAACAGTTGCTAATGATTCACTGTATGAAGATCAAATAATGAGTGCCGCAAAAAATTGGGAGGTAGATAGAATCGCTATTCTAGATATGATACTTATGAAGATGGGGCTCTGCGAAATGCAAAATTTTGCAAGCATTCCAATTAAGGTTAGTCTAAATGAGTACATAGAATTATCAAAAGATTATAGTACTCCAAAAAGTAAGACGTTTATTAATGGAATTTTAGATAAACTTGCAGGACAATTAAAAACTTCTGGTGACATTGTAAAAACCGGAAGAGGATTAGTAGGATAAAATATAGAAATGAAAAAAGTAATATTATCAATCGCAGTAATGGGAATCTTGTTCTCTAGCTGTGAGGAAGAAAGCAAAGCGCTGTCGCCCGGTATTGTAACAAATGATGCAACAGCAGAAGAAGGAGCGGCCTCTGAAGCAATGCCTAAAATTAAATTTGAAAAAGATCTCTACGATTTCGGTGAAATTAGTCAAGGGGAAAAAGTATCATTTTCATACTCTTTTACAAATTCTGGAGATGCAGATTTGGTAATAACTTCGGCACAAGGTAGCTGTGGTTGTACTGTGCCAACGTGGCCAAAAGAGCCAATTAAAGCGGGTGCAACAGCACAAATCGATGTAGTATTCGATAGCAATGGAAAATCAGGCAAACAACACAAACAAGTAACAATTGTAGCGAATACAACTCCAGCAACAAACGTAGTTGCATTAACCGGAAGTGTAATCGCTCCAGAAGAAAAATAGAAATTATGGAAGATTTATTAGGTGGCGGAGGAATGGGTAATATTTTAATGATTGGTGCAATCGTTATCGTGTTTTATTTTTTCATGATTAGACCGCAGCAGAAAAAACAAAAAGAAGAAAAGAAATTTAGAGAGGGTCTAAAAAAAGGCGATAAGATTGTTACTGCAGGAGGAATTCATGGTAAAATTGCAGAAACAAAAGAAGCTACCGTTACTATCGAAGTAGAGGGAGGAATGAAAATGAAACTGAATCGAAGTTCAGTTTCTATGAGCTATTCGTCAGGAGATACTGATGGAGGTGCTGAGATTCAGGAAACAAAATAATTAAAAAACTACCTAGGGTAGTTTTTATTTTTTGAAAGCCGAAAAAACCATAGAAAGATATAGAAAAGGCTTTCAGCTTTCAAAGAATGTGAGTGCATTTCTGGTTTGTCTTTCATTAGCTATATTGTTTTGGTTGCTAAAACTATTTTCGAATTCGTACACAACAATTGTCGAATTTCCGGTTAAATATGTCAATTTTCCGGCAAACAAAGTTGCCGTTAATTATGTGCCTAATACCCTTATGGTAATGGTAGAATCGTATGGGTATGATTTGCTCACTTTCGGCCTTTGGAGCGATGTAGATTCTATTATTATAGACGGCAAAGACCTGCGCCAAAAAACAGAGGGAGGAGCGTTAATTTCGTACATATCAACCAAAACGATGCTGTCTAAAGCAACATCTAGTATAAATTCAGATCTATTAATTAAGGAATGGTTGATGGATACTATTCCTTTTGATTTTGAAGAGAAAATCACGAAAATGGTATTAGTAAACCTTGATTTAGGTATTACGTTCGACCAACAATATGCCCAAAAAGGTAAACTAAAAATGAGACCAGAGGCAGTTCAAATTAGCGGTCCTAAGTCACTGTTAGATACTATAAGTCGCTTGAACACATATCCAATAAATTTAGATAAAGTTAATACAGATGTTTCGTTAACGACTCAGATAATAACCAATGATAATCGTGTTCAGCTTCAACAAAAAAGCGTATTTATTACAGTAGAAGTAGAAAAGTTTACTGAATCTCATAAAACGATTCCGATTACATTTATTAATGAGTCAGACGGTTATGTTATTAAAACTTTTCCCAACGAAGTTGAAGTTGTTTACCTTGTTGGTTTAAGTGATTATGAAACAATAAAGGCCTCTCAGTTTAAAGCGGTAATTGATTTAAGTCAATTAAAAGAAACCCCAACAAAGCTCAATGTACAACTTATTCGATCGCCAAATAATGTTAATATAATAAGGCAAGAACCTACTAGCGTAGAGTATATTATTAGGAGGTTGTGATGTCACTATTTGCAAGTTGAAATGGCTCTGTCCTATTAATTTCACCATAAGTCTTAAGTCTAATGTATTATTTTTAGAATAGGTATATTCTTTTGAGCAAACAAAATTACTTACTACAAAATCATAATTTGTCAATTTATATCGCATATAATTTTTTATATATATATTTCGAGACACAATTAATTCAAGACTAATTTATGAAAGCATCAGATTTATTTATTAAAGCTTTGGAGAATGAGGGGGTGGAGTACATTTTTGGAATACCTGGAGAAGAAAACTTAGATCTTCTAAATTCTCTAAAAAACTCCAAAATTAAATTAGTTCTAACCCGGCATGAGCAAGGTGCAGGTTTTATGGCTGCAACTTATGGTCGTTTAACTGGAAAACCTGGGGTATGTTTAGCAACATTAGGTCCTGGAGCTACCAATTTTACTACACCCGCTGCATATGCTCAACTAGGCGGAATGCCTATGCTAATGATTACTGGCCAAAAACCGATAAAGAAATCAAAACAAGGTCGTTTTCAAATAGTAGATATTGTCGATTTATTTCATCCAATCACTAAATACACTCACCAAATAGTAAATGGAAATAATATACCTGCAATGGTAAGGGAAGCTTTTCGTTTAGCGATTCAAGAACGCCCAGGAGCAGTTCACTTAGAACTGCCTGAAGATATTGCTGCAGAAGATTGTGAAGATAGAATTTTTGATGTTGTAGGTTTTAGAAGGCCAGATTCGGATGAACAAGCCCTTAAAGTAGCCACTAAAATGATAGAAGAAGCCAAAATGCCTCTACTATTAATCGGGGCTGGGGCCAATCGAAAAAGAACTAGTAAGGCGCTAACTCACTTTGTTGAAGCCACAGGAATACCATTTTTTAATACTCAAATGGGTAAGGGTGTTCTAGATGAGCGTCATCCCCAATTTTTGGGAACGGCTGCATTGTCAAAAAATGATTTTTTACACTGTGCAATAAATAGAGCAGATCTGATTATCAATGTTGGGCATGATGTAATAGAAAAGCCGCCTTTTTTCATGGAAAAAAATCTAACAAAAGTTATTCATGTCAATTTTTTTCCTGCTCAGGTTGATGAAGTTTATTTTCCTCAACTCAATGTAATTGGAGATATAGCCTCATCTGTAAATGCATTATCTAATCAAATTAAGGATAAAAGTAATTGGGATTTTTCATATTATGGAAGAATTAAAGACGAAGTAGAAAGTCATTTAACTAAATATTCTGAAGATAATCGTTTTCCTATGTTGCCCCAGCGTTTAGTTCATGTAGTAAGAGAAAACCTAGCTGACGATGGAATTGTTACATTAGACAACGGGGTGTATAAGATTTGGTTTGCACGTAATTACAAATGCTACCAACCCAATACACTATTGTTAGACAATGCCTTAGCAACAATGGGAGCGGGGCTTCCTTCTGCTATTTTGGCTAAACTTATTCATCCCGAAAAAAAGGTGATTTCTGTATGTGGTGATGGAGGGTTTATGATGAATTCGCAAGAATTAGAAACCGCTACAAGATTAGGTATCGATCTCGTTGTTATTATTTTAAACGATAGCTCTTATGGCATGATAAAATGGAAACAAGAGGGCATGGGTTTTGACAATTTTGGACTAGATTACAAAAATCCTGACTTTGTGAAATATGCAGAAAGTTATGGGTGTATTGGTCACAGACCAAAAACTGATGAAGATTTCAGGACTATACTCTCAAAATGTTTGACCACAGAAGGTGTTCATGTAATTGATTTAGCAGTAGATTACTCTTTAAATCATTCAATTTTAAACGTTCTTTTAAAAGAGAAAACCTGCATCCTATAGAAAAATATACCATGCTAAAAATAACATCACCGTACGATTTAAGCCTAATCAAAGAGATTCCTTTAGTTGGAAAAGAAAAGGTAGAAAAAGCACTTTCTACAGCCTATGCTTTATTTGAAAACCAAATTAATTGGATTGCACCACATGAACGAATTGCTATTTTAGGAAGAGTTGCAACCATTATGCAAAGCAGGATTGAGGAGTTGACCAAAACTGCAGCTCAAGAAGGAGGAAAGCCACTTACTGATTCTAAAATTGAAGTATTAAGAGCAATAAATGGAGTACAAATGGCTGCAGAGCACATTGGCCAATTAAAAGGTGAACAAATTCCGATGGGTTTGACTAAAGCATCTGAAAACAGATTAGCGTTTACCACTCGCGAACCAATCGGTGTGGTGAGCTCAATCAGTGCATTTAATCACCCGCTAAATTTAATTATACACCAGGTAATAACAGCTGTTGCAGCAGGCTGCCCTGTAATTGTTAAACCCGCCTTAACAACTCCCTTATCTTGTTTATTGCTAGTAGATATTTTAAAAGAAGCTGGACTTCCTGAAGGCTGGTGTCAAGCAATTGTTTGCGAAAATGAAGCTGCGGAATTATTAGTTACCGATAGTAGAATTAATTATTTTTCTTTTATCGGTTCTTCTAAAGTAGGCTGGTATTTAAAATCAAAATTAGCACCGGGAACAAGATGTGCACTAGAGCATGGTGGATCAGCGCCAGTTATTGTAGAACCAGATGCCGATATTAATGAACTTTTGCCATCCTTATTAAAAGGTGGATTTTACCATGCCGGGCAAGTATGTGTTTCTGTGCAACGAGTTTTCGTACACGAAAGTATTTGCGATGAAGTGGCAAATCAATTAGCACAAATGGCAAGCAAATTAGTTGTTGGAAATCAAATGGATGAGAAAACCGAAGTAGGCCCGTTAATTTCACCTAGAGAAGTAGACAGAGTGGAGGAATGGGTTAATGAGGCTGTAGGCAAAGGAGCAGTTTTATTGACTGGAGGAAAAAGAATATCTGATACGGGCTATGAACCAACAGTATTATTGAACCCTCCAAAAGACGCAAAGGTTTCTACATTAGAAATTTTTGGCCCTGTGGTCTGTATATATTCATATAACAACAGAGATGAAGCGATTAATATTGCCAATAGTTTAGATGTTCACTTCCAAGCTGCCGTATTTACTAAAAATTTAGATGTAGCTTTAGAATGTGTAAAAAAACTAAACGCTACTGCCGTTATGGTAAATGATCATACTGCTTTTAGAGTAGATTGGATGCCATTTGGAGGAAGAGATGCTTCAGGAATTGGCATGGGAGGTATACAATATTCCATGCACGAGATGACCAGAGAAAAATTGATGGTAATTAAAAGTACTGTTTTATAAAACGGAATAACCATGAAAGTAAGAAAGACATTCATAATTCTATCAATATTAGTATTAGCGACAATAGCGATAATAGCACCATTCTATTTGCCTATTTTATGGAGCTTAATTCCTGTTGCGCCACTTGTAATTCTTGGGTATTCCGATATTTTACAAAAAAAGCAAACCATCAAAAGAAATTTTCCTGTACTAGGTCATTTCAGATATATGCTAGAAGCAATTCGCCCAGAAATAATGCAGTATTTTGTGGAAACGGACACTGAAGGGTCGCCCATTAATAGACAATTCCGTTCTCTAATTTATCAAAGAGCAAAAAAAGTAAATGACACTGTGCCTTTTGGCACTCAATTGGATGTTTACAAAGCAGGATACGAATGGATGGATCATTCTATGTATGCAAAAGGTGACAAAGAAATAAATGATAAACCTAGAAAAATGGTCGGAGGCCCAGATTGCAAAAAACCATATTTAGCTAGCATACTAAACATTTCGGCAATGAGTTTTGGCTCATTAAGTAAAAATGCAATTATGGCCTTAAACAAAGGGGCTAAGAAAGGTAGGTTTGCGCATAATACAGGGGAAGGTGCAATCAGCCCATATCATTTAAAATATGGAGGAGATTTAATTTGGCAAATTGGAACAGGATATTTTGGATGTAGAACAGATGAAGGTGAGTTTTGCCCTAATAAATTTCGGGAAAATGCCACCTTGGATAATGTTAAAATGATTGAGATTAAAATTTCTCAAGGTGCTAAACCAGGACATGGAGGTATATTACCTGCAGCTAAAAATACTGAAGAAATAGCAAAAATTAGAGGTGTTAAACCACATAAAGATATTCATTCTCCACCAAGTCATTCCGCCTTTTCAAATGCCGATGAGTTAGTGAAATTTATAGAATTGTTAAGAGATAAATCTGGAGGGAAACCAATAGGTTTTAAGTTATGCATTGGGAAAAAGTCAGAATTTATTGAGATTTGTAAAGCAATAGTTTCGACAGGAATAAAACCCGATTTTATTACAATTGATGGTGGCGAAGGCGGCACTGGGGCTGCTCCGATAGAGTTTTCTAACTCTTTAGGTATGCCATTGAAAGATGGACTTTCTTTTGCATATGATACCCTAGTTGGGTTTGATTTAAAACAAGATATTACACTTATTGCTTCTGGAAAAATTTTTAGTGGCTTTCATATTGCTAGAACCCTTGCATTAGGAGCTGACATGGTAAATAGTGCTAGAGCGATGATGATGACTATCGGTTGTATTCAGGCGTTAGAATGCAATACAAATAATTGTCCGGTTGGAGTTGCAACACAAGATAAATCATTAATGAGTGGGTTAAATGTGGATGATAAATCGAAGAGGGTAACGAATTTTCATAAAGAAACACTTCATAGTTTTAGTGAGTTGATTGGTGCCAGCGGAATAAATAAATTGGAAGAGCTAAATAGAAAACATATAAATAGGAGAGTGAGTATGAATTCTGTGCTAAAATATGATGAAATTTTTCCTTATGTAGAAAAAGGAAGTTTGTTGACTAAATCATAAAAATATTCATCTTATTACTTGGCAAAAGTTGAAGTTCTTTTGAGCTAAATTATCTCAGCGTGCGCATAAATCTCACAAGTCTAAGTACGTTTAGCAGCCGCTTTTCTTAAAGCCACTTTCTTTTGCGCAGGTGTTAAGTCTTGCACCCAATTATTTTTGTAAGGAGTTAGAATATTGGAATTATTTAAATCTTTAACTTGTTTTTTGCCGTCCATATAATCGGCTAATAATCGGAAAGCTTTATGGCTTTCTTTTTTTAGAATTATCAGTGTCGTATTAACAGATGATTTCATGGCAACAGGTATTCCACCGCCAAGATCTGCCCAGTGCCCACTTAATAGTAAATTGTTTACTGGAGTTTTGTAAGAAGCAACCTTAGCCTTCATGTTGTCTTTACCTGGCTTTTGAGCCATCATAGTTCCATTCTTGTTGCCAGTATATCGAAGGTGTGTGATTGGCGTAGCGATATCGCAATACAGAATATGATCTCTAAATTTTGGAATTAGCTTATCTTGAACTCTGTCGATAACTATATCAGCAAACTGCTGTTTTAACTCTTTATATTTTTCCCCACGCACATAGTTGCCCTTTTCATCTATATCGCAACCCCATGTGTTTTGCTCGTCCATCCAAGCAGGAATAAATAACGTAACCGTTCCATGTTCGGGTAAGGCTAAAGACTTATCTCTTACAGAAGAAGCCAAAATGTGAATCCCACTCAAGTGTGGATTCCCATGGTCTAAATCATATCGACTAACTTTTGGGTCTGCTAAAAAGATGATTTCTTCACCTAAACCCAAATTTTCTGCAGGACAATCAATTCCCAGCGCAATTGTAAGTGCTGACGCATACAATTTAGCGCTGTTCAATTTTTCTTTTAATTGTGCTGGAATTGCAGTTGATGGAAGCATCTTAGTATACAAAGTTTCAGCGTCGCAGGCTGCAACAACATATTTACATTTTATATTGTATTGCACATCTCTATGAAAGAAATTAACTCCTTTTACCGAATTGTTTTCAAGTATTATATTAGAAACTTTAGATTTTAAAAATACCTCGCCTCTCATCTGTTCAGTAACATACATTAACCATTCCGGAAATGCCTGACTACCGCCAGTTGGAGGTGTTTGAAAATCGTTAGAATATGCCCAAGAAATCGGAATTAAACAAGAAAGTAGATCAGGTTCTGAACAAAATACGCTATGAAGTTTAGGGTCGGTAAAATACTTATTCAATCCTTTAGTAATTTTATCTCCATCGTATATTGCATGAGGAATAAAAGGAAGAGCAAATTTCAGCATTCTTAAGCCATGAATAGCTGTTTCAAATAGATTCATGGAATCAATGGTTCTACTTAATTCTGTATGTGTGTCAAACGATTTAGCAATGCTTTTGGCATCTTTAAAAAACTTAATAATTCCCTTCTCGTCGTGAGGAAATTCCCTAATCCATTCATCTCTTAATTCATCAGGGTTGTTACTAACTAAGTAATTGAAGTTATCGCTAATAAACCGTCTGATTTTTTTTTGTGGTTTCGCTTTAGGATAATCAGTTCCAATTATTTTAAAGATTTTGGTAACTAAACCATCGGGGCCACAATTGTTTAACCAATGAATGGCAGAATCAAATCTAAAATCTTTTCTTCTAAATCCGGCTAGGTAACCACCAGGGCGGCTATCCATTTCTATTACGGCACACGACATTCCGGCACGAGCAAACATAGCTGAAGATGTAAGGCCACTAATGCCTCCACCTATAATAACTACATCGTAGTATTCTTTTGGATTTATTCCTCTCACTAACTATTAATCAAGGTTGCAAGGTATGAAGAAATTTAATAAATATTCCCACTTGCTCAATAGAGAAATTGCTCAAAATAGAAAAAATGCCAGTTCGAGTAAAATTATTTAAGAAATTTGTATCGAGAACAGTTATTTATTCCAAATCATTCATTCCCAATGTAGTTTTTCAGGAAGAACCATTAGAATTAAGGATGATACACTTCATCACATCTATGCAAGTGCATAATAATTAAAATCAAATTTAAAAACCGGGCTGTAATTTTACCCTGATACCAAATTGCGTCACATTAGGGTTGTCGTAATGTGTTAATCTCCAAATTGCGTCAACCCTTAGCATCGTCATAATATTTTCTACACCAACAGCAACTTCTATGTAAGGTTCTTCCAATGAAAAAGTAGTTTCTGGTATTATCAACACTGAGTTGTGTCTATCAGAAAGTGTTCCGTATACACCTTTAGCGCCAACAACTTCTCTCAACATCAACTTCTTAAATAGCGGCACCTTATTAAAAAAAAATCCTTCGAAATGATGTTCCCAAAAAACTGATACATATTGGTCGCTTGCGAATTCGTAGTAGTTCATTAAATTATAAGCATCATCAGAGAAAAAATAGGTCTCGTTTCCGTTGTGTAATTCGAGATAAGTGTAGGGAAGTATGCCCCAAATTCTTCCTCCTTCAATTTTGTATTTAGAAGTTCCATAAATGCCTAACCTTATTTTTTGTGTTATTGCCAATTTAACCTTGTGGTATTCATAACTACTGCCAAGTAAATTCGGCATTCCATATGTATACTGAACATCAAACATTGGAAAATCGCTACCTAAACTAGTTCGGTTAAATCCGGTTTCTAAAAAGCGTTCCAAAAGGCTATAATGGTTGCTAATTGTGAATTCACTCGTTGTGATTGATGAAACTGAAACCGTATCAGATAAGTTGTAATCAAACCTATTAAAGTTTATATCACCTAATGCCCATATTTCTCGATTATCGAACCTAAATTGAGTTGTTAAATTACTGTTCCATGTTCTTTCATAAAGACCATAGAATTCTTGGACTCCGTTCATTAAATTACCTGGAGTAATTCTGCCCAATGAGCTAATTAAGTTGTCTGTACCTAAAGTGGCGCCTCCAGTGCCTAATTGTTCTAAGTCTTTTTTATACGAAAGTTTTATAAATTGCCTCGGATTTCTTGAAGGGTAGTAGCGGAAGCTCGCTCCGTATTTCCACTGCTCGTCAAAAAAGCCATATGCTCCATACACGTTTATTCGCAAATCTGGGTTAACCACATTGCTGGTTCTTGCAGCTAACTTAACTCTATTTCCCTCAATTGAGTTAAAACTGTACATACCAAGGTAGGGACCAATTTCGATGTAATTAAAACGGTAGTAACCTCTAAAAATGTTGTTCCACATAATGTAGTAGGGTGAGCCCATGACCGAATCTATACATTGATAAACCGCCGCTTCATTAACTGTTAGAGGTATATGCCGAGTTGAGTCCCAACTTTCTATACCATAGTCTTCAGCACCCTTTAAAATTGTTACGGTTGCATCTTTCGCGTATATTGAATCATTCGCTACCTGGTTAATGCTAAAGTCTTTATATGTTGTTGTTTTCCTCCCTATAAACTTCTGGTACTTGGCGTTGTGAGGAATCAAGAAACGCGCATTTAATTTGAGCTGATCTTTGGTTAGCATCCACACCTCATCTTCAACTTCCGAATATTCTTGTTCTACATGAAAATTGGTGATGAAATTAATGTTTGCATCTCGTGCCATTTCTGCTTCAATATGCTTGATCGCATAGGTGGTGTCATTTACCCAAAAATTTCCCTTGAATGTTAATTCTTGCTTTCGTCTTGGCCGGAACTGAATGTTGTAACACCATTTGTTTTGAATCATTGCACTATCAACCAAGTAGTATCTGTAGTGAATTAAGCCGTTGTCAGCTAAAGGACTGATAAAACTTCTATCGAAAATAGTTACGTGATTATGGTAAATGTTCACGTTTTGGTACATGTCACCAAGTAGTGCAGAAACACTTTCGTTTTGGTATCCTGAAATTTCAGTAGCTTTAATGTACTCTCTCTGTTTCTTGGGTTTCTTTTTGTAATAATAATCTGAAACAGTTTCTCCTAAAAATGTAGGCAAAAAGGGCAAATCTTCTGATGTAGAATCAATATTGTCGAAAATGAAATCAATTGGCTTTAGAAGAAAGAAGTTGATCAGATTCTCCTTTGGGTTATCGATGTCAATTTCAACTTTATTGTAGATTTCATATTCGTAAGCATCCAATTTTTCCCTGTTGTTTGCATCCTTGTTTGCAACAATTCTTCTGAAAATTACGTGAGCAGGATTTTCATAGTCCTTATCGGGCTTAATAACAACTTCTCCTAGCTGTTTTTGTTCAACTTTAAGTCGAAAATCGATGATTTGATTTTTATCTTTTTGAACTGATTTAGTTTCATTATAATACCCTAGAAAAGAAGCTCGAAGTTGTTCCGTTGCATAATAGCTTTCAATTCTGTAATTGCCATCAATATCAGAAGTAGTACCTATTTTACTATCAATAAAACCTATAGTAACATAGGGGAGTGGTTGGCCAGTATCTAAGCTAGTGACTTTACCAGTGCAGATCGTCGTTTGAGCATTAGTAAATCCAAAAATAAAAATGCCCAACAGAACAAGAAGGCCATTTTTAAAAGACATGTTCGTTGCTCCCATAATTCGGGAGGCAAAGTTAACAATTATCGCTGCTAAATAGTCTGATTTACCTGCGATTTTAGCAATTTAGCAAGGTTAGTTACTGCCTTATCGTGGCTCCTTACAAAAGAGTTAGATTTATCCCAAACATACCCAGCGAGTACGGAGCAGATCTTAATGTTTATGTTATGCTCAGATTGGCTCGAAAAGAATATTGTTTGTAAGCGGCCATCGTACCACGCTTGAACATAAGTTCTAAATGTATCAACGCCTTGCATCAGGTGCTTTGAGTATAGCTTTTCCCAATCTTGTTTCTCACCTTCAAGCTCTTTGCAAATTAATTCTCCAGCAATTCGCGCAGACTCACAAGCAAAGGTTACTCCCGAAGAAAATACAGGGTCTAAAAATTCAGTTGCATTTCCAGTCAATACATAGCCCGGACCATATAATTGTTTTACCGCAGCAGAGTAACCCATTATTTGTTTTGGTTCGAATCTCATTTCCGAATTATGAAAGCGCTCTGGAACTTGCGGTATCTCTTTCAAAAAGCTTCTAAATTGTTCTTCTAAAGTTCCATCATGCTTTTTAATGTTCTCTTCATAACCAACGAAACCAATAGAGGTTTTGCCATTTGAAAAAGGAATCACCCAAACCCAAAAATCTTGAGTGTGCGCAATAACAGTAATTCTATTCGATTCAATGTCATTAGGACGATTTGTGTCAACTACCTGAGTAAACATTGCAGCCCGCACCGGGAAGTCTGATGGCTCTTCCAAATCTAATAATCGGGGAAGAACTCTTCCATAGCCACTACCATCTATAATATATTTAGCTTTAATTTGAGATTGAGTGCTATTTTGATCTTCAATTGTAGTAATAGAATTACTTCCATTAAATTCAACTCCAGAAACTGTCGTTTGGTAAGAAATAGGTACTCCCATTTTTTCAACTTCATCGGCCAAAACTTTATCAAATTCATCTCGAGGAACTTGCCACGCATAATTCCAACCTTCGGTGTAAGATTCTGAAAAATCGAAATCACATTGTTTGTCATCCATTTTAAACACAGCACCATTTTTTTTCTGGAAACCAGCAGCTTCAATTGCCGGCATAAAACCAGCAGCGTCAAAATGCTCCAGACACCTAGGCAATAAACTTTCGCCAATTACAAACCTAGGGAATTGTGTTTTTTCCACAACTTTCACTTTATAACCTTGCTTGTTTATCATTGAGGCAGCAACAGACCCAGATGGGCCTGCTCCAATTACTAATACATCAACTTCCTCTATATGCATATACTCTATTATAAAAATGCAAATTTAATTATCTACTTTAACATAAGTGCTCAAATAGTAAACAATTTAAATGTCGATTTGTTCAGCTTATGTAATTATGTAAATTCAAAAAATAATGTTTGCTTTGTAAATTGTAATTTACTGTAATAATTGATGATAAAAATAGGGGCAAATAAACTAACATTAAAGGATGTTGAGGCGATTTTACTTGACGGAGAAAAGGTTAGTGTAGAGGGACAGGCTCTTGCTAGAGTGACGGAAAGCTTTGAGTTTTTAAAGAAATTTTCTCAAGACAAGGTTATCTATGGTATTAACACGGGATTTGGTCCAATGGCGCAATATCGTATTAATAGAAAACATCAAGAAGAATTACAGTATAACCTTATTCGAAGTCATTGTTCAGGAACTGGTGACGCCATTCCTGTGCTACATGTAAAAGCCTTAATGATTGCAAGGTTGAATACTTTGATGCTCGGCAAGAGTGGTGTTCATCCAGATTTAGTATTGTTATTAGCAGAGTATATTAACAGAGATATTTGTCCCGTTATATATGAGCATGGTAGCGTTGGTGCATCTGGAGATTTAGTGCAATTAGCGCATTTAGCCCTTGGACTCATCGGAGAAGGAGAAGTTCATTATAAAGGAAAGGTTCAACCAATTGATGGAGTACTTAAGGAAAATGGATTAATACCATTTAAAGTTCAAGGTCGCGAAGGTTTGGCTGTAATGAATGGTACCGCTGCCATGACGGGAATCGGAATGGTTAATTTGCTTAAGGCAAAAAACTTGATGAACTGGACAGTTGCAGCTTCTGCTATTCTAAATGAAATTGTAGAAACATATCACGATCACTTCTCTGAAGAATTAAATGGTGCAAAAGTTCATTTTGGTCAACAAGAAGTTGCTAGAATGATGCGAAAAGTTCTAGAAGGAAGTAAATTAATTAAGACACGCTCGGAGCACTTATACGAGAAAACTAGTGATGAACCTATATTTAAAGAAAAGGTTCAAGAATATTACTCTTTGAGGTGTGTCCCTCAGATAGTTGGCCCTGTGTTAGATACTATAAAGTACACTGAAGGAATCGTGTTGGATGAAGCAAATTCAGCTAACGACAATCCTATTATTGATGTGGCTACAAAGAACGTTTATCATGGAGGTAATTTCCATGGAGACTATGTAGCCTTAGAAATGGATAAGCTGAAAATCGCCATCACTAAAATGTCAATGTTAGCTGAGCGTCAATTAAATTATTTGATGAATCACAACATCAATAATAAGTTACGTCCATTTGCTAATATGGGCAGATTGGGTCTAAACTTTGGTATGCAAGGGGTTCAGTTTACAGCAACTTCAACTACTGCTGAAAACCAAACACTGTCCAACCCGATGTCGATACACAGTATTTCATGTAATAATGACAATCAAGACATTGTGAGTATGGGAACTAATGCTGCTCAGATAACAGCAAGAGTTATCGATAATTCTTTTCAGGTGCTGGCAATTGAATTAATGACATTAATTCAAGCAATTGATTATTTAGATTTCAGGGATAAAATGTCTCTTAAATCAAGAGAGGTTTTTGATAATTTAAGAGTTGTTGTTCCTCCTTTTAAAAAGGATACAACGAAGTATAATGAAGTTAGAGATATGACTAATTACTTACGACAAACAAGAATTATTATATAATATGGATTTTGCATTTGTAACAGGAGGGTCTAGAGGGATTGGCAGAGCGTGCGCTTTGCATTTAGCCGATATGGGATTAAATATCCTTATCAATTACCGTTCTAACGATGAAGCTGCCAAGGATACCCAAAAGATGGTTGAAGAAAAAGGTGTTTCTTGCGAGTTACTAAAGTTTGATGTCGGTAAAAAAGATGAAATTAATGCTGCTTTGGATAGCTGGATGGCCCAAGAAGATAAGAACATTGAAGTCTTAGTTAACAATGCTGGTATAAGAAAAGACCAATTATTGATGTGGATGAAAGATGAAGAATGGCATGACGTTCTTGATATTTCATTAAACGGATTCTTCTACATCACTCGTCCGGTTGTTAACGAAATGATTAAGAGGAAGTCTGGAAGAATTGTTAACGTAGTTTCTCTTTCCGGCATTAAAGGAATGGGAGGCCAGACAAATTATTCTGCAGCTAAAGCAGCAATTATTGGAGCTACCAAAGCGCTAGCCCAAGAAGTAGGGCGTAGAGGTATTACTGTTAACGCGGTTGCCCCGGGTTTTATCAAAACTGATATGACCGAAGATATCGACCCTAAACAATTTAGATCACTAATCCCAGCAGGCAGGTTTGGCACTGCTGAAGAAGTCGCAAATGTTGTTGGTTTTCTTTCCTCGCCAGGCTGCTCATACGTAACTGGGGAAGTTATTTCTGTTAACGGAGGACTATATACCTAAAACATGGAGAGAAGAGTTGTAATAACTGGTATGGGGATTCATTCTTGTTTAGGCACAAGTCTTGACGAAGTTAGAGATTCATTGTATAAAGGTAAGTCAGGAATTGGATTAGATCCTATTCGCACAGAAATGGGGTTTCGCTCTGCATTAACAGGAATTGTGCAGAGACCAGTATTAAAAGGTTTATTAAAAAGAAGAGAACGTGTTGGTTTAGCCGAAGAAGGAGAATATGCATACATGGCAACTGTTGAAGCGTTAGAAAATGCTAAAATGGATATGGATTTCTTAATGAAGAATGAAGTTGGAATTTTGTATGGAAATGATAGCTCTGCAAGGGCTGTCACTGAATCAACGGACATCATAAGAGAGAAAAAAGATACTTCCTTAATTGGCTCAGGATACATTTTTCAATCAATGAACTCGACCATAACAATGAACCTTTCTACTATCTTTAAATTGAGAGGAATAAACATGACCGTTAGTGCCGCCTGTGCTAGCGGATCTCATGCATTAGGCTTGGGTTATATGTATATCAAAAATGGTTTACAGGATGCTATTATTTGCGGAGGCGGTCAAGAGGTAAATCATCATTCAATGGGTAGTTTTGACGGCCTGAGTGCATTTTCAATTAATATGGAAGATCCGACCAAAGCAGTTCGTCCTTTTGATAGAGATCGTGATGGGTTAGTTCCAGGCGGAGGTGGCGCTACTGTTATTCTTGAAGATTACGAGAGTGCGGTTAAACGTGGCGCACCTATTTTAGCAGAATTGGTTTCTTATGGCTTTTCATCTAATGGAGATCATATTTCTAATCCAAATGTTGAAGGTCCATCAAGATCTTTAGAAAGAGCACTAAAGCAAGCAGGATTACAAGCAAAAGATATTGACTATGTAAATGCTCACGCGACTTCAACTCCAGTTGGAGACACCAATGAAGCAAGGGCAATTGATGCTATTTTAGGAGCCAATAAACCATATGTAAGTTCTACCAAGTCGATGACTGGTCATGAAATGTGGATGGCTGGAGCTAGCGAAATAGTATATTCCATGCTAATGATGCAGAACAATTTTATTGCTCCAAACATCAATTTTGAGAACCCAGATGAAGCTTCTGCGAAATTAAATATCGCTTCAAAGACAATCGAAACAAATATTGATATATTTTTGTCTAACTCGTTCGGATTCGGGGGAACAAATTCGTCTTTAATAGTAAAGAAATTGTAATATGACAAAAGAAGAGGTAATCGAAAAAATTAACGAATTTTTAGTTGATGAGTTTGAAGTTGACCCAGACAGTATTTCTGCAGAAGCGGATCTTAAAGAAACATTGGATTTAGATAGTCTAGATTACGTTGATCTTGTTGTAGTAATCGAAAGTAACTTTGGATTTAAAGTTAAAGGAGAAGATTTTATTGAGATTAAAACTTTCCAAAACTTCTACGATTACGTAGAAGCAAAAGTTGCTGAGAAAGTAACTAATTAGTTTTATTATATTTAGTTAAGGTGCTTTTACTTTAACGTTTTTGAGCTAATCTTATTAAATGTCTTGGGACGGTAAAACGAGAGGGAATCTCTTTGGTCATCAAATATTTGTATTCGCTTTAAATAGCTTAGGACTTTGGTTCGCCTATTTTATATTACTTTTTGTCGCACTCTATTTTTTCCTTTTCGTAAGAAGATCGAGAAAGTCTGTGTTCTATTTCTTCCACAGTCGACTTGGGTATTCCGTCCTAAGTGCCTATTGGGCAACATATATCAACTTCTTTAAATTTGGACAGAACTTGATAGATAAATTTGCTATAATGTCTGGAGGGAAATCGAAATATTCTACTACACATAAAGGAGGAGAATATCTAGATGAAATGACAAAAAACGGTACCGGAGGGGTGTTGATGAGTGGTCATGTTGGAAATTTCGAAGTAGGAGGTCAGCTATTAGAGCGTTTAGGAGGTAAGATAAATGTGATAATGCAAGACGAAGATCATGAAAAGATTAAAAAGTACGTGGAGTCTAAATCTAAAAAAAAATCGTTTAACATTATTGCGATAAAAGAAGACTTGTCGCATGTTATAAATATTAAAAATGCCTTAACAAATAATGAATTTATCTGCGTTCACGGAGACCGTTTCATTGAAGGGGCGGAGACAATAGAAATAGATTTTTTGGGTAAAAAAGCAAAGTTTCCCAAGGGGCCATTTGTTATTGCAACCCGTTTTGGAGCTCCGGTTACTTTTAATTTTGTAATAAAAACAGGAATGCGCTCTTATCAGTTTTCGGCCACTGAACCCAAGCTATACAGACATAAGTTAGACGAATGTATGAAAGATTACGTTTCTAAATTGGAAGAGGTCGTTAGAAGCAATCCGCACCAATGGTTTAATCACTACGATTTTTGGGCATAATACTTAAAAATCACTTTCTTTGTTGAATACTTGAAGAATATGAAATTACCATTAAATACCGACAAGGTTACAAGTCTTATCCCTCAAAAGGCCCCTTTTGTGATGGTAGACGAATTGATCGCTTCAGATGATGTTTCTTCAATAATTGGATTCACCATTTCCGAAGATAATATATTCACCCAAAATGGTGAATTCATTGAGCCAGGTTTAATCGAAAATATTGCACAAAGCGGTGCGATTAGAGCTGGCTACATATTTAGTAAATTAAAAGAGGAAGATGGTAGTCTTAAGCCCCCTATAGGCTATATAGGAGCACTCAAGAGTTTGAAAATTGCCAAATTACCTAAAGTTGGAGATCACATTAAAACTACATTGTCTGTTGAAAACCAAGTGTTCGATATCACAATGGTAAAAGGAGTAATAGAACTAAAAGGCGAAGTGATTGCCTCCTGTCATATGAAGATTTTTGTACAAGATAGTGGTGATTTGCCAACTAGTCAATAATCGATGGAACCAATAATTGAGATAACAGACCTTGTTAAACGCTATGGTCAAGTCGATTTAAATGCGGTACATAGAATCACATTGAAAGTGGAAAAAGGCGAAATATTTGGCCTTCTTGGGCCTAATGGTGCCGGAAAAACAACTATAATTTCAATCTTATGTGGTTTGGTTAAACCATCAGAGGGGCAGGTGAGAATAAATGGAATTGAGTTGCAATCCGGACTACAGGATATAAAAAAAATAATTGGAGTAGTGCCCCAAGAAATCGCTTTATACCCTTCACTTACAGTAAAGGAAAACCTCACTTTTTTTGGTAAACTTTATGATTTAAAGGGATTAGAACTTCAAGAATCAATAGAACTTTGGTTGAACAAATTCGGGTTGATCGATAAAATGAACCACAGAATTGAAACATTTTCTGGCGGCATGAAACGGAGGGTAAATCTTATCGCTGGTCTATTGCACAAACCACAAATTTTATTCTTAGACGAGCCAACTGTGGGGATTGATGTGCATTCTCGTACAGTAATTGTGGAACACTTGAAAGAAATAAACCAAAACCAAGGAATAACAATCATCTATACTTCCCATCATATGGATGAGGCAGAGTATTTGTGTACAAATATTTCTATCATTGATTCAGGAAATATTTTAGCAGGTGGTTCTCCGCAGGACTTGTTGAAACAAAATAATGATTGTAATAGATTAGAAGATATTTTTTTGAAACTAACGGGTAAATCATTAAGGGACTAATATGCTAACACGATTATTTGCTTCTTTTTACAAAGAATTTTTGTTAGTCTTTAGAGATTATGCAGGCTTGGCAATGTTATTTATTATGCCCTTGTTTTTAATTGTGGTTATGGCGGTAATTATGGATGCCCCATTTAGAGATTATCAAGAAGCTGGAATTGAGTTAGTATTACTTAATGAAGATAAGGATACTTTGGGTAATATTATTGAGCGAGGTTTAATTGATTCAGAAATATTTTCGGTTGTCAGTAAAGTTGGACCGGAGAATCTAGATCGTTCTTCGATTGAAAAACTCGTAAAAGATGGACGGTTTATTTTAGGAGTGGTTATACCAAAAGGTGCTACAGAATTTGTAAATGGAAAGGTTGATGCAATGATAAGCTCAACGCTGTCGCAGTTTGGTATGCCTATTGAACCTAAAGTTAATGCTAAGGGAGTTGAAGCACCGATAATTCAGATATTTCTAGACCCTGCTGTTAAAAAATCATTTGCAAGTACTGTTACGAGTTCTATCAAAAGTTTTACAGCTCAGGTTGAGACTAAAATGATTATTCAGGGTTTCTATGCGCAAATGACTGAGGGTGCAATGGGAACACAGGAAATGAAGGGTGGTTTAATTGAATTTGAAGAAATTTATCCGTCAGGAGCGTTAAGTAAAAACGAAAAGTTGTTCACAAACTCAGTTCAACACAATGTCCCGGCTTGGACTGTTTTTGCTATGTTTTTAATTGTTGTGCCGTTGGCAAGTAATATGATCAAAGAAAGAGAAGGAGGAAGTATGTTGCGTTTAATAGTTGCACCAGGTTCGCACATGACTTTGATAATAGGTAAGCTATTATTTTACGTAGCAATTTGTCTGATTCAATTTTATTTGATGATTTTGGCAGGAATTTACTTGATGCCATATTTTGGTTTACCAGCGCTAAATTTGGGTGGAAGCATTGCTGGTGTTTTTATTGTGGCCCTAATGGTAAGTTTTGCAGCTACCAGCCTAGGGGTGTTAATAGGGACGATGTTTTCGTCTTATCAACAAGCCTCTATTTTTGGTACAGTAATAAATGTTGTTATGGCCGCAGTTGGGGGTATAATGGTACCCTTATTTGCAATGCCAGACACCATTAAATTTATTGGAAGATTAACACCTTTAAATTGGGGAATGGAAAGCTTTAACGACTTGTTTCTTCGAGGATATGGAATTATGGAAGTGCTACCCGAGGTAATGAAATTAGCAACCTTTTCAATTATTATCTTATTGGTGGCGTGGAAAGCCAATAAAAATAATTTAATGACTCAATAGCTTTAAGGAATCGTACATCCATTAGGCCATTTAGAGACAACCCGATCCAAGCAAATTTTAAACCATTCAGTAAAATTATCTGGATTATTTTCAATTTCAAGAAGGAGTTTGTCCTTAGAGATATACCTGTAGTCACAAACTTCTGAAGGATTAGGCAGAATATGTCCTTCAAAAAATCCAAAAAGAACATGATCAAGTTCATGTTCAAATAGCCCATTTGAAAAACCCACATTATATGTGAAAGAAAAGATTTCTGTTAATTCACAATTAAAGCCCATCTCTTCTATAAGTCTTCTGTGTCCAGCAGCATGTGTTGTCTCACCCTCTCTTTGATGACTACAACAGGTATTGGTCCATAAGTTTGGTGAATGGTACTTTTTTGAATCGCGTTTTTGTATTAATAATTGCCCTTTAGTATTAAAAACAAATATCGAGAAAGCACGATGTAGAAGCCCTTTTTTATGAGCTTCAATCTTTTCCATTGTACCAATAGGTTGGTCTAACTTATCTACAAGTATGACATTTTCTTCGTTCATTATGTAATTTTTAGGTATTTTTTTATGCTATTAAATAACCATGTGTCTTTTGCTTTATTGGCTGACACAGAAATGAATTGTTCTATTATTTTTTGGTCAGATTCAATTTCGTCTCTATAAAATAAAAACATTGGTGTGTTCGATTGAACACTATGTCGCAAAAACCTAAATTCAACATTATTTGGGGAAGTTTTAATCGCATTTTCAAGATATGATTTGCCAACATTAAAATTATCATACTTCTCTAGCCAAGTTCCTGTGTGCCTACTTATAATCAGATAAGTCATGCCTTTATAGGCTGAATGAACATCTGAAGGTAAGTTTTGAATTTTCTCAAACTCTTTTTGAAAATTTGTTGCATCTTTTTCGCAATTAACCGATTTCTCAAAGTACTCTCGAACAATAGCATGTTCTTTATTAATCGATGGAAAATAAGCAATAAGTAATATCCATAATAAAAAATTCATACTTTGTGGTCAATTAAATTGGCTGCAAGTTTTTTTCTTGCAAAGAAAATTCGGCTTTTAACAGTTCCGATCTCAAGATTCATTTGTTCTGCAATTTCACGATATTTATATCCTTGATTATATTTCTCAAACGGAACCCGATAAAAACTATCTAGTGCATCAATAGTCTTTTTAATTTCATTATAGTTATAAAAGGATTCAGGGCTATAATTATGATTAGAGCTGATTATTTCAGATACATCTTCATGCGAAAAAATCGAATTGGTTTTCTTTTTTCTCTTGTGTATATTAAAAAAAGAATTTCTCATTATTGTAAATATCCAAGATTTAAAGTTAAATTCTTCCGAATATCTTGACCTATATAACAAAGCTTTAGTCATTGTTTCTTGAGCCAAATCCATAGCATCATCATAATCTTGGGTTAGCGACATTGCAAAAGCATTAAGCGGATTTTGATAATTCAGTAATTGCTGATTAAATTCTTTTGAAGACATGTTGTTTAGTTTTTTTGATTAAAAGTTAAACAAATAACGCTTAAAATATGTATTTAACCAAATAATTGTTTATTTTTTATATAAAAAAGTTAAACAAATGACCTGTGTTTGAATAATATTGGGACTTTTGGAGAAAACTAGTGCACCACCTAAATTAATTTGTTTTTGAACTTTGAATTATTGGACTTAATTGCAATTAAAAAATACTTGTCTTTTTGTTATACAAATTGAGTGTTCTGAACATATTTATTATAATAATTGGTAATGGTAGGTCAAGGAGTGTTTTTGAAATATAATAATTTAGAGCTATGTCATCAGCACCGTATATTTGTATCCCTTAAGAAAAAAGTATTTCATTCAATAATTGACAATTCAGATTTATAAATTCCTTATATCAGAAAAATATGTTTTGAACAGCTTAATAATCGTATCCAATAGTGGATAATATAGTCAATTTATTGCCTTTGAAAATCGGCTTATCGCGATCTATAAGCTAATAATGTTCTTTTAAATGAAGGTTGTATAATTATTTTAAGCTATGTTTTGAATAACGGTTGGTTATATAAGTCTTTAAATTAATTGTAAGGCCAATAAGAAGTAAACAATATAGAAAATCTTCAATAGGAATATTTAGAGCTCTTATGTGAGCATTATGATTATCATTATACCAAACAATAGGCTCTCCGATAAAGGATCCTGTTAACAGGCCATTTACAAGTGTAAAGGGGATTAATGTGAGACAAAATGATATGAATAAGGCCTGAAGGTTCTCCGCGTTATTATATTTCCAGTTAACGCCAAGCCAAAAAAGCACTAATAATCCTACAGAGAGGGAATAATATCCAAGTGGATTATTGTAAAGTATATATACCGCAATAAGAGAATATATAATTGTATTGATGTTAATGAATAGATTGGATGATTTTATTATCAAAAACTTGCAAGTATTTGCGTGAATAAACAGACAAGCAAAGGGAATGGTAATAAAGAACAGCATCTCTTCAATTGGTAAGTTGAATATTTTAATCCCTATTAGGTAGGTTTCATTAAACCCCCATACGCCTAAATGTGTAAACAGTATATCCCATAGAATGAAGGGTAACGCCACACAACCAATTGCGAAAAGAGCACTTTTCCATTGGCCAACGAACTGAAGTTTATTCTCAAACGACCGGACAAAAGGAAAGAAAACCGTGAACAAGTTGACTAAAAAGTACCAAGAGTGCGTGTTATTGAGAGCAAAAACGTTTAATCCTGAGAAGAACAATAACTGCGTTGAAAACAAAATGGCAGCGGTTTTATTTTCTTTATTAAAATCAATATAATTGAAGCCTAGAAGAAAAAGAAAGCTAATAACGAACCATGCGCAGTAATTTTGCACTGGAATTTCGGCATTTATCCAGTTCCAATAATCAAAGACGCTGGCAACAGGTTCAAGTAGTATATCAAAAGTTGTCATTAAAAGTGCCCCCAATAAGGCTTTCACAAAATTGTTCCAGGGGAAATAATTACAGACCATTCCCACGCAATATATAGGAACTACCCAATTTAAACTCATTAAGAGCGGAACGTCAAATAATTTAAATCCAAGTGTGCTTCCATATTCGTAAGCGCCAAAAATAAGATGAGATTGAATTCCACTTACTTCAACTAAGTAGCCCATGATTCCAATAAAAACAAGATAAGTGAAGTGTTTAATCTTTCGGTTTTGATTATTTATAAGGATTATAAAAGCACTAAAAATCAAATTCAATGCGGTTAAATGAACAAATTTATCCGGAGCGACAATATGGCCAAATAGACCAACTAAATGAATAACTAGCAGAAGGACTATAGAGATATTTGATAATCTAGTATTCCACATCTTCTATTATTTTTTTTGTGGTTATTTTAGCCGAATGCAGGCATAAAGGAGTTCCGCCTCCAGGATGAACACTTCCTCCACAAAAATATAATCCTTTGATGGACTTAGAGTGATTCGATTGCCTCAAAAATGCAGAGAACTTACTGTTAGAACTTGCACCGTATATTGAACCCTTAAAAGAAGAGGTTCGTTGCTCAATAATTCTGGGCTCAAGAAATTCTTCAAAGACGATATTTGGTTCAAGGTCAATATTTAAAATATTGTTTATTTTTTGAATGACGTTACTTCTGGTTTTTGCAATGATAACGTCCCAGTTTTGTCCTTCGTTAGCTGGAACGTTAACCATGGTAAACCAATTTTCACATCCAATAGGAGCGTCCGTATTTTGTTCTTTACTAGTGATATTAATATATATAGTTGGATCCTGATATACTTCTTTTCGATTAAACAAGAAATTGAATTCTTCTTTGTAATCCTCTGTAAAGAAGACATTGTGTAAATCCAGTTGATGATTGCTTCCTTTCACACCCCAATAAAAAACCAACATGGATGAAGATCTTTCGTGATTTAATAAATTTTTAGGCGTGTATTTGTTCTCAAGAAGGTATTTATAGGTAGGAGTAACATCCATATTACTTACGACTATATCTGCTAAAAAAACTACATTTTTTGTTGTAATTCCACTTACTTTTTTATTTGTCAAATTAATTTTAGACACTTTGCTATTAAAATGAAATTCTACTTTAAGTTCTTTAGCCAGTTCATATATAGACCGAGTCATGGAATAAAATCCACCTTGAATAAAGTATGTTCCAAGACCATATTCTAGGTGAGCAATAGAATTTAAAATGCCCGATGCTTTATAGGGATTTGAACCATTAAAGGTTGCATATCGATCGAAAATTTGAACTAATTTTGGGTGAACCAAATTTTTATCGTTTGCAGAATGCATGGATTTAAAAAGGTCTAATTGACCTATATTGGCAAATGCTTTTAGGGCTTTTTTCGATAGGAACGTTTTGATGGTCTGAATTGGGTTTTCTAAAAATAAATGGCTTGCTAATTCATACTTTTGTTTTACATCTTTTAGGTAATTAGTTATTACGGACTTTTTTACTCCTAGTTTTTGATAAATTTCTTCAGCAAAATCATCTTGATTGTAATACCCTGTAATACTTGTTCTATCGGGATAGAAATAGTTGCAGACTATTTCCTTTTTACGGTAATTGAAATGATTTCTTGGATTTTTTCCTGCCAACAAAAAAAGTTCATCTACTAGATGTGGCATAGTAGAAACGGATGGGCCCGCATCAAACCTAAATCCTTGCTTATCAATTTCTACAAGCTTGCCACCGGGATATTTGTTTGCTTCAAAAACATGTACTTCGTAACCTTTAATCGCAAGTCTTACAGAACACGCCAATCCGGCAATTCCAGAACCAATTATAGCAACTTTCATTATATTAAGTTGAGCCTATGTCTAATAAAAGCTCCAAATAACAGGCTTAATTTTCTTAGGTTAGACACTCTTATTCTTGCACTTAATATTTCAATAGCAGTTTTTCGCGTGACTTTTCGAAAAAGAGAAAGATAATATATATAAGCTACATATACTCCGAATTTTGCACTTTTGGGTAATCTTTTTATACCCTGAAACCCTAATTCAAAATCATTACGAATGTCTGCCTCAATTTCTTTTTTTATCGTCTCACTGAAATTATCCATTTTAATGTTTGGGAAGTATAGGCGCCCCATGCCTTGATAATCATCATTAAAATCCCGTAAAAAATTTATTTTTTGGAATGCGCTACCAAGTGATCTAGCCGAACTCTTTAGAGAGTCATATTGTTGGCGATCACCTTCACAAAAAACTTGAAGACACATTAGGCCGATTACTTCTGCCGAACCATAAATATATTCATCATAACCCTTTTTGTCATAAGAACTTTGTTCTAGGTCAAGTTCC
>Ga0209406_1000610_pt1 | contig 27720 bp, 8 predicted proteins | sample COGITO_mtgs_1204_FD_184808 | JGI IMG/M metagenome (GOLD analysis project Ga0209406, IMG submission 184808) | Pelagic marine microbial communities from North Sea - COGITO_mtgs_120426 (SPAdes) (version 2) | ecosystem: Environmental > Aquatic > Marine > Epipelagic ... | reverse complement strand
CACCCTGCATCGATTTATGATTCCCACATATGTAATAGTAAGTTCCAGGTGAAACATCTGATAGATCAACTTTTATATTACCTGACGTTGCTCCTTGATTAGTTACCCCAGCCAATTGTTTTGTAGCATCATATCCTCCATCAGCACTTAATCCATTAACAATAAAAAGCGGATGAGTGCCTCCTGAATTATTATTAAAATTAATCTCATCACCAACATAATGGGTAATTCCTGGATCTTTAGCATTATCAAGTTCAGAGAAAGAAAAATCCTCGTTACTATCTGCTGTCAGAGTCCAAGTAAACGATTTAGTTTCTTTAGGAAGTGTCAAATCAAACTGCATCCCTTTGATTTTATTAGAATTCAACATTGAAATAGGAACTGTATTTACTTTTCCTTTTTCAACATTTGAATTTCTAACCACAAGAATGTTTCGGTTTGCTACAGTTCCTCTAATTTGTATGGAGTCTAACTCTGAGCCACCATCGTGGTTAAATTTAACATAAGCACTAAAGCTATTAGAATCTCCTGTTGGTATAACTTTAATATTCAAATTAGAGTCAATACCAGCCTCCTTTTCAACTGGAAATGAATCAGAAATTGTTAATTCTGGATTATTTGAAGAAACTGAAGTGATTGTTAATTTTTTATTACCATCATTTGTATAAGGAATGACTTTCTCATTATAGCTATTTCTAAATATTTCACCAAGATCTAAATCATACACACGATTGACATTGTCACTGACAACAGGTGAATTAAATCCTAATCTTCCTGTAATTAAGTTTATCGATCCATTTTCTGAAGCTGATGAAACATTTGTTAAATCTTTATTAGTTAAAACAACATCTTTAATATCTAAATTATAAAATCCTGGATTAATAATTTTTTCTGGTTTTACTGAGAATTTTACTATTTCACCTATTGGTTGGGTTAGTAAAGCATTACTTGGTGAGTAAGCCACTACTCTTAAAAATTTATTTCCAGATTCACTGTCAGTTCTAACATTTGAACTTATTATATGATCAGTACCAGATTTTAGTAAAGCAGCACTTCCAGAAACTACATTAATATTTTGATTGGGGTAAATATCAAACTGAAAACTGGTGATGTCTTCATCCCCGTTGATAGAGACATTGACATCAGAAATTTTATCGTTTTCAGCATCTGCACTAGATTGAACAATTACCCTATTTTCATTATAAACCTTGGCTTTAAATTTAATTTCTTTAACCCCTTTTCTATTATCATCAGGGTCATCAGAATCTAAAAACAATGATTCCTCAAAAGTTCCATTGGCAGAGGAATCAACTCTTACATTAATATTAGCATTATTATTATTTCCCTCTCCTACAGGAAAAATTTTCAAAGGCCAAGTAATTGGCGTGGTTTTGTCATCCCACTGCGTGAGAGTGAATTTTGTTAATTTATTATCACTAAGAGTAACATTTAAAGTGTCAGTTCCTTCATTACTTATTATCCACTTGAAGTCTGGCGTGGCATCTTTATAAACACTTCCAAGATCAATACTTGATGGATTATATGTAACATGAGAAGCTAATGTGGTGATGTTTCCATTTTTTAATTCTAGGGAAAGGTTAGTATTATCCTCTTTTGAAGCTACCACACTGGCTAGTTCAAAAAGATAAATAGCATACTTTTTAGTATTGCTAAAATCGATTTTCAATAATTCACCATCTCCATTTGGAATTACTTTATTTGAAGGGGAATAAATAAGTATTCTAAGATTTCCTGATTTGACTTCTTTGACAGTAATGACATGATCGGAATCTTCTCCACCTAGTCTAGATTTTGTTAAATCAAAAGTTGATTTATAATCAAAATTATCACCATCATATTTCAAATCGAACTGTAGTGCTTTTATTGCCGTGTCAGTCGCTAAATGAATATCTACTTTGAAATCTGTATTATAACCATACGCCCCATCCTTGACGGACAGGGTGTTTTGGCTATAAATCATTACTCCAAAAAGGAGTAAGAATACTTTTAAAATTCTCTTCATCAATCCTTATTTCTTAATTAACTTATGAGTACTAACAATCTCCTCGTTATCTTTTGTAAGCATTCTTACTTGAACAGTGTAAACTCCAGATGACAACATACTAACATCTAAATCATTTAATCTACCCATTGAATCGATAGATGTGTCATAGACTGAAACTCCTAGGACATTGTAAATACTAATGTCTAGTCTTTCCACATCTTTAGTGACATCCGTCAATAAGTTAAGGTTTGTTATCACTGGGTTTGGATACATCTTAATTGAATCATCTAATGAATCAAAGAAGCTTTCATCAGAGTATTTTAAATTAAGTACTAATCCATCGTTTGTTCCAGCTCTTAAATCTACTATTTCAAAATCATCATTCTCATTAACGTCAATGTAATCAAATATTACACTAGTTAGCTCGTTAATTGGTTGATTATTATAGCTGTAAATAAGGAACGTTCTTTTTCCGTCTTCAACAAAACTTACAACAGTCATTTGGTCTAATGCTTCAGAAAGTTCATACTCAACAGTAGCATCCATTGAGAATTGTAATGAAGTTACTGGTTTATCGTTTTCTAGATAAATTCTATCATTAGTGTGAACTAAAGCAGCATCACCAACAGGCTTATCAGAGAAATAATCCCAGTCGTATGGATCGTAATTTGAACCATTAGCAACGCCACCTTCTCCGTTAAGAATTAAATTAACAATCGCAGAAATATCAGTTACATCTATTTTTCCATCATTATTAACATCGGCAACTTCCTGGACAAATACTTTAGGATCGTTTCCTAGAATATAATCTAAGTTTGTTGTCAAGTCTAAAATATTTACACCATCATCTCCGTTAGAATCTCCAAGTTTAAAGGCAGAAGTTACAGTGTATTTTTGCTCTGGACTGAAAGTCGACCCAATGAAACTAGCATCAATAGACTGCACAGAAACGTAATAATCACCCTCTGGAACATTTAACTTCCACGAAAGGTTATTTTCTGCGTTACCCTTATCAGCTGCAACTTTTACACCCTCTAAATCAGCTCCACTGGCTAGAATTTCTTCTCCTCCTGGTGTTGTTCCAATCCTTACAGAATAAGTCAGTCCTTCTGCAGGAGTCTGCTTTCCATCAGCTGCCGTATCAACAGCACCTGACCAAGTAATAACAAGTTCAAACAATGCTTCATTTCCACCATCTGCAGATCCATTTCTAGTTGAACTAGTCTTATTACCATCACCGTCATTATCAGACATTGCGACTCCAATTCTAGATCTCTGGAAAGAAACTGAAGTTGGAGGATATGGTCTAGCGTTCAATCCATAAGTCTTTTTAACTCCGATAGATTTCTTAAGTGGAGAGCCCTCTTTGTACTCACCCGAATTTGCTATACCTGAATCCGTATTGTCACCAGGACCAGCAAAACCTCTTACATTAATAAATACGTCAGAAATATACTGGTAATCAGAATTTATATCATTAACGAATTTATTTTTACCAGTAATTAATATATCGGCATCCATATCACCATCGAAATCACCAACACCTAAATTCGCATCATGATAATATGATAAATCATATGGACTATCAATCATAGCGTCTATTTCAGGAACCCATGTTGCTAGTTTGGTGATTTTACCTTGACCAGCTACAGTACCAGAGTATAATACATCCGCATATCCATTACTATCGAAATCACCAAAGACAAACTTACCTTCTCTTAGTGCAGGTAAGCCAACATTCATTTCTGAGTAACCATCATCACCGCTTTTATAAGCTGTAACTAAATCACCATTTTGAGATTGACCACTAAACAGTACATCCAATTTACCATCAGCATCAAAATCTACAAAGTCAGCAGTTCCCGATTTTACAGAAACAAAATCCTGCTCCTTCTCTTCAAAATAAACTTCAAGAGGTTGAACAGTTACACCGTCAGCATCTTTTTTCCTTTTATTTTCAAATAAAATGGTTTTGTATCCATCAAATGAATAACCAGAAATTAGAAAGTCGAAATCACCATCGTTGTCCATATCTCCAAAGTCGTATGATGCAAAACTTAGATTATTAAGTTTAGTTTCATCAACCACACTTTTTTCTTCAGAAAAATTAAAATTATCAAATCCTAAATCTTCATCTTCGTTTTGTTTTACTACAGAGACCATAGCCATAACAGTTGTCGCTTCATTTGAAAGTTTAGAAGATTGACCCGCAGCAATAATTTCAACAAGTCCATCATTATCTAAATCTTTAATAGCAAACTCAATATTATAAACACTTTCTAAGAAATTGTCATCTGAAAAAGGATTATAAGGTTCAAAAAACTGTCTGTAAAGACCTTCGTCTTGATCAGTAGTACTCGGATCATCCTCTCTCTCGTCATCTCTAATTCTAGTGTTTAACAAGACTTCTATTCTAGTTCCTTGGTCTTCTTCAATAGCTAGTATGATGTCTTTTTGTCCATCATTATTGAAATCTCCAAACTCAAAGTTAGAAACCCCATACCAACCATAAATAGCTGGTTTGAATACTTCATTATCAAATGAATATATATTAATAGCGTGTTTACCAACACTATTTCTATTACCATCCCACTCATTAAATTGAGTACCCATAGGTCTCATTCCTAAATTAGTACTTATTAAATCCTTGTCTCCATCACCATCCATATCAAGGAATTCTAATTGAGTTGTTTCCGATGGCAATAATCTTCTATCAATAATTCCACCCAGATTTAATAATTTCCACTCGTAATCTAAGGTAAAGGTTATTTCATCTGAAAATAATCCACCCATATTTCCTCCATCAATAGCTTGAACAGAAGCATAATAAGTACCTGGATTTAGTATAACCTCTTTGCTATTTAACGTTGATAAAGAAGGTATATTAATTAAAGTAGACCCAGTTTCAACATTACTGTTTGCATAAGCTACATCATTAGCTCCACTTGATGTTCCAATTCTAATGTCATACCTAAACGATTTAGAACTGTTATCAGTGGGCAAATCCCATTTAAATTCAACCGTACCTAATCCATCATGAGTAGCAGTAAGATTTTCGATTTTTCCGGGAGCTGTATTTAAATTATTTGTGTTTTCAGCTTTATATAAAAGTGATTTGGCTAACCCTTGATCATCAAGACCAGTTAAGAATAAATCTAAGTCACCGTCTTTATCATAATCAATCCAATACGTGCTAGCAGATCTAAGGCCTGCAATGGCAAGGCCAGAATCAACTAACCCGTAATTGTCACCAAACATTTCAGGGAACGTAACGTATAATTTAGTTAATGCTGCTCCGCTTGTTTCATCTTCACCTGCAATAATTAAATCACTTTGACCATCATTATTGTAATCGGCAAAATCGAAATCAACATTTTTTAATTTAGGTAAGGTAGCTAATGCGGCTAGATTAGTAGATGTATCCACATTTCCCTGTGGATTATCACCCATAGACAAGAAATCTAACTCACCATCAGAGTCCAAATCTGCATAAATCGTATTTCCATTTATATATCCAGGGGCAACGTTAAAGTAATTTCTGTTGTTATTATCATTGTTATTACCCTGCTCATCGTAACCTTCCCTATAATAAGTATTAACAATGTAATTGTGATGGAAATTAGGGTTCGTTACTGAACCACCTGTTCCATTGGTAAATAAATCATTATCACCATCTTGATCGGCATCTACAATATCTATTTCTCCGTTGATTACTCCGTTATCGTAGAACAATCCTTCTTCTAAGAAATTAAAGTCTCCAAGGTTTGTATAGTAAAGAGTCATGAATGAATTGGTCTCATCAATTCCTGAAATAATTAGATCGGGATCTCCGTCATTATCTAAATCACCCCACTCCATATCTACTTGAGATAATCCACGAACATTGTAATCCTCCATTAGTTCAAAGAAGGCACCTTCTTGATTTATATAAAGCTCAGATTTTCTAACATTACCCTCACCAAATCCAGAAACCGCAACATCTAACCAACCATCTTGATTCACATCTACAAATTCAATATCACCACCAATAAATTTATTGAAGTTTTGATTTGTATTAACAAATGATCCATCGTTGTTTTTATAAACATTAGTAATGGTCCCGGTACTAGCAGAACCCATAAGAGCTAAATCCATATCACCATCTTTATCATAATCACCCCAACTAACCTTACCATTTTCAACACCTTCAAATGGTGCATCAGCAACTAAGGTTAATCTGGTTGACTCAACAATTGTAACATCAGCGACTTCAGTGTCAGCAGAAGTTGCATTGGTTAAACTAGCCACATTAACATCCATCACTTCATCTTCTTCAAAGAATGGATCTTTAAATGCGCTTAATGTAATGTTGTTTGTTACTTGCATCGCAGGAATCTCAATAGTGGCTCCCAAACTAATCTTGTCTACCGTGTAAGATCTTGTATTGGCAACATATAATGCTCCATTGTTGATTTCAACAGAAACAGGAAAGGATAATTTATCATTATTAATAGTCCTTGAAATTCCTGCAAAAGATCCATCATCACTGAACTCAACTTTTACGATTGCATCAAAATTTGTTACTGGCACATATAAACTTCCAAAGGAGTCAAAAGTTGGCTGTCCAAACTCTGGCCAGTAGCCATTAGAAGCAGCACTAACCATTTCACGTAGTTCTGTCATTTCTGTAACAGTAGAAGTATCAAAATCAACAACATACATTCTTCCGAGTTGATCCCAGTTCCACTCAAAATAACCTGTATTGATAATCAGCCTATTATTAACTGGATCAGGTGTAATATAACTTGGTTGATTAAATGCTGGCTCATCAAAGTTTCTTGGTACATTATCCCAATTACTCTTTGAACTATTAATAACTCCGGCTACTTGCGACAAATCAAATGAGGAACCATTGAAAGTCAATTTATTTAAAGTATGTCTTCCTCTATCTGTGAAATATATTTCTCCGTTCATAAAAGCTATACCACCGATATCTGATATAGAATTATCATTTGTTGCGTCATAAATTTCTGAAACTTGGTCATCGCTAGCATTGTAACCATAAATTCTTCTGCCACCATGCCAAAAAACATTTCCTGTAGCGCTATCAACTGCAATTTGCATAGGATTACAAATTCGTACCTCTTCAACATCTCCAGTATCACTTCCACATTGATATGCTTTTCCAATAACTGTTCGAACCTCACCATTTGGATAAATTAAATTAATGGTATTGGATCCTCTGTCGGAAAGCAAGGTAGTCCCTTCCATATATTTAGCTAAGAAAGTAGGTTGGTTGAACCTTGCTGCCTCACCAAATCCATCTCTAGATCCTGGTTCATCTGCTTTTCCAACAAAACTACTATACTTAAAAATCGAAGATACATTATAGTCTTCTAAAGCCGTTGCTGTTCCTTCAAGCGCTAAGGACACCACAGTTGGATCTAATTTAGCATTCGATAAATTAGCAGTTAAAATAACTTCACCCCCATTTTCTGAGATTGAATTGCTTGAAGCCTCAAAAGTTACTACAGGCTCTTCATCATCTTTAATTTTAATATCAAGAGACGTATTTGAACCTAGAGCAACTGTGGGGCTTTCAGGAAGCGCTAATGAAATAAGTATGTTCTCAATAGCTTCTTCGTTATCATCTTGTAAACCAGTCAAGGTCACTGTTGCGCTTTGCTGCCCTGCTGGAATAGTAACAGTTTCACCAGAAACTTTAAAGTCAGACGTTCCATCTTCAGAATCACCTTTGGTTGCAGTACCTGCATCAGAGAATACTAAGTTTACTGTTGATGGCAACTCAGAACTCGAAACAGGTCCGTATTCGATGATATAATGTCTGTAATCATTTTCATTTCCTTCATACCATTTATTACCATAAGTTAAAGCATATCCATAGCCATTATTAAAAGTATCACCTTCAAAGTTTTCATAGCTAAGTGTTCCATAAACATTACTCCAACTGGCCTCACCTTGCTTCCTTGTTGTTCCAAGCCAAGTGCCATTGTGTATCATAATGGTGTTAATGAATTCATTTTCACTTTGACTATCAATTACCAACAACTGACCCCCTAAATCAAGAGCGTTTTGATTAGCATTTTCCCAGTTACTACTAAATCTTGAGAAATAATATTTATTACCTTCAAATTCACCCATGAACTCGTAGTCATTTGATGCTTCAGATGGCAGTTCTGTTTCTTCCCAGTTACTTGAAGCCCCAGAGGAGTCTACAAGAAATACTTCCAATTCTACTGTACCATTGTCCTCGTTTAAAACTAAACTTTCAGCGTCTAGCTCAACATTTGGAATTAACTCATCACTTTTAAGAGTTAGCGATATTGGATCAGTACTTGCAAGGGTCCCTCCAACTACTGAATTAGATGTAAATTGTATAGTTTCATCTGTTTCATAAACCACATCGTTTATTGAAGAAATATTGTAAGTAACTGATGTTTGCCCAGCAGGAATTGTCATCTTAGGAGTAGTTTGTACTTTTCTTATTCTATTATCATCGTTGTCAACAACATAAAGAGCACCAGCTCCGTAGATTACATATAATGGGCTTCTGTAAGCTGCTTCTTCAAAAGTACCGTCTTGGTAATCGTATTCTCCGGTACCAGAAATTGTTTCAACTTTAGCTCCTTTAGCACTAGAAAGCTCAGAAATTTTTCTAATTCTGTGATTACCTTGATCAGCTACATAAATATTATCATCTCCGTCAATTGCTAAACCATAAGGATCACGGAATTTTGCATTGGTTCCATAGCCATCAGCAAAATCATGCCACTGTCCGGCGATTGTCGAAACAGTAGACCCATCGGCTGATACTTTTCTAATTCTATTCCAAGTCGAGAAATATAAATTGTCATTAGAATCTACTACAAGACTACGAAGGCCACCTAACTCAGCTTCAAGGGCATTTCCATCACGATCACCCCAATTTCCATTTCCAGCATAATCAGTAACAATTCGATTAGAACCGTTATCCTCAACTTTTCTAATTTTTGTGTTGTCCATATCTGCCACATACATGTTGTTGGCAGAATCAAATGCAACGTCTGAGGGATGATTAAATTTAGCCTCTGTTTCGTTTCCATTGTCATCACCTTGCTCATTTCTTAAACCAACATATCTAGATAACACTCCAGTATTCATATTAATTCTAGAAATTTGATGAGCATCAGTTTCAACAACATACATGTATATTCCATTAATCTTAACCGATCGAGGATGTCTTATAGTTCTTTCTAATTTATCACCATCAGTTTTATCAATATCTTCATTATCACTCCAATAATTAGCTGTTCCAGCGTACGTAGATACTTCTCCATCAGGTGCTATTTTTCTTATTACATTATTGTACGTGTCCGCTACATAAATATTTCCTTGAGAGTCTATTGTACCATTACTCACTCCATCAGAAAATTCTGCTTCATCCGCATCGCCGTCGACATACCCATCATTACCGTCTCCAGCAAGCGTTGTCACTCTATTTAAGTCATCTGATCCAAAGTCATTACCAAAAATGGCAATTCCGCTTCCAGAGCTAACAAAATCCAGTGATAAATCAACTGGGTAAAGTTTTGGATTAACAATACTGGCAGATAAAGTACTAGTAACAGGAACTCCCTCTGAGGAAACCTCACCAATAGTCGCCACATCCACTCCAAGAGTAACCAACGGCTTCTCATCATCACTAATTAAAATAGTTGCAGTATTATTAGTTGAATCAACAGTTGAATTGGCACCAGCATCAGGTGAACTAACTGTTAATATAATGTCTTCAATTGCCTCATCATCACTGTCATCAACTCCTGTGATTACAATGTTAGCACTTGACTGACCAGCAGGAATTGTTACCGTTCTGTTGGCGTCTGGTGCACCTATACTAGTGGTGTAATCACCACCTGTGGTACCAGCTCCTGAGAAAGCAACAACTGCCTGAGCATCAGCATCTGAAATTGCAGAGGAGAATTCAACTATGTATTGTGAATGCCAATTACTTTGACCATTAAACCAAAGTCCCCTATATCTAATTTGAGTATAAAATCTATCAATATAGTCTGGGTTATATTCCCAACCCCAGTTAGTATAATCACTTTTAGCATCATTAGTCCATTCCCATACTGAATTAGTTGCATCATATGCATGACCAATCCAGTGTTGCAACCACTCTCTGTTTTCAGAATTATACTCAGGATCTTTCTCGTAAATTTTGGAGGTAATAAAATCATTTTCACCAGCAGTTGTAACTACTGCCAATTGACCTCCTAAACTTGTAGCATTTGAAAGTGCATCAGAATAACTTTTACGTCCACTATCTTCATTTTTAGAAGCATAGTATTTTGAACCATTATATTCACCTAAATAATAAAAGTCTGATCTGTCTGATGCGTTCATATCAGATTTTACACTAGAAAAAGCATCAGCCAAACTTAGAACAATAGTAGCTGTTCCTCCATTTTCATCCACTACATCATCAGTGGCACTTAATTTAACTATTGGTGTCGCATCATCACTAGTAACAGTAGTTACAAGGTTTGCGTATGTACTATTACTTGCATCCACATTAGAAACAGACGAAACAGAAAGTGTGAAAGCCTCATCATTACTTTCATACAACTGGTCATCAATACCATTTATTGTAATGGATCCAGTGGTCTGACCCGCAGGAATCGTAATAGATGGTAACAGATCAATTTTTCTTATTTTGTGATTATCTGAATCAGCAATATAAATACCAGAACTGTTTACTACTATTCCACTTGGATTTTTGAATTCCGCATCCTCGAAATTCCCGTCTTGAAATCCATAGTTATCACCAGCTAATGTTTCAACGCCATCATTTGTAATTTTTCTAACTGTATTTTCGTCAGCGGCATAAATGGTTAAGTCAGATTGAGATGTGTCAATAACTAGTCCATTGACTCTTCTCATAATTGCTGAATTTAACGTACCATCACTACTTCCCCAGTTATCATTAACATTAACAAAGGTTGTCACCACTGCTCCAGGAAGGGTTACTTTTCTAATTCTGTTCTCATCACCAACATACATTACGTCCTCACTGCCTGACCTGTCAATAACCATGGCTGTACTTTGTCTGAACTCAGCATCAGTTCCAGTACCATCATCAGTACCGTAATTTCCTGAACCTGCAAATGTGGTTGCCTCCCAATTACCTGAACCATCAACCACTAACTTTTTAATCTTATGACTTTCAGAAACATATAAATTTCCAGCACTATCAAATACTAGTCCTCTAGGGCTATTATATTTAGCTGTATTTTTATCTCCATCTTCATCTCCCCAATCACCATTTCCAGAAACTAAAGACACATTACCAGATGCGTCGATTTTAGAAATTCTATTTCTTCCTTCTTCTGAAATAAATAGTTCGTCGCCAGCATTATTAAAAGCTAGAGCTACAGGTCTTGCAAAACCTACTTGTAATTTGTTTCCAGTAGTTCTGTCATGGGCCCAATCTCCGTTACCGGCATAAGTTGTAACAACACCTGATGGAGTTACTTTTCTAATTACATTATTATCGGTATCTGCAACATAAATATTTCCAGATGAATCAGCAGTCATTTTTCTTGGATGCCTAAACTTAACATCACTTCCCTCTCCATCTTTGAATCCAGAGGAACTACCGGCTAAAGTATTTACAGTTTCAAGCTCAGCAATCGAATAATCAACATTTTGAGTAGCTCCACCATCTGTAACTGTTAAATTAAGTTTACTAGCAGTTGATTTAGCTTGATCACTAGTTGCTGTAATTGTAACCGATCCTCCATTTTCATTTAAAGTAGCGGCTGTTGTAGCCCAAGTAACTGCTGGTGCCTCGTCATCAATAATACTAATAGAAACAGCAGAATTTTCAGAATCATATGTCCCATCTTTAATAGAACCAGTTCCATCAGATTGTGGGTCACCACCAGAATTAGAAATCGTATAAGTTATAGTCTCAATGGCTTCGTTAGCTGAATCATCAACACCAGTTAAAGTGAGGTCAACTTTAGATTGACCTGCAGGAATTGTTACAGTTCCTGAATTAGTGAAAGTAGCATCTCCACCTGATCCGCTAGTATCAGAGAATCCAGTTGATCTGGTGACTAAATAAGGAACAACCACATCTTTAGCAGAAATGGTTCCACTAAATTCAATAATAAAAAACCTTCCATCATTTATATTTAAATCATTCCATTTTCCATTGTGTCCATTAAATTCTACAACATCCTCGTCTCCACTATTATTGGGTTCCCCACCATTCCAATTAGTATAGGACGCATCACTTCCATTAGCCCATACAAATGTTCCCTCCTCAGCCGTATCAGAATAACCAAGCCAATAAGAATCCCACTTGTAGTCTCCTAAATTATTTTGGATAAAGTCGTTTTCAGCTTGAGAGCTAATTGTTAAAAGATACCCTCCAAGCGCTGTAGCACGATCTTTAGCATCGTTCCAATTTCTCCACTCCTGAGCAATATAATATTTGTGGTCTTGATAATTTCCAATAAAAATAAACTCATCTTTCAATCCATCATCTAAGTCCATTTTTGTACCAGATTCAGCAGCTCCACCAATAGTAAAAGATACCGTGGCTACGCCTCCGTCTTCCTCAATACTAGTTGTTGAAGTAGTGACTTGAACCGATGGTGCATTATCATCACTTACAAGAGTAAGTCCATTGGTTCCATCATCAGTTTTGTCAGCCGTAACCGAATCAAAACTTAAATAATCTACTGAACTTTCAGTTATCAAACTCACTGGATTGATTGACAAACCACTTCCAGCGGCTACTATTTTAATGGACTCATTATCCTCATAAAAAGACTCATCTTTAATATTTAATGTATAACTCCCAGAACTTGATCCGGCTGGAATTCTAATTTTAGCTGCAAAATCAATTTCTCTAACTTTTTTATCACTGTTTTGAACGAACACTAAATTTCCGTTAGAATGTAAAGCGATGTCAGTAGGTTGTCCTATTTGGGCCGTAGCAGTGGCTCCATCAACCGTTCCCTCCTCAGTATCAATCACTTTAACTAAAGTTCCAGTTGAAGAAACGTACTTATATATGTAATGATCTTGTCTTGAACTAAAGTACATGTTGTCAGCAGCATCTATTACAAGTCCGTCCTTTTCGTTCCATTCTTTTTGAACCAGTCGATAAAATTTAGGTGCACTTGATTCTGAGGAAACCGTTAATTTATTAAGTCCTCTGTGGTCCGCGACTATTAAATCTCCATTACTGTCAATATCAATTCCTCTAGGTCCTTCAAATTGAGCAGCAGTTGCTAATGTACCATTCTCGTTAGTATACCCCCATTCATAAGAGTAGTTCACATTAGCTACTTTAATATTAGTAAAGTCCTCGTTTAAGGAATTTGTAAAAATATTATCTCCATCTCCACTGTATATTTTTTTAATTTGATTGTCATCAGTCACATAAATAATAGTACCAGCTGCGTTTACTGTAATTCCTCTTAAACTCCAGGTGAATCTAGCATCGGTAGCTATTGAAGTGTTGCTACCACTTGGAACCGTATTTTCTCTATTTACTCCGTTATTGGAACCAGCAACATAATAAATACGCTCGTTGCTTGGATCTAATATTCTAACAGAATAGCCATCAGTAAAGTATATTTTACCATTACTGTCGATATCCATGTCTTTAATCTCTCTAAATCTAGCTGAAGATCCAGTACTTGGAGAAGTTGAAAAATCACAACACTGACCGCTTCCAATAGTCGTGACAGTACCTGAAGGTGTCATTTTATAAATATACCTGTTGTCTCTGTCACCCACATAATAATTTCCGCTGGCATCAACCACCACACCATTGACTTGACTCATTCCTGACATGCTAAGCGTGTTAACAAACCCTTCGTTACTGGAAGTATAATCAGTCCCAGAAGTTGCTGTTCCTGAAAGTGTTAAAGCAACAGAACTATCAAAAGCTTTGGGGAAATCTAAAGTAGCAATAATGTCAACAGAGGCGTCTGTTCCCTCAGTTACTGTAGCATTTGAAGCCGAAGTTGTCATTGTAGCAACAGCTAATTCATTATCTTGTATCTCTAAGGTTACCGCTTTTTTACTTCCCTTAACTCTAGCAACATCATTATCAGCTGCTACAGCTGTTACTATAACCGATTCATTACCCTCAGCAGTTGTATCATTTATAACAGTAACTGTAGCAGTAGCCGAAGAAGCACCACTAGCAATTGTTATGGCATTGGCATTTATGGTCCAGTCATCTCCAGAATCTGCCGTAGAGTCGCCACTTGTATTTTGAGCTGTACCAGAATAGGTCAAATTAACTGTCGTTGCAGCCGAGGCATTAACACTATTATCAAACTCAATTACATAACCATACATACTTGAAGTTTCAGTAGTATTTACCCAACCTGTAAAATCTCTGTCAAAATATACCCCTTTATTATTTTCTTGATTGGTAGTATCTCCAGGGTAACTCCCACTTAACCATCTAGAACTTCCAGATTCGGTAGCACTGTAAGTAGCACCATTAATCCACTGAAAAGCATCAGCAGATAGTTTATAGTTCAAACCAATCCAAAAAGCTTGTGAGAAGTCAGCATTAGAACTACTTAATTTATCTTTTAACCATGTTTCCTCAGCTTCAGTTTCTAAAGCAACTAAATAACCTCCTTTTGCTAAGGCATCTGCTTTGGCTTCTCCATTATTTTTAGAGTCTCCTCCAACTCTATTTCTATCCCACAAGTAATATTTGTGACCACCATTTTCACCAAGGTATACATAGCCTAAAGAGTTAACCGCATTGGCTGAAACAGCTGCTGCGTTCATGTCTCTTCTTGGTGAATAAAATGAGTTACTAACCAAACTTGCAGTTATAACAACCGTTCCAGCGTCTTCAGAAACTGCAGATGATGCCGCTTCAATAATAACCTGAGGCTTCGATTCATCAATGGCAGTAATAGCTAAATTAATTGTAGCAGTCGCACTGTCAGCTGTACCATCATTAACTTTAACTTGAAAAGAATCAGTTGCATTAGAGGTAATATCAGCGGTGTGAGTGTAGGTTAGAGTGCCTCCAGAAATTGTATTTCCATTAGCAAGTTCTGTACCATCAGTTGCGGTTAGTGTTCCAGCAGTAGGAGCGGTTACAACAGAGTAAGTTAAAGTTGACGAGTCCACATCATTTGCTACTATGGAAATGGTTACAACATCCTTTTCGTCAACATTAAAATCAGCACTACCATCAGTAGTTGCTGTTATTGTAGGAATATCATTTACAGCAGCAACGGTAACAGTAGCAGTAGAAATATTACTATCTGAATTGGTATCATTGGCTTTAAATGTAAAAGTATCAGAGGTTGTCTCCCCTCCGTTGTGTGTATAGGTAACTGTCGATCCAGCAAGAGCTGAACCAATAGTAACCGAGGCATTTGAATTGTTTGGGTCTGTTAGTGCACCATTAGATGGAGCTGAAACAACTATGTAAGTAATACCGGAACTTGTATCAGAGTCAGTGGTGTTGGTTGCTAAATCATATGCAGCAGCAGCACCCTCATTAACAGCAATTGCAGGAGCCGTTGTTACAGGAGACGAATCAACAGATGTAATAGCAATAGAAACAGTCGCCGGATTACCATTGGCTGTTCCATCGTTGGCTGAATAAGTGAAACTATCCGTTGATGTTTCAGTTCCGTTGTGAGTGTAGGTCCACACCCCTGCGCTACTAATAGCTACTGTTCCATTGGAAGCAGCAGTCTCTAATTTGAAAGTCAGGTTATTATCATTGGTCTCAATGTCAGTACCAGCAACTGCAATAGCACCTGATGTGCCTCCCTCAGCAACTGTTACATTTAAATTAGACGCGGTTGGTAAATCATTGACAGCTAGAACCGTAATTGAAACTGTAGCCGCGGCGCTTGTGAATTCTCCATCACCAACAGTGTAAGTAAACGAGTCTGAAGTCGTTTCTCCTCCGTTGTGAATGTATCGAATACTTCCTGAGCCTAGATCAATAATATTTCCATTAGTTGGTTGTGAGGCAATAGTAAAAGCTATTTGATTAGCTGCCGTATCACTATCTGTGTATGAAAGTGAAAAAATTGATTCAGCTCCTTCGTTTAACGTGACACTTGTTCCAGTAGATGTTGGCGCATCGTTAACATTGGATGCGAAAAGATTGACAAAAGCTTTTTCAGATAAATCACCATTGGAGTTTTTAACTTTATACTCAAAAGCGTCTCTTAAATTTTCAGAACCATCATGAACATAAGTAAATCCTCCCTTATAATCTGTATTTAAAGTTATCGTTCCATATTTCGGTTGTGTAAATACCCAAAGACTATCAATAGTAAAATTGTTTGTATCTAGGTCGTTGGCAATTAATCCATTAGCTTGATCAACAGTAATTGTTTCTCCCTCGTTCAAAGAATAAGAATCTGGAACAGGAATCAGTGTAGCCAAATTGAAAGTAACAGTTGCGGCATTCCCTTGAGCGCCTGAAATTGCATCAACAGCAGCATAAGTAAAAGAATCTGTATTAAATACTGTTGTTGTGTTAGTAGAAGGAGTATAAATAAAAGTTCCGTCAGGATTTAAAACTAAAGTTCCGTTTGTGGGAGCTGTTGCTAGAACGGCTGTGAAATCATTTTCTTCAGGGTCTACGTCATTTCCAAGCACACCAATTCCTGGTTTTGTAACGGTAAATGCTCCACCAGAAATATAATACGTATCGTTTACAGCACTTGGAGCATCGTTAACTTCAATAACATTAACTGAAATAATTGCTGATGAGCTTAACGCACCATCATTAATATTGTAAGTGAATGCATCGGTCTTAGTTTCTGATCCATCGTGCGTGTAAGTAAAATTTAAAGGATTGTTTGAATCTAATGTAACTGTTCCGTTAGTTGGGTTTTGAGTCACAGAAGATATTAAGGTCTGACTATCAGAATCAGTCGCATTAAAAACACCTCCTTGAGAAGTTCCACCCTCTGAAACATCTATTGTAGAAGCAGCTACAACTGGAGCATCATTCACAGCAGTTATAGTTATAGATACAGTAGCACTTCCTGAAAGTAAATTGTTACCACCATTTTGAGTATTTGCAAGCTCTGTCGCTGTAACGGTGAATGAATCAGAGGTTGTGTCAGAACCATTATGAGTATAAGTAAGCAACCCAGTAATAGCATCTTTAGTAACGGTACCATTAGTCGCATTTCCATTGGTGATAGTTAGCTCAGCATTTTCAGCATCTTTTCCAATAACAGTGATTTCAACTGAAGAACCCTCTTCAACAGTTTTATCAATCGCATCAATAGTTGGTGCATCGTTTACATTGGTAATATTAATTGTAATTGTAGAAATGTTACTGTCTCCATCACTATTTGTAGCTTGGAAAGTAAATGAATCCGATGGCGCTTCAGAACCACCATGTGTATAATAATAAGTGCTACCACCTAAACCATTACTGTTTGAAGATTTATGAACAGTTTCTGAAACGATAGAATAACTAGTTGGACTTCCAGTGGTATAGTCAGAAAGATTAATTTGTGTTGTTGAACCTTCCAACACAGTAATTGTAGCAGATGAGGTTTCCGGCGCTGCTAAAATACTACTTGAATAGTGAAGTGAAATTGGAACAGGATTTGAATAGTTAAATAGTGAAAAAGTTAAAAAAAGTGCGGATAGAATGTTTTTCATAGTCATAATTTATAATAAAAGACAAAAAGTAAATTCATTCAAAAAAATTTGAACGTTCTGTTAAAAGTCTAATAATGAGGGTTAAAGTTTTATTATATGCAATAGTTTTTAAATAGTTTAGTTAAAAAAAAGGACATATTGTCCTTTGTTTATACATGCAGTAATTTACAGTAAAAATTGATTTTTTACAAAAAAATCAATTAAATAAAAAAAAAATTAAAAAAAAATAGTTCGATTATTGTAAATGCATATGTTACAATAGTTCGATTTTACAGAGTAATTTTTAAAAAAAATATAATAGAATTAATTTTTTATAAGAAATAATTAAGGTAGGTAGGAATTTAATTATATTAAGATTATCTATTCCAAAGATCTTGTTCGAAATCTAAAATTTCTTTTTTAATTCTTTCAGACTCCAGTATAGATTCTAAGCCTTTTTTCTTGTATTGTGAAATGGAACGGTCGCCATAAATATTATCTTCTTTGTAGATGTATGAGCTAAACCTTCTTGACAAAAGTAACTGATCAAAAGATATTTGATTGGCATTACTTGTGTCGTTAAACACAAGCTCTTTATGAAGTATTTCTCTTATACTAGGGTACCAAATCCAAAATAAATTGGTTTTCTTCTCTTCATCCCCATCAAGGTTTTTAAGATCTTCACCAATAGGCATAAGACCAAGTAAACGATATCTTAGTTCGCCACGTCTTTTGTCAAAATACCACATACCTTTTAACCTGTACCCAGTAATGTCATCAGAACCTATTTCTTTAGGAATCAACTCACCATCACCAAAGTCGACCTGCGTAGCAACAATATCTTTGACCTCTCCTGGATTTAAAGGGTACCTAAAATTGTCATTGACATCCGAATATATTTTAGTTATATTTCCATTTAATATATTTTCTTTAAGAACTCTCCAAAGTGATTTTCTAGTATTTTCATATAAATCATCATCGATAGGAAATAATAGGGGGAAATTTAATCTTTCGTTTAAATCTATTTTTTCGTAAACTATTTTTGACCATAAAATATCCCTATCATCAATGTATTCATACTCTAAGTATGAATCCAAATCAGACTGAATCTGATCAATATTTTTAACGCCTATTTGTTCAGGAACAGGCGCGTTAAGAATATTAGATTGACTATTAACACTAATGCTTAATAGCATAAAAAAAGCTATATATAAACTTGATAATTTCATTTAATTTACTGTAAGGAAAAAGGATTCTACTTCGTAATTAGGGGTCACTGTATCACCATCTTTTGAACTGGCTTGTATGTTAGAAATCACTACTACTGTTCCTTTTCCAGCACTTTTAATATCTAAAGCAGCTTTAGAACTTCTACTAGCTTTATTACCAGTAACTTTTTTTGCAGGTGAATTTCCAACCTTAATATCAAACCCTGTAACAATGATTTCATAATCATATAAAAAAGTTTTAGGTTTTGTACCAGTAACAATACCATTTGCAAGCAATGTTTTTGAAATTGATCCACCAGTTTGAATAACTTTATTCATCCCAGAAACAGAGCCTTTACCCGGTGGTGGAGGTAAAATTCTAAATGTTCCTCCATCGAATTGTTTTCTTTTGCCGTTGAGCACCCCTGAAACACTAACCTTCATTTCTTTAGCCTTAGCATTGGTTGGTTGTGCAGCCCAGCCATTTTTAGTTTTTGAAAATTTAGCATTAGCACTCGACGGAACAATTGTATTTGATGCAACACCAGGAATTGAAATTGATGTTGGGTTTCTTAATCCCCTATAAAAAACTTTCATATTATCAGCAGAAACAACTGCTGAATTTGGTTCTCTTATGATTACCAATTTTTGAGTAACAGGAATAGAAACAAGTTCTTGCGTGTCAGCATTTCTTTTTGAAAGGGTACCAGTTAAATCATATGTGCCTGGTGTTCCGATTCTTTTCTTAAGAACAACTTTACCATTTTCAATAAAATATTCACTGTCCGAAAGAGGTTTTCCGTTTAAAAATAATTCTACTTTATCTGGCTTAAACCCTTCATCTTTTTTACCCATAACAATAGCTGCATCAACAATATCTGTGGTATAGTATACAGGTTTTGATGTTTCTAATAAGGTCTGGAAAGTACTAAAATTCAATCCTTTACCTTGAATAGAACTTAAAATTTCATTTAAAATTTTATTTTCAATATATCTGATATCGGATTGTACTTTCGTTAATTTAGCAAGTGAAGCGATAACAGGAAATCCATAAAAATTATATTCTAGGAATCCTTGTGTAGTTCCTTCACTGTTAACTATTTGATCAGAATATGAAAATCTATTTTTTAAATCAAACTTAGCTGACTCAAAATCATATTGGATCTCTACTCCATCCTCACCCTTTGAACCATCTAAAGCAGTCCTTGCAATTTTAGATTCTTCCTCTAAAAAAACAATATCGTCTAAGATTTGAGATAGTTTTGTTGGGAAAGATTTATAATTACTAACATACTGTTCTCCATTTGTAGTTAAGAATTCTCCTTCAAAAAAGTAATCATCTAAAACTTGCGACTTATCCATTTCTTGATAGGCCATTCTAGTTATTTCCTCACCTGTTTCTTTATTTTGAATTTGTTTTAAATACTTATTCTCGCCATTTTCTCCAATCAACAAAGAATCTTTAATAACCTGTATATAATTGAAAAAATTGTCAGCCTCTGCTTTCATTTCCACAACTTTACTGGCAGCAATTTTATAATCTAACTTTTCAGAATTTGTTTCGATTTGAGAATAGCTCGCTGTTGAAGAAGCCTCAAGTTCAGTAATAGATGATTCTAAATCATCATTTAAAACACCAAGTGTAGCAAGAACTTCTTTACCTATGTTTAAAGCAAGCATCGCAATAAACACCAGATACATCATGTTTATCATTTTCTGCCTTGAATCTAATTTTCCAGCCATAATTTTTTATTTGATTAGTTATTCATCGCACTAAGCATTCCTTTGTATTTAGCATTAAGTGAAGCAACTTTATTTTTCATTGTAGCTAGTTCTTCATTTAATCCCTCAGGAACATGCATTTCACTAGTTGAAGCATTAACTTCGTTTAAGTGAGAGCTTAAGGACTCATATAATTTGTTAATTTCTTCAAGTTTAACTGATCCAGTATGGATATTGGCATTGTATTCGCTCATGTGAGCATTCATATCACTAGGCACGTGAAGCGAACCAATTGATTTACTGGCAGCAGTTAAATCCTCATTTAACTTAGTAATTTTATTTATTGAAGTGGCAACAGCCTTAGCAAGTTCATGAGTCTCTACTTCAAGAGTTTCAATATCATCACCACTCTCAAAACCATCAGGATCAATCGTCATGTATCCTTTCACACCAGAAATACCAAAAATTACTGCTTCAGTAATAAGACCAGCCGTTAACCATACATTTCCAGAAAAAATAAAATCACCATGCGTTATTTTTAGAAGGGCACCTACAATAACTACAGAGGCACCAAGTCCAAAAAATAGTTCTAATACATTATCTGGGATAAAAAATCTTTTGTGTTTAATTGTTTTCATATTTATAATTATTAATTATTATTGAATGTAGTAATTCTATTTATTATTAAAAAACTTTATTTGGATTATCATTTTCTCCAATATCTTCACCTAAATAGTCCTGCACTGTTCTAAAACCAATGTAAGATCTTTTTTCATCCTTGTACTCATAGTCTCTAGCACTTACTCTTAAAAAATAGGCTATGTCTTTCCAAGATCCACCTCTTATAACTTTCCTTAAATTAGTAGAATCAGAAACATTTGGATTTAAACCCATATCAAAATTATATGCTCCTTTGTCATAAGATGAATCTGTCCATTCAGAAACGTTTCCTGCCATATTATATAATCCATAGTCGTTGGGCCAATAAGATTCAGCCTCAACAGTGTAAAGGGCATTATCCGAAGCATAATCTCCTCGGTTTGGTTTAAAATTTGCTAAAAAACAACCTTGACTATCTATAGTATAAGGACCACCCCATGGATAAGTCGCTGACTCTAGCCCGCCTCTCGCAGCATACTCCCATTCAGCTTCACTTGGAAGTCTAAAAGAAGCCACTCGTTGTCCGTTTTTCTTTCTTGTTTGTTGGTAGCTATTTTTATACATAGTTCTCCAGTGAGCAAACGCCTTAGCTTGTTCCCAAGAAACACCAACTACAGGGTAATCATTGTAGGCATCGTGCCAAAAATAATCATTGTGCATTGGCTCATTATAGCTGTAGCTAAAATCTTTTATCCAAGCAGTTGTGTCTGGATAAATCTCAACGGTTTTTTCTTTAAAAAAGTTTTTTCTTGTGTCACTATCTGAATCAATTGCTGCTTTTGCATCAAAATAAGTGTAATTGTATTCAATTTTTTTTGTATCAAAAGTTCTTTCACCATTAAAAGATTCCTCCTTTGGAAGAAAGAAACCTGTACCTTCTTCAAACTCACCCTCTAAAACTTGTGCATAAGCTAAATCAGGGTAATCTTCTCTTTCCCAAAGAATGTCATTATCATAGTTTAATACATAAGTACTTTTATCTTCATAATCTATTCCAAATGATACATCTTCCTTATATAAGGTATAACCTCCTTTTTCTTCATCAGGAACATCTTCCTGAATTTCATACATTGGATAATAAGTATTAATACTATTATCTTTATCTAAATCCTCTTGAGTTGGAGCATCTCCAAGTTCGAATATTGCTCTTTTAGCTAAAGCATCTCTTACTACAGAATCTTTTACCCAATTAACAAATTGCTTGTACTCCCCATTGGTGATTTCTGTTTCATCCATGTAAAATGCTTTTATAGACACTGTACTTGTTGGGGCATTCTCCAATTTTACATAATCGTCGTCGGCCATTCCCATTAAAAATGATCCACTTGGTATAAGAACCATACCTAGGGGTTGAGAAGGAAAAAACTTTTCAGCTTTTGCTCCAATAAGTTCACCTCTATCAGATTTGGAACAGGAAACTACAAGGGCTGAGATAACAAGGAATAATAATAATTTTTTCACTAAATTTTATTTTAATCTAAATTATAGTAGCTATAAAAATAATATAATTTTTGATGCTAAAATAAACTTTTGATTTAATTATACGAAATTTCTTTTCAAACTTAATAAAATTCTTTCTGATAGTTTTTGATTACAAGCATCACTGTAATCTTTTTTACTACATGGAATTAACGACTTTTTATTAAAATTATTGCCAGGAATTTCTACCCACCATTTTTGACTTAATTCACTTTCTATAAATTTGAAATCCTGATCATCTATAGAAACATGATAAGAATTGCCTTTAAAGTCCTTGTTGTTAGGATTTTCTGAAATTCTTAAAGAAAAGCCCTCAATGAAATACCACATTACCTGAGATAACAATGAATGAGAAATTTTATTGTCAAAAACATCAAAAACTGCAAATGAAGAAACTCTACTGCTTAAACCAGCATATCTTGATATTTGACATATTTGATTACTCATAAGTCCATTAGAATAATTATGTACAAAGTTTAATTCAGAAGCTTTTACACTTTTAAAATCAACAGAAATTATATTAGAATTTCTAATGGAGGGTTCAACAATATCTATTTCTCTTTCAATTCTTCCTAACCTGTAAGATTCAAATTGTAATTTTTCCAATAAGTCTATTTCTTCTTGAGAATTTAAAAAAGTCTGATAACCAATATTTACAAAATGATTTAATTCGTTATTATCTTCCATGATTACCTTAGATACATACGATGTATCGTTAAAACTTTTTTGAATTTTACCCAGATCAAACTTATTGTCAACTGAGGTTAAATTAATTTCTATATTTTTATTACAATAAGACTTATATAAAGAAAATGTTAGATCTTGGGAACCTCCAAAAAAAAAGGGAATAACATTTTTACTAATTAAAATTTCTGAGATATATTGAACAGCATGATAAGTATCTGTAATTTCATGACCATTTATTACATCACCACAATCTAACAAATTCACATTCCAATCTCCTACATTAAGCGAATAAAACTCTTTTCTTAATCTATTTGAATTTATTTTTTTTTGTTTATCATCTATTTCTAAAGAACCGCGGTATTCATCCAAAGCAATAAAAGCTATATCTGCCTCTTCAAAGTCAACAGATTGGTTCTGTAATATTTTAATGTTTCTACCAATTGAGGATTGAGGAAGTTCTTTAATAAAGTTTAGAAAATCTGATTCTACAGTAGAAAGATAATCAGAAATCATTTTTTATTTTTTGATTTTTTATTTGATTTTTTTTTGAAAAAGGCTGTTACATCTTCAATTGTAAATTTTTCAATATCAGTTCCCTTAGGAAGTTCTACTTTATTTTTTCCTTTAATTACATTAAACCTTCCCCAACGAGCTTTCTCAATTCTAATACCTTCATCATCCCACACCTTAAGTAGTTTTTCAGCTTCTTTTTTCTTTTTGTTTTCAATAAGCTCGTAACATTCTTCCAAAGTCAGATTTTCAAAATCATACGACTTATTGACATTTATAAACAATCCATTCCACTTTATAAATGGTCCAAACCTACCTTTACCCTTACTTATATCATGACCCTCGTAGTTTCCTATCGGAGCGTCTTTTCTTCTTTTTTCTAAAATCAGTTCAACAGCTTGATCTAGAGTAACTTCAAGAGGGTTTAAACCTTTTGGTAGTGAAACAAATATATTATTATGTTTTACATATGGACCAAACCTTCCAGCATTGGACTCTACCTTTTCATTTTCAAAATCACCTAAATAACAAGGAAGTTTAAATAATTCTAAGCTTTCTTCTAAACTTATTTTACTAATTTTTTGGTGTGGAAGAAGGCCTGCATAAATTGGCTTTTCCTCATCGTCAACCTTACCGATTTGAACCATTGGTCCAAATTTTCCTAGACGAACTATAACTTTTCTGCCACTTACAGGATCGGTTCCTAAAAGCCTTTCTCCAGATTCTCTTTCAGCATTTTCCTTAACATCTTCAACATTGGGATGAAAAGTACCGTAAAATTCCTTCAAAATATTAGTCCAATTTTTATCACCACTGGCAATTTTATCAAAATCCTGTTCAACACTTGCTGTAAAATTATAATCTAAAATATTTTTAAAATTGTTAACAAGGAAATCAGTTACAATTATTCCTACTTCAGTTGGGACAAGCTTTCCTTTATCTGATCCTGTAATTTCAGTACGTTGATAATTTTCTATGTTTCCGTTACTTAATTTCAATTCGGTATATTTTCTTTCGTCACCCTCAAAGACACCTTTTGAAACATATTTTCTATTTTGAATAGTTGTAATGGTAGGAGCATAAGTAGATGGTCTTCCAATCCCTAGCTCTTCTAATTTTTTTACTAATGCAGCTTCAGAAAATCTGAATGGTGGCCTTGAGAATTTTTCAGTAGCCACAATATTGACATTGGTTAAATTTTCACCAACTGAAAGTGATGGAAGAATTCCTGAGGACTCAGAATCTTCACTATTGTCTACCCCTGCTATATATACTTTTAAAAAACCGTCAAATTTTATTACTTCACCTTTCGAACTAAACTCATTTAAATAAGAACTTGACTTGATTTTAAACGTCGTTCTTTCCAATACCGCATCGCTCATTTGAGAAGCTATGGTTCTCAACCAGATCAATTTATACAATCGAGATTGATCAGAATCCATATGCACATCAGACTTTTCTAAATTGGTTGGTCTAATTGCCTCATGAGCTTCTTGTGCCCCTTTATTTTTACTGCTAAATTTTCTTCTTTTAGCATAATTATCTCCGTAATTTTTAGAGATTACATGCTCAGCAGAATTTAGCGCGTCATTTGACAGATTAACACTATCGGTTCGCATGTAGGTTATATTACCAGACTCATATAATTTTTGAGCAGCAGACATCGTTCTACTAACATTAAACCCTAACTTTCTTGACGCCTCCTGTTGTAAAGTTGAGGTAGTGAAAGGCGGAGATGGTGTTTTTTTTGCCGGTTTTTTTTCAATTGATGATATATTGAAATTACTATTTACGTTTTTTTCTAAAAACGATACGACATCATCTTTAGAACTGAAATTTTCAGAGTATTGAGCTAAAAATTCAACACCTGTTGAATTTGCAAACTTGGCAACAACTTTAAAAGAAGATTTAGTAATAAAATTATTTATTTCTTTTTCACGATCAACTAATAATCTAACAGCTACAGACTGAACCCTACCGGCAGAAAGACCTCCCTTAACTTTTCTCCACAATATTGGAGATATTTCAAATCCAACTAATCTATCAATAACTCTTCTTGCTTGTTGAGCATTAACTAAATTATAATCAATTTCTCTAGGGTTTTCAATCGCCTTTAAAATTGCATTTTTTGTTATTTCTCTAAAAACAATTCTTTTGGTTTTATGATTTTCAAGTTTTAAATTTTCAGACAAATGCCATGCGATTGCCTCACCTTCCCTATCCTCATCACTGGCAAGCCAAACTAATTCAGCGTTATCCGCTTTCTTTTTGAGTTCCTTGACAACATCCTTTTTATCTTTTGAAATTGTATACTTTGGTTTAAAGTCATTTTCAACATCGACTCCCAGTTCCTTTGAGGGTAAGTCTGAAATATGTCCATAACTAGAAGCTACTTTAAAGTCTGGGCCTAAATATTTTTCAATAGTTTTTGCTTTTGCGGGAGACTCAACAATTACTAAATTTTTGGACATAGTTTGTTTTTAATTAAGATGACAAAAGTATATTTTTTTTTTAATTCAATAATTTTTTGAAAAACTTGAGTTGATTTTTTAAGTTAATTATTCTTGACATATTTTTTTTATTATTGTAATTCTAAGGATTTAATTCCCACAAGCTTACACTCAAAAAACCCATAAAAAAATGTACAATTTATAAACATATGGCTTCAAGAATTTTTATCATGATAGTTGAGGGAGCTTAGGCAATACATGTTGTAAATAGTAACACTCGTAAAGAAATAATTAGCCAACTTCAACCTAATTAAAGACGATTCAAAAAATATGATTGAAAGTTTTTGGCATATTTCAAAAAGAACTAGAGTCAATTGATTGGGCTAAAATTTTTCCAAGCCCATATATATCCAGAGTATTCATCTTCAACTAGTGTTACGGTTTTAAATCCCAAATTTTGGATATAAGAATTTAATGATTCTAAGTTTTGATCAGGATTTTTTCCATTATGAGTTTCTATACACAATGATTTAATGATTTTAAATTCAGTATTTGACATTGAATACAAAATATCATATTCAGAACCTTCACAATCTAATTTAATAAAGTCTATATTTTTAATCTTATTCTCTTTAATGAACGAACTGAATTTAATTGCCTTTACAGCAAAAGAATTAATATTATTTCCTTTTTTGAACACACTTGCTACAGTTGTAAAACTTTCAATATCATTTGTGTTTAAATATATCTCATCATTTTTATTACTTACAGCTAGGTTGTATAAATTCCAATCAAATCCTGTAAATTTCTTGGCATAATCCATAGAAATTTTATAGCAAAATGGGTGTGGTTCGAATCCATAGATTTTTGCTTTCGGTTTTTTCCAAAACATAGCCAATGAAAAATATCCAGCATTAGATCCTACATCAATTACAACAGGTTTTTCATTTTTTTCAAAAATTTTTTTTGGAATATGTTTAAAATAAATATCATCTAAAAAATTTTCTCTAAATGGACCAAGCATATTTTTAGGAACATAAAGATCACCTAAACCAATTATTTCAAATTTAAAACCATTATTAAATCCAATTAATTTTCTAAAGATATATGACCTGTAATTTTTAACAACTTTTATTAGATTTCTATACCTGTTTAATTTATTTTTAGATTTACTTGCCATTTTTTTTTAGTTTATTTTTATAAATTTGTATTACTTCATTTTCTTTATTAGAAGCCATAGTTTTACGTATCTTATAAATACTGTATACATAGCTACGTAAGAAATAACTAGCCCAGGAACGCCATCAAAAATACCTCCACGAAAAAAATAGTGTCT
>Ga0209406_1000605_pt1 | contig 27807 bp, 22 predicted proteins | sample COGITO_mtgs_1204_FD_184808 | JGI IMG/M metagenome (GOLD analysis project Ga0209406, IMG submission 184808) | Pelagic marine microbial communities from North Sea - COGITO_mtgs_120426 (SPAdes) (version 2) | ecosystem: Environmental > Aquatic > Marine > Epipelagic ... | reverse complement strand
ATCAATTAAAACTCTAGTGGGGTCAAACTTAGTTCTGTCTAGGTTGTCAAATACGGTCTTTGCGCTTTTAATAGAAATAGCCTTTTCTTTGCTATATCCCCCTTCTATAACCGCTACTTTTTTCATTTATTCAAATTTAATATAGGTTATTTAAGTTTGAAAGCACTTGTCTTCTAATTATTAACCAAAGACTGTTACTCTAATCTTATATTTGTAGAATATTTTATTTATGAACGTTGAAAAAAAAATTGTATTTGCCACTGGAAACCCTAATAAATTAAAAGAAATTAAGTCTGGAATTAAAAGTTTTGAAATTATTTGCCTAAAAGATTTAGGGATAACAGAAGAAATTCCAGAAACTGGAGACACTTTAAAAAAGAACGCGCTACAAAAAGCCAAATATGTTTACAACAAAACAGGTTTAGATTGCTTTTCAGACGATACGGGGCTAGAAATTGAAGCTCTTAATTGCCGACCAGGTGTTTATTCGGCGATGTATGCTGGTGATGACTGTAATGCGGAAAACAATATGAAAAAAGTTTTGCGAGAACTTGGAGAAACAACAAACAGAAATGCCCAATTCAAAACAGTAATAGCTTTAATTTTAGATGGAGAAGAATACTTTTTTGAAGGAGTGGTAAGCGGGGTTATTTTAAAAGAAAAGTCTGGAAAAGACGGGTTTGGTTACGATCCTATATTTAGACCTATTGGACATAAAAAGTCTTTTGCTAAAATGTCTATTGAGCAAAAAAATGAAATTAGTCACCGAGGGTTAGCCGTAAAAAAACTAGTTGAATTTTTAGCTGGTCTCTAAACGTTTTGAATTGTAAAACAACATAAGTGTTCCAAAAAAAGAAAAAATGGTTACGCCAGCTTGTACTTCTAACATGTCGTCTGACATAAAGGCAAAAAACATGAGGATAAGATAAGGAACAAAAAACAGTAACATTCCTTTTTCTACTTTTATAAAGCTGTAAAACAAAACAAAAATCCAAATGATAATTCCTAGTGCTCCTAGGTTAATTGCCTGGGTAATAAACTGATTGTGCGCTAGCAGCTGATTGCTTTTATTAAGATTGGTATTTCGGTTCTTGTAATATTTTTTATACTGAGTTTTGGCGCCTCCTGGCCCGTATCCAAATGCTGGCTGATTTAGGAAAATGTCTATTCCTGCTTTCCAAAAAACAACTCTTTGGTTGATGGTCTGGTTGTTGGAGTCGCTGTTTTTCTTTCTAGATTCCTTCTGGTAAAGAAGGGACCTTATTCTTTTCTCGAAATTGTTGTAACTAACAGAACTGGTTTCTCCATTTTCAATTTTTTGAATTTCATTTTGGGTTAAATTACTTAAGCCCACAGAATCTTTGTGAAGTCCTTTGGAAGTTAAAAACCTATACAAGGTCGCCTTAACTGGTTGCTTTTTTTTGTCTTTAGAGGTAAAACTAAATTTACTTTTTCTATTCCAACACCTCTCTAGCTCTTTTTGGGCAATGTTTTCCCATAAATAAAACCCGTTCTCTGTCGTATTGTCTTTAAAGTCGAGCTGGTATTTTTCACCTCCAATGCTGTAGGTTAGTAAAGATCTTTCTTTGCTTTTAACGTGGTAAAAGTCTTTAACAGTCGCTGTTATATACAGGCCAACTAAAAAAAACAAGCTTGCAATCCCTGCTATATATACTATTTTGTTTTTGTTTTTTGATGAAAAAAGAAAGGCAATAAAAAGAAAAACAAGCGAAAAAGAAAGCCCTAAAATAGCTGTAATAGTTGCTAATTTAAATATTAAAAAAACCAACCACAGAAAAATTATTACAGCTATTAATTTATTAATTAGATTTTTAAAAGCTAAACATAAAATAAGTACTGTGGAAAAAGAAAGTAATACAGAGTATCTAATGTGTGACATAAAAATAGATGCATCTCTTATAGTTCCTGAATCTTTTTTGGTGGGGAGAACCTCTAAGCTCACTAAATACACCCAAATAGTACTTACTAAAATTCCAATAAAAAAAGTGGTAATAATTATTTTCCACTCTCTTTTAGAAAAACTAGTACAAGACCCTATTATTAAAGGAAGTAAGAGAAGCGGTAATTTTATTCTAAGTACGTTTAGTCCAATTGTTGTGTCCTTTGAAATAGGCAGCCAAAAAAATTCTATCAAAAAAAGCCCTGAGAAAATTATTGGTAAATATTTTTGGTCCTTTATTTTTTTCCCTTTTATTTGAAAATCTAGCTCTAAAATCCAGTTTAGGGTAAGGCCAATTAAAGAAACACTCATTGGAACCTTGCCCAGGGTTATGCTGGCTGCCAGACAAGAAATAAAAAAAACATATACTTTTCTATGTGTGGTACCTTTTAGCAATTAGTTAATACCTAGTATTTGGTTGTATTTGGTAGTGTTTTTAAATACGCCTATTGCTTCTTTCACGTAAGGGTCTTCCTTAATCGACGCCTCCATTCTTCCTTTTTGAAAATGTTTTCTGGAGATGAATTCATTTTCCAAGAAAAACTTTATCTCTTTGTCGTGTTTCTTTAGGTCTTTAGAAAGATCTACTTTAAAAATACTATCAAGCAACCTAAAAACCCCCTCATTTTCTTCTATATATTTTTCCTTCTTCGCTATTTTTACAAATTCTTTTAGCTGTTGGCTAGATTCTGTTTGGTAGTCCATTTTTTTATTTACTGCATAGTGCATAAAAGTACTGTAGGTAGTGTCTGACAACTTGAAAGATTCAGGAAAAAGAGAATCTTTTTTATAATCGTTAATATTCTCGTTAACAAAATCAAATATCACATCTTTGACAAGAAGGTTTTGAGTAACCGCACTAAAATATTGTGGTTCTATTTTTATGTCTGGCTCTACCCCTCTAGAGTCGTAAACAGTTCTGCCGTTTTTGGTTTTAAACTTTTTAACTAGGCTGTCTTCTATCTTTTTAGAGCTTCCCTGAACTGTAGAATAGTCTAGTTTTTGTATGCATCTGCCGCTTGGGGTATAATATTTTGCAACCGTTAGTTTTATTTGTCCCCCAAAACTTACTGGCTTGGTTTGTTGTACCAGCCCTTTTCCAAAACTAGTATTTCCTATAACTATTGCTTTGTCTAAATCCTGAAGGCTACCAGCCACTATTTCACTAGCAGATGCAGAGTATTCGTCTACCAAAACAGCCAAGGAAAGGTCTTGGGCAATTGGTAAGGCTTGCGTAGTGTAAGACCTATTCATTTCTTTAATTCTACTCTTGGTGCTTACTACCTCTTGACCTTTAGGAATGAAAAAATTTACAATCTTTACCGCTTCGTTTAATAGTCCTCCTCCGTTTGCCCTTAGGTCTATAATCAGGTTTTTAATCTTGTCTTCTTGTAATGAAGAAAGTGCTTTTTTAAATTCTACTGATGCTGTATTGGTAAAAGAAGTGAGTTTTATAATTCCAGTGTTAGAATTTATTTTTTTGTAAAAGTTAACAGCAGGAATTTGTATTTTTTCTCTTTTTACTAGCTTTTCTAAAGGTTGATTTTTTCTAATAATTTTAAGATTTATAATGGATTCTGCAGGGCCTTTTAGTAGGCTGCCTATTTCCTCTAATGTTTTATTGCTAATCTCTATTTCGTCAATGGTCTTAATTTCATCTCCCGGAATTAGACCGCTTTTTTCAGCTGGTGAGTTTTCATAGAGTTCAGAAATTAAAGTTTTATTATTTCTTTTTTTTATGCTTGCTCCTATGCCTCCATACTCCCCAGTTGTAGCAAACCTAAAGTCTTCTATTTGAGCTTCCGAAATATAAACAGTATATGGGTCCAAAGATTTTAGCATTGCATCTATACCTTTTTTCATCACTCTCCCTGGAAGAATTTCATCTACATAATAGTTGTTGATTTTTTCATAAACAGAAGCTACTAACTTTAAATTCTTGCTTATTTCAAAATAATCAGGGTCTGTTTTCTGACTGGAGGTCATCAAGATAACTATTGGCAACAGAAATAGTACTTTTAGTTTTTTAATCTTCATTATATAATACTGAAAAGTGTTGTCATACTTTTTTTTATTTCTACAAAGCTGGTTGGCGATTTAGAAACATAGGTTAAGGCAATTGCTTTTGTTGGCTCTTTTAAGAACAACTCTAAATTATTAAAATATATTGCATGCATTTGCCTTTTAATTTTATTTCTCTCTACCGCCTTTGGAATGTGTTTTTTAGATACGGCAAATAGAATTTTGTTTTTCTCAAAAGGCATGGTAGTAATTGTAAGTGGTTTTACAGTTTTTTTGGTGCCCGTTTTAAACAACTTGGAAATAACTTTTCGATTAGAAAGTATGTAGGTGTTTCTAAACATTTTTAAAACTGTTCGAAAAAGCTTTATCCTTGAGCTGCTTTTAAGTATTTGTCAATGGCCATGGTCATTGATGGCACGCCCTGCATTGGTGCTTTTATGTCTATTCTAAGACCTGCATTTTCAGCGGCTTTAACTGTCGTTTGGCCAAAAACAGCAATTTTTGTTCCGTTCTGTTCAAAGTCTGGAAAATTTTTCATCAGGGATTGTATTCCAGAAGGGCTGTAAAAAACGAGTATATCGTATTTTACCTCTTCTAAGTCAGAAAGGTCACTACAAACTGTTTTATAAAGAGTGGTGTTTTTAAATTTAATTTGATTTTCCTCCAGCTGATCTGGAATGTTTTTTCTTTGAATGTCTGAACAAGGAACCAAATATCTCTCGGTGTTGTGCTTTACGATAAGCTCCATTAAGTCTTTGAATGTTTGTTTGCCGTGGAAAATCTTTCTTTTTCTATAGACTACGTAATTTTGTAAATAGTATGCGACCGCTTCAGAAACACAAAAATATTTCATATGATCAGGTACGGTAAACCTGGTTTGTTTGGCAATTCTAAAATAATGGTCAATGGCCATTCTTGAAGTAAAAATTACTGCAGAATAGCTAGACATGTCTATTCTTTGTTGCCTAAAATCTTTTGGGTCTACGCCTTCAACGTGAATAAAAGGCCTAAAGTCTACTTTTAGTGAGTATTTTTTGGCCAAATCATGAAAAGGGTTTTTATTACTTTTTGGTTTTGGCTGGGAAACAAGTATGGATTTAATATTCATTTTAACTACAATTTAGGTTAAAGGCTAAATTTCTGTCAACTAATTAAATAACTAAAAATTAATACCGCTGGTAAAATTTCAAGTGTGCAAAGGTAAAAAATTATGTGGAAAAATGAAACTGTCTCGTTTTTGGCTGTGTTTATCAAAACTACAAGTCTAATTGTTAGATATAAAAAAACAATACTAATTAACCCCAGGTTTAGGGTTTGGGTCAATTGTAATGAAATTATGTTGTGGTAGGTTATTTTGTAAAGAGAGAAGGGTAGAGAAAGCCACCCAAGGTGAATAACCATCACCACAAAAGAGGTGTAGTAGACTTCTAATAGTGTTTTGGTTTGAAAAATTACTTCCGAAATAAAAATTGTTGCTCTTTTTACAACAACAAGGCTAACAAATAGTAGGATTATGAAGACATTTAAATTGTTTTTTTCTTCTAAAAAAAGAAAAACACCTATTGTTTGTAAGGTTATCGAGGTCCAAAATAATATGCTTACTATTTGGTCTTGAGTGTTATTGGAAACAAACTTGAACTCTGTTTTTTTTAAGTGCGCTAAAGCAATGCTTTTTAAAAGAATAGGTCGGTTTTTTATACAATAGCTTATTAAAATAGTCGCTGTTGCTATTATAATTAAAAGGAAAAGTTGTTCGTTAAGTATTCTTTCTAAAAGAAACATACCTGTTTTTTGATTACTAAAGAACTATAAAATTAAAACATTTAGGGATGTTTTTCTATTTTTGCAATTCTTAAATCTTTTAATGTGTCCAACGTCTTGCGCCATAATAAACTCAACCAGGTAGAAGCAGCCAAAAAAATTGCTGTAGAAGGCTTTGAAAGAACTGTTTTGTCTTTTTACAAATATGTAAGAATTAAAGACCCTGAAAGAATAAGAAACCTCTTGTTTGAAGAGTGGGAAGGCCTAAGTGTTTTAGGAAGAGTTTATGTGGCAAAAGAAGGAATTAATGCGCAAGTTTCTGTTCCAGATTTTAACCTAGTTATGTTTAAAGCTTTAGTAAGCGAAGTTCCGTATTTTAATGGTTTGGACTTTAAAGATGCTATTGAAAAGAATAATTATTCCTTTTTCAAACTAACTATTAAGGTTAAAGATCAAATTGTTGCAGACGGATTAAATCCTAGCGATTATGATGTTACAAACCCTGGAAAACACATCAATGCAAAAGAGTGGAATAAATTAATGGATAATGGGGCAATTGTGGTAGATATGCGAAACCATTACGAGAGTGAAGTTGGACATTTTAATGGGGCTATACTACCTGGTTCTGTTACTTTTAAAGAAGAGTTGCCTTTGGTTAAAAACCTTCTGTCAGGAAAGGAAAATGAAAAAGTATTGCTGTATTGTACTGGGGGAATTAGATGTGAAAAAGCTTCCGCTTATTTAAAAAATGAAGGTTTTAAAGGAGTCCATCAGCTTTCTGGTGGAATTGTAAGATATGCACAACAGGTTAAAGAAAGTGGATTAGAAAACAAATTTAAGGGGAAAAACTTTGTTTTTGACAATAGGCTCGGGGAAAGAGTTTCTAATGATATTATCAGTAATTGCCATCAATGCGGACAAAAAAGTGATAACCATACCAATTGTGCCAATTTAAACTGTAATTTGCTTTTTATTCAGTGTGGAGGTTGTAAGAAAAAAACAAAAAACTGTTGTTCTCCTGCTTGTTTAAAAACCACGTTGCTTAGTGAAGAAGAACAAAAAAAAATAAGGGCTAAAAAAGAAAAAAACCCAATTTATAATAACCATAGAAAAGTAGACTTAAGCTTAAATTTTAAAAAATAATTTATCCATGAACTTGTATAAAACCAGAAAAGAGCTTAACCTGTCTAATTTTGCAGACACTATTTTAAAAAGGTGGAAAGAAAACGAAACTTTTGAAAAAAGCATGAGCTTAAGAAAAGAAGGTTCGTCTTTTGTCTTTTATGAGGGGCCTCCTTCTTCTAACGGACTTCCCGGAATTCACCATGTAATGGCGAGAACTATAAAAGATGTCTTTTGTAGGTTTAAAACACTGCAGGGTTATTATGTAAATAGAAAAGCTGGTTGGGACACCCACGGACTTCCTGTAGAATTAGGGGTAGAAAAAGAACTTGGTATTACCAAAGAAGACATTGGAAAGACAATTAGTATTGAACAGTACAACGAAGCTTGTAAAAAAGCGGTGATGCGCTATACAGATGTGTGGAACGACTTAACAGAAAAAATGGGCTACTGGGTAGACACTAAAAACCCATATGTTACCTATGAAAATAAGTATATTGAGTCTGTTTGGTGGATACTTAAGCAGGCATTTGAAAAAGACTTAATCTACAAGGGTTACACTGTTCAGCCCTATTCTCCCATGGCTGGAACCGGACTTAGCTCCCATGAAATAAACCAACCTGGTTGCTACAAAAATGTTAAAGACACGTCTGTTACTGCACAGTTTAAAATAAAAAAAACACCTGCGTCTTTTGGGTTTTTGGATGAAGCTGTTTATTTGCTAGCATGGACAACTACTCCTTGGACATTGCCCTCCAATACTGCTCTAGCGGTTAACAAAAAGGTAGACTATGTTTTGGTTAAAACAATCAATCAATATACCAAAAAACCAGTGGTGGTAATTTTGGCTGAAAAACTTCTTGGTTCGGTTTTTTCTGGTCCATATGTGCCCTTCGGCTCTGAAATAGACGCTTCCAAAGAATATTCTTTTGAGGTTGTTAAAACCATAAAAGGACAAGATTTGGTTGGCTTGTCATACGAACAGCTAATGCCTTTGGTAAAACCTTTTGAAAAGCCAGAAGCTGCCTTTAAAATTATTCATGGAAATTTTGTTTCTACTGAAAATGGCACAGGAATTGTGCATATAGCTCCTACTTTTGGGGCAGACGATGCAAAGGTGGCAGCTGAGTCAGGAATTCCTTCTATGTTGGTAAAAAATAGTTCTGGGGAGCTAGTTCCGTTGGTGAATCTAAGGGGAGAGTTTATTAATGGTCTTGGGTATTTAAGCGGGAAACCGGTAAAAGACGCCTACTACAAGAACGTAGACAAGAATAGAAAATCTGTGGATGTTGAGATTGCAATAGCCCTCAAAGAGGAGAACAAGGCTTTCAAAGTGGAAAAATACGAGCACAGTTATCCGCACTGCTGGAGAACAGATAAACCTGTTTTATACTACCCTTTAGATTCTTGGTTCATAAGAGTTTCTTCTTTTAAAAACAGCATGGTGAAGCTAAACAAGTCTATTAATTGGAAGCCAGAGTCTACGGGAACAGGTCGATTTGGGAACTGGCTAGAAAACGCTAACGACTGGAACCTTTCACGGTCGCGGTTTTGGGGAATTCCTATTCCAATATGGAGAAGTGAAGATGGAAAGGATGTTTTGTGCATTGGGTCTGTGGAAGAATTGAAAAAAGAAATTGAATTTTCTTTAGAAAACGGCCACATGAAAAAAAATCCGTTAGATGGTTTTGAGGCAAATAACTTTTCTAAAGAGAATTATACTTTTTTTGATTTACACAAAAGTTTTGTAGATACGATTGTTCTTTGTTCCAAAGAAGGAAAGCCTCTTTATAGAGAAAGTGACTTAATAGATGTTTGGTTTGATTCTGGGTCCATGCCTTTTGCCCAGTGGCACTACCCTTTTGAGAACAAGGAAATGATAGACGACAACAAGTCTTTTCCTGCAGATTTCATCGCTGAGGGCGTGGACCAAACAAGAGGTTGGTTTTATACCCTTCATGCAATAGCAACAATGACAAAAGGCTCAGTAGCTTACAAAAATGTTGTTTCAAACGGCTTGGTTTTGGACAAGGCTGGACAAAAAATGTCTAAGCGCCTTGGCAACGCTGTAGATCCTTTCAAAACCTTAGAAAAATATGGCCCAGACGCAACAAGGTGGTATATGATTTCTAATGCCCAACCGTGGGACAATCTAAAGTTTGATTTGACGGGAATTGAAGAAGTAACAAGAAAGTTTTTTGGTACACTTTTTAACACTTACAGTTTTTTTGCTCTTTATGCCAACTTAGACCGATTTCAATATAAGGAAGAAAATCTTTCAAAAGAAACGAAAGAAATTGACCTTTGGATTCTTTCAAGGCTGAACACCTTAACCAAGTCTGTAGAGGCTTCTTACAACGACTATGAGCCAACTAGAGCGGCGAGATTGATTCAATCTTTCGTTGTTGACGAACTAAGCAACTGGTATGTTAGGTTGTGTAGAAAAAGGTTCTGGAAAGGGGAAATGAACGAAGACAAAAAAGCAGCCTATGAGACGCTTTTTGTTTGTTTACAAAAGGTAAGTATTCTAATGTCTCCAATAGCGCCATTCTACAGTGATTTGCTTTACAGTGATTTGTCTGCTAAAAAGGGTTCTGTTCACTTGGCAGACTTTCCTTTATTTAGACAAGAGCTTATCAACGAAGGTTTAGAGTACAAAATGGGGTTGGCACAAAAAATTTCTTCTCTTATACTGAGCTTAAGAAAGAAAACTAGAATAAAGGTCCGTCAACCACTTTTAAGAGTTTTAATACCATCTATAGACACTGCTTTTGAAAGTGCGATTAATGATGTGAAAGCTATTATTCTTTCCGAAGTAAACATAAAGTCTATCGAATTTATTTCTCAAAACGACTCCTTGTTAAAAAAGAAAGCAAAAGCTAATTTTAAGGTTCTTGGTCCTAAATATGGCCAAGACATGAAAGCAATCGCTAGCGCTGTTAGCTCTTGGACCAGTGAAGAAGTCTCTTTGTTCGAAAAAGAAGGAAAAAAAGAAATTAGCCTTAACTCTGGGGACGTTTTTCTTACAAATGAGGACGTTGAAATAGTGACTGCTGATGTTCCTGGCTGGGAAATAGCGACCGCTGGAAATATTACGGTTGCTTTAGATATTTCTATTAGTAAAGCGCTCCAAAGAGAGGGGTTTGCAAGAGATTTTGTTAATAAAATCCAAAACCTAAGAAAAGAAAGAGATTTAGAGGTGAGTGACTTAATTGTAATTAAAGTTTTGTGTGGTCAAGAAGAGCAAGAAGCTATTGAAAACAATTTAAATTATATTTGTTCCGAGACTTTAACAGATAGTTTAGATTTTGTTTCTAAATTAGGGGGAAATGAAATCGTTGAAGAAAGCGAAAGTTTTAAGTATTTAATTGAGAAGGTAAAATAATTATAGTCATGACTAAAGAAAAAAACAGATATGGAGATGCTGATCTTGAAGAGTTCAGGTCGATAATAGAAAGAAAACTTAGCGAAGCCAGAGAAGACTTATTGATTCTAAAAGGCTCTCTTTCTCACAAAGATGACCACGGGACAGATGACACAGGGCGTTCTTTTAATATGATGGAAGACGGAGCAGAAACATTAATGAGAGAAGAAAATGCACAGCTTGCATCTAGAACAGAAAAGTTTATAACAAACCTAGAGCATGCTCTTGTTCGAATAAATAACAAAACCTATGGTATTTGTAGAAAAACAGGAAAGCTAATTAGCAAAGCAAGGCTAAAGCTTGTTCCTCACGCAACGCTTAGCATTGAGGCAAAAAAGGCTGAAAACTAGCTAATATTGATTAAAAAATATTTTCCATTATTTATTGTTTTTGGAGTCCTTTTGCTGGACCAGTCCCTCAAGGTTTGGGTAAAGACCAACTATAGCTTGGGTGAAAATATTTTTGATCTAGGCATACTTCGATTTGATTTTGTGGAAAACCCTGGCATGGCTTTCGGTTTGTCCTTTGGCGGCTTAGCCAGCAAGTATATTCTAGGGGTTTTTAGGATAGTTGCGGTCTTTTTTATTGGAAAATACATACTTGTTTTAATAAAAAATAAAGCAAACAAGGTTTTTATAGTGTTGGTTTGTTTTGTTTTTTCTGGTGCCCTTGGAAATATTATTGACAACTTATTTTATGGTATTGTTTTTAGCTCTGGAACCTCGTGGAATAGCGAGATAGAGTATTGGGTGGGGTATACTGGTGTTTCTTCCTTTTTTAATGGTGGTTATGCGGGGTTTTTAGAGGGTTGTGTAGTGGATATGATTCATTTGGAAATTTATTGGCCATCATGGATTCCTTTTGGTTTTGCAGAGAAAGAAATTTTTCCTCCGGTATTCAATATTGCTGACACCTGTATTTCCTCTAGTGTTATTCTAATAGTGGTGTTTTACAAAAAACTGGTCAGAAAAGAAGATTTAGACTTTGGGGGTGTTTTAAAAAACAAGTCCGCTTAAAGAACAATATTTACTATTTTTCTTGGTACCACTATTATTTTTTTTGGGGTTTTTCCTTCCAAATATTTTAGGGTTTTTTCATTTTTTAGCACCTCTTTTACAGTTTCTTCATTACTTATGTTTACAGGTAATTCCAAAATAAATCTCATTTTTCCATTAAAAGAAACAGGATACTTATGGCTATTTTCTACAAGGTGTTTTGGGTTGTATTTAGGAAATTTGGCAAAGGTAATACTTTCTTTATTTCCTAGTTTTTGCCAAAGCTCTTCGCAAATATGAGGTGCATACGGAGAAATTATTAAGCAAAGGTCCGAAAGAATCTCTTTTTTATTGCATTTTAAAGCGCTTAATTCGTTGACACAGATCATAAATATAGATACCGGGGTATTAAAAGAGTACCGCTCTAGATCTTCTTGTGTTTTTTTTATTGCTTTATGAATTGCCTTTAGCTCTTCTTTTGTTGGTTCTTGGTCAGAAACGTAAAGCTTGTTGTTTTCATGAAAAAGCCTCCATAGTTTTTTTAAAAAACCTTCAACGCCTGTTATTCCTTGAATATCCCATGGTTTGTGTTGTTCTAATGGACCTAAAAACATTTCATAACAACGAAGGGTATCTGCCCCAAACTTTTCTACAAGTGTGTCTGGTGTTTGAACGTTGTATTTGGATTTAGACATTTTTTCTACCTCCCCGGGACATATAAATTTTTCATCTTCTAAAACAAATTCAGCATTGTTATATTCCTTTCTAGATTTTTTAAATGCGTTCACATTTAGTTCATGTCCACTAACTAGGTTTATATCTACGTGTAGTTTTGAAACTTGCGTTTGTAGGGTCTCATAAAGAAGGTTTACTGTTTTTTTGTTTTCCGTATATAGGCTCGTATTTTTAAGCTTTTCTTTGAAATGTTCTATAGACTCTGCTTTTCTTTTATCAGGGTCTTCTACTATAGACTTTGAAAAATAAATTGGATTTGACTGGTTGTTTGCTTCTCTTTTAAGCTTATAAACAAACCGTGAGTTTCCTTGAATCATTCCTTGGTTAATCAGTTTTTTGAAAGGCTCGTTAAAAGGAATGTAGTCTAAGTCATATAGTATTTTTGTCCAAAACCTAGAATACAAAAGATGTCCGGTTGCGTGTTCTGCACCTCCTATGTATAGGTCTACATTTTGCCAGTAGTTTGCTTTTTCTCTGTTTACGAACTCTTTTTGGTTTTTTGAATCCATAAACCTTAAAAAATACCAGCTGCTTCCTGCCCATCCAGGCATGGAGTTGTATTCCATTCTGTCTCCTGGGTGTTCAATTCCCCAAGATTCTTTTTTTGCTCTTGCTAGTGGTGGTTCTCCTAGGGCAGTTGGTAAATACTTGTCCACATCTGGTAATTTCACAAGCTTTTCTTTATTAAGAATATATGGTGTTTTTCCTTTATAATAAACAGGAAAAGGCTCTCCCCAATAGCGTTGCCTAGAAAAGACAGCATCTCTAATTTTATATTGTGTTTTTCCTTTTCCATAGCCTTTTTGCTCTATATGAAAGATGGCAAGTTTGGTTGCTTTTTCCACAGTTAGTCCATCTAAAAAGTCAGAATTGGTAATTACCGCATCTTTTTCTGTAAAGGCGCCTTTAGAAAGGTTTTTATCTTTGAATACGTTAGGAATTTCTAGAGAAAAGTGTTTGGCAAATTCCCAGTCTCTTTGATCTCCACATGGAACAGACATTACTGCACCGGTACCATAGTTAGCTAAAACATAATCTCCTATCCAAATAGGAATTTTTTTATTTGTAAATGGGTGTATTGCATAGGCTCCTGTAAATGCACCGGTTGTGATTTTCACATTGCTAATTCTTTCTCTTTCTGTTTTTAGTCTAGAAGTGTTTTGGTAGTTTTTAATTTCTTGTTCTTGGTTTTTTGTAGTAATCTTTTGTACTAGTTCGTGTTCCGGGGCTAAAACAATAAATGAAACTCCAAAAATAGTATCTGGTCTTGTTGTAAAAACCTCTATGGTGTGTTTTTTATCTCCGTTAGTTTTAAAATAAATAGATGCACCTTGAGATTTTCCTATCCAGTTTCTTTGCGTGTCTTTTATGGCGTCTGTCCAGTCAATGTTGTCTAACCCTTTTAGTAATCGATCTGCATATGCGGTTATTCGCATACTCCATTGTCGCATTTTCTTTTGCTCTACGGGGTATCCTCCTCTTTCTGAAACACCGTTTTTAACCTCGTCGTTGGCTAGAACAGTTCCAAGTTCAGGACACCAATTTACCCAGGTGTTTGATAGATAGGCTAGTCTATATTCTAATAATATTTCTTGTTTTTCTTCTTCACTAAAACCCTTCCAATTTAAGGAGGAAAATTTTTTATCATAGTTCGTTGCTGCATTTATCTTGGTATTTCCCTCTTTTTCAAAATGCTCTACAAGAATTTCTATTTTTTCAGCTTTTTGGGATTCGTTGTTATACCAACAATTAAAAATTTCTTTAAATATCCACTGTGTCCATTGGTAATAGTCTGGTTCGGATGTTCTTATTTCTCTATCCCAGTCAAAAGAAAAACCAATTTTGTCTAATTGTTTTCTATAGCCTGTGATTTTATTTCCTTCGTTGTCCACGCCTCCTTCAATATTGGTTTTGGTAGTAACGGCAGGATGTTGGCCAGTTTGGATGGCATATTGTTCTGCGGGAAGACCAAAAGAATCGTAACCCATTGGATGAAGAACATTAAAGCCTAACAGTCTTTTATATCTAGCATAAATATCAGATGCAATATAACCCAAAGGGTGTCCAACATGCAACCCTGACCCCGATGGATAAGGAAACATATCTAATACATAAAACTTGGGTTTGTTTATATTAACCTCGGAGCTAAATGTCTTATTTTCTTCCCAATACTTTTGCCACTTTTTGTCTATTTTTTGAGGGCTATATTCTTCCATTATTTTGTTTTCTTGGGTAGTTTGTCAATAACTAAAACTATTTCTCCTTTGACTTTTTTGTTTTGAAAGTGTAAAAGTAATTCTTCTGCTGTTCCATTAATATTTTCTTCATGAATTTTTGATATTTCTCTTGAAATATTTATTCTTCTTGTTTCTGGAAGATTTTCTTTTAGTTCAGAAAGAAGCTTTAATAAACGGTGTGGAGACTCAAACAAAACTAAAGTGTGTGGATTAGTTATAATTTTAGAAAGTTTTCCTTTTCTTCCTTTTTTATGAGGTAAAAAACCATAAAAACTAAATTCATCCGTTGGAAAACCAGACTGCACAAGAGCAGGAATTAAAGAGGTTGCTCCAGGTAAACAAAACACTGGTATTTTGTTTTGCTTTGCTTTATTTGTTAATAAAAATCCAGGATCACTTATCCCGGGTGTTCCCGCATCTGACACTAGTGCTATTTCAATGTCTTTTTCTATTATTTCTGAAATAATTGTGTCTACCACATGGTGTTCGTTGTGTTGGTGGTAAGAGAAAATTGGTGTTTTTATTGAATAATGAGAAAGTAATTTTTTGGTAGTTCTAGTGTCTTCTGCATAGATTTTATCCACTTTTTCTAGAACGTCTTTAGATCTAAAAGTTAAATCACCAAGGTTTCCTATTGGTGTTGGTATAATAAAAATGTTAGCCAATTTTTTTTAAGTTGTAATGTAAAAATCCTCTGTAAACAGACATATCCAAATAAGAATCATAGGTTTTTAATTTTCCTTTACCTGTTGTTATTTTATTTTTATCACTAAAGGTTATAAATTTTATATTGTATTTGTTTTTATAAATAAAAGTGAATTCTGGAATATTTTTATCTAAAATATTAGTTACTATTATTTGTTCGTAATTAAATTATTTCTGTTTTTTTCTTTCTGTATGTATATTTATTATTTGTTCGTTTTTTAATATATACCAATAAATAAACATTTCTTTTTGTACTGTTCTTACTAAAGTATATTTATCTCTTACTGTTTCTATTTTATAAAAATCTTTTATCTCCCCTATTATATTTGGGTTTTTTGGTTTATCAGTTGTTTGTATTAAATAACTGTTATTGATATTAAAGTTAATTTTTGTTTTATTTTCAAATATTTTATTTAAATCCTTATATATAGTAAAGATTGTTTCTTTTTTTTCTAGAACATCTAATTCTTTAATTTCTAATTTTTCACTTAAATTATAGTATATAAATTTATCGTTGGTTTTTGATTCCAAGCTTATAGAAAAAAGAGAGTCTTTAATTAAAAAGTTTATTTCCCACAAGTGTTTTCCTATATAGTTTACATGGTCTCCAATAGTTATAATTCCAAACCTTTTAAATTCAATTTTATCTTCAAAACAAAATATCTTCAAACTAAAGGTGTAAAATAATATAATTAATAGATATCTCAATACTTAACTTTTACTCCATCTCTTTTAAATTCTCTTCCTTCTTTATACAGATAGGTGATTACAATATCTCCTAACTCGTTGTAGTAGATCCATTCTCCATCTTTTTCTCCATCTTTATATTTCCCCTCTTTTTTTATTTGTCCGTTAGAATAATAAAATACATGCTTTCCAATAGGAATATCGTTTAGGTATTCTCCTTTAAATTTATCTTTTTTTGTAGTGGTATATGTTTTTTTCCATTTTCCTGTTTTCATTCCTCCAATGTAAGATCCTTTCTCTCTATAATCATTTATTTCATAGTTCCAGACCCCTTCTCTTAATCCATAGAAATATTCTCCTTTTACAATAACTTTTCCAGTAGTATCGTATTCAATTACAAAGCCTTTCTCCTTTCCATTTTCGTAATCTTCCATTCTTCGCTTTTGACCCGATTTATACCACCATTCCCAGGTTCCATGTGGCTTATTTTTTACATAGTTGCCTTTTTGCTGAATAGATCCATCTTCGTAGAAATAATTCCATTCTTTATTTTTTTCATTTAATATATATTTTCCTATTTTTTTTATATTTCCATTTGGCCAAAAATACATCCATTCGCCTGTTTTATTATTAACAGAATCGTACCTTCCTTTGTAAACCAAAGTGTCGGTTTTATAAAAATTGAAATATCGCTCTTTACCTAGAGAGTCATATACTTTAAATAAACCGTTTTTTTTGTTTTTAACTAATATTCCCTCTGCATAAAATCCGTTTTCTAATTTCAGTTCTGTTAGTTCTATTCCTAGAGAAATATTATTACTTTTTCTTTTTCCTTTATCAAAGCTTTCTAATTCTTGTATTTTTCCTTTTTTATCGTATTTTTTGGATATTCCATCTTTCTCTCCATGAAAAAAAGTATGCTCTAATTTTATTTTTCCATTCTCGTAGTACTCTTTCCAAACACCGTCTTTTTTTCCCTCAGAATCGAATCTATTTATTTCTTCCTTTTTATTTACAACCCCCGTGTCGTATTGTTTAATGAGTAAGATGTTTCCATTGTTATCGAATTCTTTGGATACACCATCTTTTATGTTGTTTTTGTAATTGTTTTCAATTTTTACTTGTTGTGTTCCTTTATAATAAATAACTTCTTTACCTTCTTTTTTGCCATCTTTATAGAAAGTTTTTCTAATTATTAACCCGCTAGTATCGTATTCACTAGAATAGCCGTTTTTTAAATTTTCTTTGTAATTTTCTTCTAGAGTTATTCTTCCACTAGAGTCATAAAAGACCCACGAACTGTCCAGTAAAGCATTTTTCCAGTATCCTGTAGATTTAATTTTAGAATTGGAATAGTAACTTACCCATTTTCCAGCTGGCAAATTATTAATTAAGTATCCTTTGCTACTTATTTCTCCCGAATTAAAAAAAAACTCTTTGTAAATACTGTCTTGAGAATAATTAACATTTATATATAATAATAAAAAAGTTGTATAAAACCATTTATTATTATTAAGTCTGTTAATATGTTTATAAGTAGACATTGTATTTTATAATTTAATTCAAATTATACTTTAATTAACAAATAGTAAACAATTAATAATAAAATAAATTATTATAAATCAACATTTTAAACACTTATTAAGATTATTTTTAATAAACTTGAACTTATAAATAGTTAATAAATAAGCCTAAAAAGTAAAAAAAAACTGTTGATATCCTTATGGATAATAAATGGTATTTAAATCTAAAAAACAGGACTTTTTAATGTTTTTTAAATAATGAATATGAATTCAATAAAAACAATAAAACTTACAAAACTTTAATCAACAAAGAATCAACAAAGAATCAACATGAAAATAAGCATAGGAAGTGATCACGCAGGAGTTGAGTTAAAACAACAAATAATGCAAGCATTTGCCACTAAACACGAATTTATTAATGTTGGTACAAACACTAATGAAAGTGTAGATTACCCAGACTTTGCACACCATGCGGTTTCTGTTTATAAAGAGGAAAAATGTGAAAAAATAATTCTTATATGCGGTTCAGGAAACGGCATACAAATGTCTGCCAACAAACACAAAGATGTTCGTTGTGCGCTCTGTTGGAGTAAAGAGATAGCAGAACTAGCAAGACTACACAACAACGCTAACGCTCTAGCTTTGCCGGCTAGATTTATTAACGAAAAAGAAGCACTTCAAATAGTTGAAGTTTTTTTACAAACCCCTTTTGAAGGCGGAAGGCACAAGAAAAGAATGGACAAAATAAATGCTTAAAAAAACAATCTATTTCCCTCTTTTTTTTCTTATATGTTCTTGTGGTGTTTTACTACCAGGACCATACACCCTAAAAACGAATCAAAAAAAAGCAGATCAATACTCCAAAATCATCACCCAAAGCGAATTAAAACACCACTTAAAAATTATTTCTTCTGACGAGTTTGAAGGAAGAGAAACAACAACAGTAGGCCAAAAAAAAGCAGCAGCCTATATAAAAAACCACTTTATTGAAACCAATATAAAAAGTGCATTTGAGGACACTGGCTATTTTCAAAAATTTCCTGTAGATGTATTAGACTTCTCTAAAGTGGAGCTCTACTTCAACAAAACCAAACTAACCTTCATAGATGATTTTTACCCTTACGGAAACCCAACCAACAATAATTATAAAAACACACCAATAGTTAACGTAGGGTATGGTATTAAAACAAAAGAAAGAAATGACTACCTTGGAAAAAACGCCAAAGGTAAAGTTGTATTTATAAAACAAGGCTTGCCAACCAATGATATTATAGATAAAAAAGAAGGCAATTGGAGAAGAAAGGTCCAGACCGCGACCAAAAATGGAGCTGTTGCCATAGTTTTTTTAAAAAGCGACTACGCAAACACAGACTTAAGGATAAAAGAATATTTAAAAAACCCCTTTATGCAGCTACACGGAAATCAAAAATCTAAACCCCAGCCACCAGTGTTTATCGTAGATGAAGACAAAATAAATGCATTAAACCAAGACACCAACACTATTTCTTTTAACACCAGCATTTCTCAAACAAAAACAGGAGAAAACGTCCTAGGTTTTATACCTGGAGTTACGGATGAAGTTATTGTTATTTCTGCCCATTACGACCACATAGGCTTCGATAGAGGAGAAATATGTAACGGAGCCGATGATGACGGATCAGGAACTAGTTCCCTTTTATCTATTTCAAAAGCTTTCCAAAAAGCTTTTGACGAGGGAATCAAACCTCAAAGAGGGATATTGTTTTTAGCAGTTTCTGGCGAAGAGAAAGGTCTTTTCGGTTCACAGTTTTATACAGAAAACCCTGCTTTTCCTCTGTCCAAAACTATAGCGGACCTAAACATTGACATGGTTGGAAGACAGGACACCATACAGCAAGACAACAACTATATTTATTTAATAGGTTCAGATAGAATAAGCAAAGAGCTACACACAATAAACGAACAAGTCAATAAAAAACATGTAGGTTTTAAGCTGGATTACACCTACAACGCTAAAGATGACCCAAATAATTTCTATCAAAGATCCGACCATTATAATTTTGCCAAAAACAATATTCCTGTAATATTCTATTTTGGGGGCCTACACGAAGACTATCACCAACCAACCGACGATTTTGAAAAAATAGATTTTTTAAAACTAGAAAGAGTTTCTAGGTTTGTATTTTTAACAGCCTGGGAACTAGCCTACAGAAAAAAAACACTTTCTAAATGACAGAAAAAGTAATTTTAGTTGATAAAAAAGACAAAGAGGTTGGCTCTATGGAAAAGCAAGAAGCACACATAAAAGGCCTTCTTCATAGAGCGTTTTCTGTTTTTATTTTTAACGACAAAAACGAGCTGCTTTTACAAAGAAGAGCACTTAAAAAATACCATTCTGGAGGGTTGTGGACCAACACCTGTTGCAGCCACCCTAGAAAAAACGAAACAACACTGGACGCTGCAAATAGAAGACTAGTGGAGGAAATGGGAATGAGATGTATCATCAAAAAACAATTTGACTTTATATATAAGGCACAACTAGACAATAACTTATACGAGCACGAATTTGACCATGTTTTTTTCGGTTTTTCCAACGAACAACCACTAATAAACACAGAAGAGGTAGAAGAGTACACTTACAAAACCCTTGAAGATATTGGAAATGAAATCAAAACAACTCCAGAAAAATATACAGAGTGGTTTAAGATTTGTTTTAAAGAGGTTATAAAATCACACAAAAATATTATATGAAAATCTCAGTTGTCGGTGCAGGAAGTTGGGGAACGGCAATTGTTTCTATATTATCAAAAAATAATCATGTAAACTGGTGGGTTAGACGAGAAAGATTAAAAAATCAAATTCTTCTTAAAAAGAGAAACACGAAGTATCTTACTAACTGTAAGCTGAACACAAAAAACATCACTTTTTTTAGCAATATTGATGAAATAATCAACAATAGTGACCTTGTTATTATTGCAATTCCGTCAGAGTTTATTTTTTCTGTTTTTAAAAACAAAGGGGAGCTTCTAAATTCCAAAACAGTACTTTCTGCTGTAAAGGGTGTAATACCGGAAATAAACACAACTCCACATGAATTTTTTAAATCAATTTCTCCAAACCTTAATTATGGGGTCATTTCAGGCCCCTGTCATGCAGAAGAGGTGGCTTTAGAAAAGCAGAGCTATTTAACTGTATCCACCAACAACACAGAAATTCACCCTCAAATAAGAAAAATATTTAATACAAAGTTTATAAACATTAAAACTTCTAATGATATTATAGGAACAGAATATGCGGCCATATTAAAAAATATATATGCAATTTTAATTGGTGTTGCTTATGGCTTGGGCTATGGAGATAATTTTATTGCTGTTTTAACCACTTCCTGTGCCAACGAAATGAAGCGACTACTACAATCATTAGACCCTAAAGAAAGAACAATATCTCAGCCTGCGTATTTAGGGGATCTTTTAGTTACCTGCTATTCTTTTCACAGCAGAAACAGATCTTTAGGGGTTTTAATTGGAAAAGGCTACTCAGTAGAAAACGCGATAGAAAAAATGACCATGGTTGCCGAAGGCTATCACGCGGCCAAGTCCATTTACACTAGAGTACTAAAATTAAAATCAATAAAACAAACACCTATCATCTCTACTACCTATAATATTTTATACAAAGAAAAAGACCCAAAAGCCCAATTGAAAAGGCTTGAAGGGTTAATCTCCTGAAAACCAAACAGTTAACAAAAGCTCGCTACAGCCGATTTACCGCCTCTTTTTTTTTTTTCTAAGAAAAGACCTTTGCCGAGCCTTCTTAAGGCCTTAATTTCTATTTAAATAGAAAATACATCAAGCTTGAGTATTCTCCAGACTTCTTTGCCTTGAAATTTGAAATAAATCCATGCAAAAACCCCGAAACAATTGAAGACCCTGATTTTTTTGCACTAAGCATGCTAATGTAGTAGGCGTCGAAAAATAGTGGCTTTATGGCTTTTAATGTAAAACTACTTTTTTTTGCAAGCTCTTTAATGTTATTTTTTCGGAAATGCGATAAATGTATAGGAAGGTCGTAGGCAACCCAGTTTTCCTTATATTTTTTAGCATCATAAGAAGCACAATTAGGAACACCAACCACCAAAACCCCCCCTTTTTTCAATAATTTATTTATTTTTTTTAAGTAATCTTCCACGTTGTAAACATGTTCTAAAACATGCCACATTGAAATGACATCATATTTATTTTCTTCATTTACAAGGTCTAATTTTTCTTCTATTTTGTTTCCAAGTTTTTTTTCAGCTTCTTTTTTTGCCCCCTTGTCAGTCTCTACTCCGTCTACCTCCCAGCCATAAGAAGCCATATATTTTAAAAAGTCTCCTGTACCACAACCTACATCTAATATTTTGCCCTTTCTTATATTGGAAATTTTATGAATTACTTCCTTTTTTTTATTAAACTGATAGGACCTTACTAAGTGATAAACCTTGTTAATTAATCCTTTTTTTGTAGAGCTATGAGATATGTAGTTTTTGCTCTGGTAGTATTTGTAAATATTTTTTTCTTTTGGCCTTGGGTTGGTGAACCTAAACCCACAACCAACACACTCAACTATAGTAAACACCTCTCCACTTACGTTATGATCTTTTCCTTCAACGTGTTTTTTGTGCGATTTTCCACAACAAATTGGACAGACTAATATTTTTTCTAAATTTTGTTCCACGTGAAACCCTACCTTCCTAAATAAATTAATAATATTGAAATATCAGAGGGTTTTATTCCGCTTATTCTAGCCGCTTGACCAATATTAACAGGCTTAACCTCGTTAAGTTTTTCTTTAGACTCATTGGAAAGAGAAGAAAACTTAAAGTAGTCAATATCTGTTGGTATTTTAACGTACTCTAGTCTTTTTAATTTGTCAGCGTTTTCCTTTTCTCTGTTTATGTAGCCGCTGTATTTTATATCAATTTCAACTTGCTCTATAGCCCCTTGACTTATTAAGCCTTCATTTATAAATTTTTTAATGGATTTGTTGTTTCTAATAACGTCATTTATTCCAATGTTTGGCCTAGATATTATACTTGGAGCTTTTACCTTTTGCTTTATTTTACTTCCGCTTTTTAGACTTAGCACGTCATTTATTTCGTCTGGAGAAACAGAAAGTTTTTTTGTGAACCGCATTAGCTTATTAGACATTTCTATTTTTTCTTCAACTTGATTAAGTTTGCATTCATCTAATAACCCCAAATCATAAGACTTTTTAGACAACCTAATATCCGCATTGTCTTGTCTCAACAATATTCTATACTCTGCTCTTGATGTAAACATTCTGTAGGGTTCCTCAGTTCCTTTAGTTATTAAGTCATCTATAAGAACTCCAATATAGGCCTCATCTCTGCTTAAAACAAAAGGACTTTCACCATTTATTTTTAAATGTGCATTTATGCCAGCCATTAATCCTTGACCCGCAGCCTCTTCGTAGCCCGTAGTTCCATTTATTTGACCACTAAAATAAAGGTTCTCTATAAGTTTTGTTTCCAGGCTGTGCCTTAGCTGTGTAGGTGGAAAATAGTCGTATTCAACCGCATAACCAGGTCTAAACATTTTAGCTTTTTCAAAACCTTTTATTGTTCTTAAGCCTTGAAGCTGCACCTCTTCAGGAAGGCTACTTGAAAACCCGTTTATATAAAACTCTATAGTGTCCCAACCTTCAGGCTCAGCAAAAATTTGATGTCTTGGCCTGTGGCTAAATCTATTTATTTTGTCTTCTATTGAAGGGCAATATCTAGGCCCAACTGAGTTTATGGCGCCATTAAACAATGGGCTTCTATCAAAGCCTTCTTTCAAAACCTCGTGTGTGTTTTGGTTAGTATAGGTTATAAAACAACTTTTTTGTTTGGTTAAGCTTTTGGTGTTGTTAAAGTAGGAAAACTTTCCGGGATTTTCATCCCCGGGCTGTTCTTCCATAACTGAAAAGTTGATAGATCTTCCATCCACTCTTGCGGGTGTTCCGGTCTTCATTCTGCCAGATTTAAAACCCAAAGACTCTAGCTGTGCCGTAATTCCCTTAATGGCCTTGTCACCCATTCTTCCACCGCCAAATTGTTTTTCACCAAGGTGGATAGTTCCGTTTAAAAAAGTGCCACTATTTAAAACAACAGCTTTGCATTTAATTTTAACTCCCATTGATGTTTTTACACCAACTACCTTGTTTTTTTCTACTATTATTTCTTGCACTACGTCTTGCCAAAAGTCTACGTTAGGAATATTTTCAAGTGTTTTTCTCCAAGTGTTGCTAAACATTTTTCTATCACATTGCGCTCTAGGGCTCCACATTGCGGGGCCTTTCGATTGGTTTAAAAGCTTGTATTGAATGGCGCTTAAGTCTGTGACAAATCCTGTTTGACCGCCAAGAGCGTCAATTTCTCTTACTATTTGTCCTTTCGCAATACCCCCAATTGCGGGGTTACAGCTCATTTGACCAATAGTTTCCATGTTCATTGTGACAAGTAAAACACTTGACCCCATTTTGGCAGCACTAGCAGCAGCTTCGTTTCCTGCGTGTCCAGCCCCTACAACTATTATGTCATATTCTTTTAGCATATTGTTTCACGTGAAACAGCCCTAAAGAGCTGTTTTCCAGTCAATTGAGGATAAAAACTCATTTTCTTTAGCCCTAATTAAGGTCTTTTGCTCTTCAGTTTTGTCATTAAACCCACACAAATGTAAAACACCATGGATTATAACCCTAAATAATTCTTCATTAAAAGAGGAGCTATATGTTTTTGCATTTTCTTTTACTCTTTCAGTTGATATATATATATCGCCAAACAATAGCTTTTCCTTGGAATAGTCAAAAGTAATAACGTCGGTAAAAAAATCGTGGTTTAGATATTTAATGTTAATTTTTTTGAGGTACTCGTCTGAGCAAAAAACCAATGATAGCTCACCCAAATCAAACCCAAGAGTGTTAACACTGTCTTTAACCCACTTTACAACAAGCTCTTCATCTGTAGAAAATGAAACATTTTCTTTATGAAAAAAAATGCTCAAAAATTAAATTTTAAAGGAAATCTCTACAGCATTTCCAGGCTCTTCATAAACAACACCATCGGAAAGGTGGTTCATTAAAAAAATCCCCCTTCCTTGAGGCTTCTCAATGTTCTCAGGAAGAGTAGGGTCAGGCAGGTCTAGGAAGTTAAACCCGTCCCCCTGATCAGTTACAGTAAAAGTTAATAAACCATCTATAAAAGAAGCAACAACTAAAGCATCTTTATCAACAATATTTTTGTTACCATGAATAATAGCATTATTTACAGCTTCAGAGAGCGCAATTAATATATTTCCGTAAATTTCTACACTTATGGAGTAAGTTTCACATAAGGCGTTGACCCAGCTTTCAAGGGAAAGCAAGCTCTTGGGGTCAGACCGCAAACATAATTTGTTTTCTACGGGATTTAAAGCACTAATCATAATCTTTTTCAATAGATTTAAAGTACTCATTTACTTTGTTTTTATAATAAGGTTTCAAATTTGGAGGAATAGTTTTTAAAAGCTCTGTTTCTCCTTTTTTAATTTGTAAATAATTTTCAAACAAAACAGAATTATTTTTCTTGTAGTCCTCCAAAGATTCTTTTGCTTCTCTTTTTTCTTCCTCTTCCTGTTCTTTTGTGGCTTTGTCCAGCTCTAAAAGCTTCACCTTTATTTCTTCTTGCCTATCAATAGTGGATAAGGAAATATCGTTATTGATGATTTCATCCTCTGTTTCTTCTATTTTTTTAATCAAATCCTTAAGGCCGTTTCCTTTTCCTGAACCATCTTTATTTAACTCTTGAGCCATTTCTTGAAGTTGTTTTTTAATTGCAGCTTGCTGGGCGGCCATTCTTCCTAGTTGTTCAAATGAAGAGCCGCTTTCACCAGGTTTTTTCCCATCTTTTTTACCCTTCATGTATTTTTTCATTGCCTCAATTTGTTGTTTAAGTTGTTCTGCATTTTTTGGGAGGCCCTTTCCTGGTTTTTTATTTTTACCTCCCGGCTTATTACACTGCCCGGAACCAGGCATGTTTTGTTGCATTTGATTTATTATTTCACTTAACAAAAGACCAAGCTCGTTAGCATGCATCATTACTGTTTGCTGTTCAATTTGTGCGTTTTTTGTCTTTCGTTCAGTAAGGTTTTTTATGCTCTTTTTTAAAGAGCGTTTTATGCTTTGGACCTCTTTGTTTATTTTTCCACTTAACATAATTTGCCTTAGCGCTAAAGCGCTTAAAGAGTCGTCAATTATTTGGATTTTATCACTGAGTTTTCTTTGTTGTTGACCTATGTTTATATACTTAGGGTCTTGTGTTTTTGTAGACTTTAAATCAGCCAGCACCTCTTCTTGGTCTAAAGAAAAAGTTATTAATTGCTCTAACAAAACCCTTAAAGATTCCATGTCTTCTTCAGGCTTGTCACCACTTCCTTTACTTAGTTTTTCCATAGAGTCTGCTAATTCATTAAGGCTTTTGCTGGTTTCCCCTTGTTTTTCACTAGCTTTTTTCATTTTGTTTTCACCCAGTTTTTCAAGAGATTCTTCTAAAGACTGGCTTATTTTTTCTTCTTTTTCTTCAGTTTCAATTTTTAAAGGCCTAGAAAGCTCTTTATTCTTGTTTTTTAAATCGGAGAGCTCGCTTTGTATTTCATTAAATTCCTCTTTTATTTTTTCTTGTAGTTTGTTTTTTTCAAATCCTGATAAGTCTTTGTCGACGGTTTTTTCTTTTAATAGTCTTTGTTTATTAGAAAGATCTTTAAGCTGTTCTGAAAGTTCTTTTGCTTTTTGTTCAATCTCCATTTTCTTAAAATGCTCAATAGTTCGGTCTAGCTCCTTAAGCATGTCCTCTTGGGCAAAATCAATATCTTCTAGTTTTTTTAGGACCTTGTCTTTGTTCATTTCTTCAGATAATTTGCTTAGTTCGTCGTAGAGCTTTTTCATTTCATCTGACATAAGCTCCTCTACCATTTTATTAATTTGCTCTTGTTTTTTTAGAATTTCTTTATTTTTTTCTTTTTGATTTTCTGAAAGTTCATTTTGAAGTTGGTTTTTTAGTTTTTCTAATTCGTTTTGAATTTCCTTCTGTTTTTTTAGAAAACTATCCAAGGAGCTTTTGTCTTCCCAACTTAAAGACCTTTTGTTAAGCATTGAAGTTTTCATGTCTTCAAGTTCAGAATTAAAGTTTTGCAGTTTTTTTTGTAAAGAACTAAAGGACTGGTTGTTTGCTAGGCTTTTGATTTTTCTTATCTCTTTTTGCCTTTCTTTGCTAGGCACCTTTAAAAACATAGACTTAGATAAAATCTCTTTTGGGCCATTAATTCCATCGTTGTCCTTTACAGCGAAAAAATAACGAACTAAATCCCCGCTTTGTAGTGACAAACCTTCAAAATCATATTCAAAATTAAAAACAGCACTGTTGGTGCCGCTGTAATTTAAAAGTTCACTGTGAATAACACTGTCGTTTCTAAGGCAGAAGAATTTCAAGGAATGGAACCCATAGTCATCAGAAATATTTCCCACAAAAAGTCTTTTATTAACCCTGTTACTATCAAAAACCTCATCTACCAAAATAGTTGGAAAGCCATCCTTGTTCAATTCTATAAAATAACTTATTGAATCTTTAAAATCAGAAAAATTGTTCTGGACAAAAATTTTGTAATCTTGAGATTTTTTTGGCGAATAAGAAAAACCAAACCATTCATTTTTTGATCTTATTACAGAGTCTTCAAACACAGCTGAACAAAGGGAAATACTTTTGCAATTTATCTCCCAGTCTATTGTCGATCCCTCAGGAACAATTATTCTATTTAGGTCATAAAAAGTGTCGTTTGCTATTTGTGTATAACTGGGGTACCGAACAATTTTTTTTTCTTTTAACATTCTTGGCCTAGGCAGCACTTTAACATTGTAATTTACAGTGTCTCTGTTGCCGTCTAAAAGATTAAAGACAAAAGACTTATTAACGGAGTTAAAAATATACCTAAAGGATTTAGAGCCGGTTTTCTCAGGAAAAAACCGCTTTTTTTTAGAATATAAAAAGACCTGCTCAGGGTCGGTTTTTCCTATTGTTTTAATGTTAATCTCCAAAGGTTCGTTTTCCAAAACTAGCAAAGGATCACCATTGTTAATCTTAAATTCAAAAGGATTAGGCTTTTCAAAGTTTTTCTGAAAAAAGACCACTCTTCTAAGGGGAGGAATAATTGAATCAGGATAAATAAAAGAGCAAGCCCCGGAGAACAAAAAAAGTACTAAAAAACCATAAAGCATTTTTTTTTGATCATTTATAGAAATAGAGTTTCTAAAATTAAACCTTAAAGAGTTTAAAGCCTTTCGCTCTATAGAAGCTTTTAAAAGATCAGTTTCAGTTTTTTCTAATTGTTTTTCTAACCCAATAACATTGACCAGTTGGTCTCCAATTTCTGGTATTTTTTCAGAAAGCAAAATAGAAGCCTCTTCATGAGACATTCTTCCGTATAGCCCGAAAAGCTTAATTAAAGGAGATACAATAAGCTTTGAAACATAAATTAATGCAAATAATGCCCCCCCAAAAAGCAACACACCACGGCCAAAAGAGGAAAACCTAAATAAAAATTCTAAAAACCAAGTACCAGCCAAAAGAAAAACCAAAAAAACA
>Ga0209406_1000601_pt1 | contig 27955 bp, 37 predicted proteins | sample COGITO_mtgs_1204_FD_184808 | JGI IMG/M metagenome (GOLD analysis project Ga0209406, IMG submission 184808) | Pelagic marine microbial communities from North Sea - COGITO_mtgs_120426 (SPAdes) (version 2) | ecosystem: Environmental > Aquatic > Marine > Epipelagic ... | reverse complement strand
GGGTCCACCATTATGGATGCGCGCGATGTCTTCGGCAGTGGGTGGTCTGCCTAGACGGTCCTCGGTTGCATAGCGAGCCATGTAGGCTGCAAAGATCTGAATGGCAGTATCACGGTCGAAGGCATCCTCATGCACCCAATCCTTGCCAGCGTATTCCGCAGCGTCTTGGACGTAGGCAGCGTGCATCTGGAGACACCCAAATGCCGCGCCGTTGTCGCCGATTGCGTCATTATTGCCGTTCGATTCGATTGTAATCAGTGCTAGTATGAGTGATAAATATGACATCTGTTTAGAGGTTGAGAGGTTTGCAAAAGGTCTTTGAGAGCCGCGCCTGACAGCGTTAGTCATCGACCACCATCATCAGCTGTCGGTCGTCGACTTGCAGATCCTTTTTGGTTTTGCGTTCGAGTTGCTTAGACTCTGCGGGGGTCGGTTCGGGCGCTGGCTCATCATAGGCCAACACGTCAAACGGTAAGAGGCCCGCCATCAGCGCGCGCGCGAATTGCATGCACTCGCAGTCCCAGATATGGTTGTTCGGATTACTGCGCACCTTCGGCTCCCAGCGATGGCCCCAGCGGCTGCCCTTGCGGATCTTCTTGCGCTGCTCGCTGTCGAGCTGGTCGCGATACCAGTCGGGCACGTCCATCGGTAGTTCCCACAACACGCCGTTGCCGTGGCGGACGCGGTGCAGCATGTCTTTGATTGTCGGATTCGACCACAGCAGATAATTGACATAACGCGCGGGGCCTTTGCCCTTCATCACGTCATACTTCTGCACCTTCGAGAAAGGCTTCTGCACGGTCTCTTTACGGCGGCCCTTGCGGATCTGGTGCGGGAAGCTTTCGCGGTCGTCGCCCATGAGCATCACCCAGCCATGCCGGCCACACATCGCCGCCACCTGCGCGGTCTTATTACGACCGTCGGCCACTACGTATTTTGCGGGCACGCCATGAGTGCGCTGCATCTCGACCAGATCATCTTCGAGCTCGACGCGGCCGGCCCAGATCAGGCCACTCGATCCAGAGCCCGCGATCCAGCCACGCACATCGACCCAGAAGTGCGGCGTGTCGTCGCCGATGCCTTCCTGGCAATCGATCGACATCAGCCGGTCGGTCTCGCCCGCATAGCCCTCGCCCATTTGGTAGCCGCTCAGCTGGAGCTCGGCGACTTGCTCAGTCATCGTATCGGTGTAATAGACCGCGAGTTTCTTTTGCAGAAATTGCTTTTTGAGAGTGATGTCGCCGAGCTTGTGCATCGCGTCCGCGGTCAGCCATTCTTTGACGAGTTCCGGCAGCGGCACCGTTACCAGCGAATTCCAGTGATAGCTTTTGATGTAGGGCACGCCTGGCGGATTGCCGACCACCCGCTCGGGCAACTCCATCGCGTGGTAGGCGGCGCTCGGGTATTCGGTCGAGTAGCTGCAAGTGCTGATGAGCTTTTTCATCGCCGCATCGTTGGCGGGGTGATGGTGGCCGCACAGTGGGCAGCGGTAGTGGACCGTCGCTTGCGCAGTGGCGATGTCGGGCCGTCCGTCCAAGTACTTTTTATTCTCCCACACCACGCCGGCCCAGCTGCCATCGGCGAGACGTTGCGACCAGATCAGCGGATGCGTTTTGGTACAGTCTGGGCAGCGCACCACCAGCTCATGCACGACGCCCTCGTTAAACACCACGTCCCAGTCGGAGTCGCGCTCGTTACCTTGCGAGATGTTGTAAATCTTCTTAGCCGAGCCGAACGCATCGGTGCGGCCTTCGGCTTGATAGAGCAGCCCCGGGTCCCATTGCCATACCTCGTCGTTGATCTGCACCTGGATAGAAAGCGTCTGCAAGTTCGACTCATTATGGCCGCCGCCTTGGATCAACACATCGCAGCCCGGCAGCGAGATAATGTCGTGCGACAACGCCTGGCGATCGGTCGGCATGATGTCTTTGATGCAGGGAGCGGTGCGAAACAACGGCCCGAGCCGCGTGCGCCACGCTTTATCGCGGATCGCTTCGGTCTGAAAGTTCCACATGATCGGTGCCGGGTATTCGACGATTCGATACAGCGCGTAAATCTCGCCGACCAGCGAACCGCCGGTCTGCAATCCTTTAAGCGAGTTCACCTTTTGCACGTGGTGATCCATCAGCGCCTCAAGTGGTGGGATCAGCCAGGGCGAGGGCCGCAGATCGAGCGGTCCGCTTTTTGCATACGCATCGGGCAGGATGATCTGCTGCCGCGCCCATTCGGTAATCGGTAAACGGTTCGGCCGCTCCCAGGCGCCGTGCTGGATTCTGGCGAGTGTTAGATCCATTTAGAAAAAGCCTTTTGTTTTTCGACGCAGATACGATCGAAGATGTCCTCGGTCAGTTCGATCAGCGCAGCGCGGCTGAGCATCTCACCTTTCGCCGGCAGCTCGTTGAGGAGAAACTTTCGCAGCACCGCTTTCGAGGTTGTCTCGGTTTTGCGCACATGCTCGGCCAGCTCGCCGCGGTGGATGTAGTCGCCTTTGACTAGGTCCAGATCAAACTGCGCCTTTTGTTTTTTGACCGCTTTGGTCTCAAAGTCGAGCCGGTCCGCCGGGCTCAAGTTCAGCAAGGCAGGATTAGCAGCGAGAAACTCATCGAGCTCATCCAGGTAAACTCTAGCACCACGGAATCCAGCGCAGCCGGCTTTCTTTGCCGCGCTGATCACGTCCAAAGTGAAGCCCGACATCGACGCGGCCGCCTTCATTGTTTGGGCAACTCGATTTGGATTTGATGCTTTAGATTTACTCATGTGTGTTTATAGTTTTTTAAAAAGTTTTACGCGAAAAACGTCGCGTAACGCCTATCCTGCTGGAGATAGCCTAAGCCAAAAAAGATTCCTTACTTTTTTTCTACGAGCTGATTGAAGAAAAAGACGAGAGGCTGAATTGATCGTAACAAATGATCGCGATCGTCAGAGCTTATCGCCGCCACATCTAGCTTGCGGACCTGAAGTAAAAAGCCCTGAGCTTCTCTTAGTACATGACTCAGTGGTGTAGCATCGAGCGGCTCTGATATTGTGTGAGCACTTTCGCCTGCTCGAGTGTCGCGGATCATTTGGCGAAGATCCGAAATTGAAACCGCCTCACCCTTGCCCCTCTCCTCTACCACCCATTCGAGCCAGCGTAGGGCATTAGCCACTCTCTCCTCGTTTATGTTAGCCCCCCCCTCGTTTATGTTAGCCCCCCCCTCGTTTATGTTAGACCCCCCCTCGTTTATGTTAGACCCCGCCTCGCATACGAACACCCCACACTCCTCAAGCACCACCGCGTGGTAATCCCAGGACAGTCCCGGCTTACGTTGATCGGGGGCGAGGACAGCTGAGACACGACACGCCATGCGATGCAAGGCTCGCGGGTGAGCGCTTTGCTCCATCATTAGCTGCACCCTTTCATTCTGTTCGACAGGTAGGTCGAAGCATAGCTGCGACCAGTCGCTGACGCGCTTAGTTGGCCGGACCTTGGCTACGTGGGCATACAGATCGCCACGCCACCAGTTGAGATTATTGTTGAGTGACTCGATGGTGTTATAAGCTTCGGCCAGTTGGGCATCGCTCACATCATCCGGCAGCGTTAGCACCTGCGCTTTAATATCAAAAATGGGTTTATGTGTCAGGGTTGTCTTCATTGTTTGCGCTTGGTTTGATTGGTTGATCTGTAAGTCGCACACGCTTCGGCCGACTTCATGTAATTAGATGGCGGCAGCCCATACTTCTCAGCGTATGCCTTTACTCGTTTAGAGATTGCAGCCTTGCCCCGAGTGCCGAGCCCATACACTCGAGCGGCATCCTTCATGCTGACCATGCCAGGCAATCCAATCGCATAGCCGACGATCACTGCGGCCAGTCCACTCGCTGTGCCTTTGGGTGGATGTATGACGTCGAGCAAAGCGGCGCGGATCATGTGGAGCGCAGCGTCGCGCTTACCCTTGTCGATCTCTTCGTCGATATAGCCCGCAAAGCCAGCCTCTGCAAGAATGGCATCGACCTCACGCCGTTCGCCACGGTCCGCATCTTGGATCGGTACCGGCATCCTACCTTCAAAGGCAAAGCCGGCATGCCCGCTTGGGAGTTGCTGATTATGCTCTGGCATTAGTACCCCCCCTCTCGTTTTTAAACGTGTGACAGTAAGCCAAATTGCTCGCCAATCTAGTGTCACGCATCGAGCCCTTTATACATGCGCATCGCAGCGTTTTGTGACAGTAAGACAGAAGAATGTATAATAAGTTAGTGTGTGTGCGCGCACATGAAACGTGTGGTGATTCTAGTGTCACAGTGTCACAGCCCGCCCCCAGTGCAGGTTTCAGCCGATTTTGAAGTGTCACAAACGCCACGGCTAGTGTCACAGATTGGGGCCTTTTAGTCGTTCGGATCATATCTCTCCTCCTGTTGTTCGGGTTGTTTTTCATTGTCGAAGGCTTCTTGTGACAGTAATCGCCAATAGCGTTTCTTGCCGCCAGACTCTCGGCCCTGCACGATGCGGCCAGCGTAGGCGGGTCGCTCGGATAGCTTCTTGAGCATCTTGCCAAGGTTCGGATTAGCCTGCGGCACCTTGCCGCGCTCCTTGTAATCAAGGCCGCTGTCTTCATCTTTAAGGGCCGCTTCGAGATCCACCGCCGAGCCCTTCCACTCACCAGCACCGAGCATGATGTCGTTGTAATGATTAGAAGATCGCAGCACGGTGCGCTCGATATAGCCCCACAGCCGCGCTTCGGGGCTTAGGAAGTCGATACCCTGCACGATCTCGGGATGCGCATAGGGCTTTACCCCAAAGCGCAGGTGCTCTTCTTGCAGCGCTTCGGGTAGTTCAAACTTATTAAGCAACCACCAAAGGAATGCCGGCAGCTCTTGTGACAGTAAATCCCACACCACTTTCTTAGTGGCGTGCTCATCCCAAGGCCACGCACCGGCGTGAAATTTAAAGCAGTGGACCTTGCCGATCAAATCGTCGTCGAGCGGCGGCAGCACCAGCAGATTCTCTTCTTCGAGATTGCACGCAAACGTGAGGCGCATAAAGGTCTCGATCTCAAAGCTGTCCTTGTTCTTACCTTCGCAGCTCGCACCACTCACCGCCACGCACTGCTTTGTGCGGGCCTTTACGATCATGCGATCGCCGATGTGCGTCTTCGATCCCTCATCGTCCACCACCAGGTGCGACGAGGTAAACATCTCAGCATTAAAATTACTCTCGCCGAATATATAGCGCAGCGGACGACAGAGTCGGCCGCCGAGCAGCTCAGTGATGATGGCAATGTGCAGCGACTTACCGCAGCCAGGATCGCCAGCCATGATCAGCGCGTGCCCCTGGTTGGGTTGCCCTTCCTCGAGCGCGAGGTATCCGCGCTTCAGCCATGCGAGGTGGTAGGGTAGCTGATCGATCTCTTCGGTGCCATATACACCGCGAAAGCCACGATCGAGGAACTGTCCAAGGTTCGGCCAGCCGGCACAGTCCCCGCCCCATGGTAATTCACTATCGAGCCGCGCCGCATTATCTTCGGGGCTGGCTGGAGCGATCAGTCGCGGGGATTCTGTTATCAATACTTTTTTACCAGAGATCCAATGCTCGCCAGCATGCCAGCCAGAGTATGGGCCAGCAAAGTCCACCTCGCGTTGATTTGTAATTTCTAGCAGCGCGGCGTCCACTTGGCTCATCTCTGCCTCGCTCCCCTTAGGGATAGTGGCTTGCAGACCCTCGCTTTTCAGCTGGCGCATCATCTGCCGCTCGTTGCGTTGATGATAGCGCCCATTAATATCGAACCAAAAACGCCCACCGCCGCTCGTTGCCTCATAGTAGCAACGCTCGACCGGGCCTTTCGACTCCCCTATTTCAAATTGTCCAATCTCGCCCATTGTTATTTTGCTTTTGATACGCTCGTCAGCGCCTCAGTAAATGAATCAGCAGCCAAAGTACCCGCCGCCCACCAATCGTTGATGTCCTTATGTGCGGTGCACTTCATCCACCTCACCTCGATCTTAAATATCTCGCGCAGCTTGTGCGCAAAGCTCCACACCGGCAGCGCACCTGCGTGTGCGCGGCGGTCTTCTGTCCAGCCCTTGGCGGCGTCGTCGGCGTCGGGGATTAACACGATCACCGGCTTGATGCGGCGCAGCAGCGGCGCATAGTGCGACATAAATACGCCCACACCACTCGCTCCACGGATGCCAAACACTGCGGCCTGTAATTCTGGATAGTCACTAAATCCACCGATCATTCCAAAGATGGTCGCCGCGTCCCATTGCCCCTCAGTGATCACCCACACTGGCGCCTTCACCGACCCCAGTACAAATGGCAAAGCCACCGTCGCTTGCTTATCCCATTTGATGTTCGGCCGATAGCTCCACATTTTGCGGCCATCATCATCACACCACCGACTATGGACCCCACACAGCGACCACGCCCCCAGTTTGTGACAGTATTTTTCAACGCTAAACTCAGGCTGCAACTTCCGCCCGGCACCCATACGTCCCAGGCTTACCAGGCCAGCCACCCACTCGATCGGCCAGCCGCGTTCAGTCGCCAAATCTTCTTGCCAATTATTATCCGCCGCACGCTCCAGCGCTAGCTCGTAGCCCCGCGCCACTGGCTTCGGTGCCGGTAGTAAAAGCTCGCCCGCGATCTCATCCAGCCCGAGCTGCGCCCGCACCCAATCGGTACGCGCTTTCTCGATCGCCTTCTCCTTCTCGGCCTTCCATTCTTGAGCGCTTTTGCGCTGCGCATTCGGGTCCTTTTGATCAGGGTCGCCCCCTGCCAACTCGATCAACTTGCGCGCCAGCTGCTGCTTGCTCCATTCAGGAAAGCAAAGCGCCACGAAATTCCACACCCCGCCCTTCTGAGCTTCGTCGGCGTGATCCTTAAATACCTTTAATCCCTTCGACACTGAAAAGCTCGCGCCCTTTTTATCCAGGCGAAACGGCGATTTAACCACCCCGTCACGCATCGGGCACGGTGTGCCGTTCGGGTTCGGGGCCAGCTCCCACACATCGGCGAGGGTCAGCGAGGCAAAGGCTTCTTCTAAAGTAACAAACATTTAGCAGTAGCCCTTCCAACGCCGCCACAGTCGATCGATCTCGTCCCGCTGGGAGCCTGTAAAGTGCACCCGAGCAGATTGATCGCAGACGAAATCGCGGTCCCAGATATTCAAGCGCGCATAGCACTGGGATGTAATCCAGTCGAGGCGTTCGCGGCGGTCGGCATCCGTCACCACGGCCACCTCTAGGCTATCGCTCACAAGTTTAAACTCGCTCATGATCCCCCTTTTTTCGACCTACTCGTTGGAGTGCCGGTAATTGCCCGCCATAACGACTGCGCCACCGTATATAGTTACTGTACTCGACCTTAGCGATCTTACACGCCTCGGCCGCAAAGTGCCCCGAGTGCATTAAAGCGTTTACCTCTTCGAGTAGTTCACGGCGGCGCTGATCGGTGTAAGAGGTCCGCAGCACCGGCTTAGATAGTATGCGCTGGGCTAAATCATAAGCCGCCAATTCGTCACTCAACTCACTTTCAGATTTTAAACGGATCTCAAAGCCCTGCTCAGCTACTTTTTTGATCGATTCCTGCACCACTTCTGGCGGAAACTTGCCAGCCGCTGTGCTGAGATAGCGCTCGGAGTGCACGTCGCAAAGCTGATTACAGCGCTGCGCTGTTTGAGCCAGCCCACTCATCGCCCCCCCCTTTCGCGTATACTTCTCGCTTGACCATACGCAGCATCCCGCAGCGTCGGCCAGTCTTGCCCATGCTTTTCGGCGATCTGCTTGGAGCGCCGAACCCCGCGTAATAGTGTCACACCATCACAGGCCCGCACGATGCGCGCCACTAACATTTCTATATGTGTATTCATTTTGTTGATACCTCTGTCGGTTCGTTGTTGGCAGGATAATAAAGTTCGGTCGCTACCTCTGCATGCCCGTCTTTATAAGCCAGGTGTTCCATCTCGTATCTCAAGTCTGTCACTGTATCATACAGCTTACGCGCGTATCTTCCCGCCCGTGACCTTTTGCCGTAGGCATTAGGAATGTCGCATGACATACCAATGACGATTGGATCGGTCATAAATTTTGCGATTCTCTGGTGCTGTTCGACCGTCAATTGTTTCTTCTTTTTTATAGCCACATCTGTATTCATTTTATTAATACCCTCCCTGGTTCGTTGTTATCGTTGCCGCTGCTCGTCCCACAGCGCCTCGGTTGTAAAATGGTTGCCAGTGCCAGCACGGTCCCACTCGACGATGTCGTGCTGTAATTGCACAAGGTCCGGCGTCACCAGATCGCCCGCATCCGCGATGGCCTGCTCGAGCACTGGAAACACGCGCCGGATGATGCTCTCTTCGGTGCCCATTATTTGGCACCTCCCATAAAATGAATGCAGCCGCCCCGCGCTAGGAGCGTGAGGGATGTAGGCTTATAGGTGGGGCGATTTATGCGGCACGGAGCTGCTCGGTCCCATTTTGATAGGTTCGCCCTCAGCTGACTGCCGAGACGACTGCAAAGTATGTAGTCCTGTAAAGTCGAGCGGCCCAGTGGCTGGCGATCGTGGGGAGTATTAGAAGTGGTCATAGTCCTTTACGTGTCTCGATTTGTTTTCCGTTGCGCATCGCCCGATCCACATCTGCGATATTAAAATAGGCCGTCCCGTTGATTTCTTTAGGTTTAAGCCTTTCCTCTGTTGCCCAGGCTCTCGCAACTCGTCCCTGTTTATCCGACGACCCCAGGTAGCGACCCAAAGCCACATATCCCGCGATCCAAGATGTGCGATATGCCAGCGCCTCTTTCATTTCACGAATCTCAGCCAGTACGGTCTCTTCAAAAGCTGTCCTCATAGCACCCCCTCCGTATCACTGCGTAGTACGGCAGAGGCCAAAGCTTGTTCGATAATAAAGCGAATCTGACCTGACACCGTTCGATGGTTCTCTTTAGCGGTTTTTGTCAGTTCTTCCTTCATTTTTCGGGTGATCTCAAAGGTTTGTATTATTCGTTCGTCGTCTTCCATCCACGCACCGTAATATTCCGTATTACGGCAAGTCAATAAATAATTTGCATTATTTTGTAATACCTTTAAATCCTTAGCTTGTATGAGAACAAGAAACCATGGACGGGCAGTGGATAAAACTGCCATCAGCGTATCTATGTCGAAAAGTTTAAAGGCTAAGATACAAACAGCAGCAGCAAAGGAAAACCGCACTGTTTCAAATTACATAACTCACCACTTAGAACAGTTCCTCGAGAAGCAACGACCCGGCACAAGTTGGGAACAATTAATACCGGCAGCAAAAGCCCAACAATCGGACGACCCAGAGGCGCGCGAGCAAGTGCTAAAAGACATCGCCGCCCGGCAGCTCAAAGATGATGCCGACAAACTACGCCGCGATAAGGCATAGCCCATACAAAAATAACCAGTCATAAAAATAAATAAGGCGCCATCGCTTACCCACTAAAGCACAGGAGCCCGCCGATGGCTCACCACTGAGCCGTCAGAGGGTTTAGATCCTTATACCCCCCCCCCATCGACTAGCCCAAGGCTCGCTTGGGGGTCCATACGGCGCAACAATGCGCTGTTCTGAAGTTTAAGCGATTCGATCTCTGCATCTCTTTCGGCCATCTCAGCCTCCAGCTGCGCTAAGTAGCCAGGAATCACTTTAAAAGTTGGCCCCCCCATCTTACAGCCAGAGCATAAATCGTAGCTCATCTTAGCCGTCTCTTTTAATAATCTGAATCCATCCATGCCAGGATTACAAACGCCTTACAATTCAGCAGTCAAAACAAATTTAACCGCTCAATAAAATTGGTCCTCAGGGACTAATTCTTGTCGCCGCTAAGAGTTATTTTTTATTTGTAATATATTTTAAAAAGGGAATTTAAGCCGATAAAACAGTACAGAAACACGACAAAAAGTAAAAGAGATGCGTAAGTAGTTGACTATCAGCAATGGTAAATTGGGTTCAAATCCCATCTTCTCCGCCAATACCCCCTCGCTTATTGCGGGGGTTTTTTATGCCTAAGTGGCTGACTGCAAAGGGCATACGCTATAAACAAAGCTTTTTTTAATTTCTGCTTATTATGCAATATGCCCCATAAAAGTGCCTTATAATGTTTGAAAACGGTACAAAAAGAGTACAGGATTCAGTATGGCTCGACGTAAAGGATCAATTAATAAGGTAGATATCAATCATCTGCCGCGTGGGGTTTCGATGTTTAAGGATGATCGCGCACGTCCTTTTAAAGTTCAACACCGTAAATTGCCGGTGGAAACTTTCAAAACTGCGGAACAGGCCGTGGCCCGCAAAGCGGAACTGGTGGCACTGGAGCGCGCGCAAGGCGTCGAGGCGCTGTCGTATTCGCGAGCGATACATGCGGACGTTACAGCGGCTCGGGCGCTATTACCTGAGAGCATTAGCCATACAGATGCGGCCCAGTTCTGGGCGCTGCATCATCCCACATCGGGCGGCATGCGCGTGCAGGAAGCGGTCGAGCGCTTTCTGGTAGCTAAGCATGCGAGCAGCGGACAGACGCCGGATGCTGCTGCGACTCCTCATGTCCAAGACCTGCGCACCCGGCTGCATCAGTTTGCGCTGGTATTTGGCCAGGAGGATTTGTCAGACCTTACTGGCGAGATATTGCGCAGATGGATATTGGACCTGGGCCAGTCGCCGCGATCGATTACAAACTATCGCGGCGCGCTGCAAAACTTCTTTAACTACGCGATCAGGCGCCACTGGTTGGCGAGCAGTCCGATCAAGCAGGTGTTTGTCGAGGACTTACCAAAGGTCGGGCGCAGTGATAAACATGCCCTTACAGTTGACCAGGCAAATGCGGCGCTGGCCGTTATCGAGCGCGAGCGCCCGCAGTGGCTGGCGCATTTTGCGCTGCGCTTCTTCCTGGGCTTTCGCTCGGCAGAGGCGGGTCGCTTTGAGTGGCAATGGATCCAACCTGAGCTGGGCCGTGTTTACATTCCTGCGCGCGCCACTAAGACTGGGGATGCTTGGAGCATTGACGACGTGCCGCCGCGCTTCTGGGCTTTGATCCAGCCACTGCTGCAAGATCAATTCGGTAAAAGCCGCACTGGCCACATCGCAGCTCCTTATCCGCGTGAGTGGGATGGCTGCAATGGCGACGACGGCCGCGCGCCGGTCGTAGGCTTAAAGGCCAAGATCCTCAAAGAGATAAAGCATAAAAGCTGGGCGCAGAATACCACCCGCGACACCTTCTGTACTTTGCACATGAGTGCGTATCGAAGCGCTGAGCGCACGGCGCTGGTGCTGAAACACCGCAACAGCCAAACACTCTGGCAGAGCTACCTCGGCACGCTGGTGCCAAAGGCGGAAGCTCGGCGCTTCTTTGGTGATCTGAGCACCGACTAGTCTTTGCGCTGCTTGAATCTGGGGCCGAACATGCGCACGGCCCAGTACATTTTGTTGCGGCGATGCGCTGGGACGCCGCAGACGGCCATCGCCTCGCGAAAGACTTTGGCGGCGGTGATGCTATCGACACAGTGTTTTACACAGAACCAGTCATGGACGATCGCGGCCTCTAGGTATCTGCCAAAAGGCGGAAAGATTGACCACAGGAAGCGCGGCACGCTGGCCCCGTCGGAAGCGAAGCCGACCGGCACAAGTATATCTCCAGCGATGTCCGACTGATAGAATAAATCATTATTGAGTATGGCCACGCGGGTAAAATTATTACCGCGCAGTTGCTTAGATATTCGCGCATCCAGCTGGTTAACGAATTTGCTCATTTCACCTGAGACGAGCCGAAGTAAAAGCCGACGATCGCGAGCGCAGTCTGCCGTATCTCCGGCAGGATAACAAAGCCTTGAACTGTGGACCATTCTAGGTGCTTAAATAGCCCAAAGAAACCCTTGGATTCCGTTTGAAGGGTAACGCCTACGCCAGTAAATGCAAAGACGAATGGGGCTATTACAATGGCAAAGATAACTGCCGCTGTAATTGCACGTCGCATGTAGACACCACCACGGGCGGCAGCCTTGTCTGCGGATTCGTCCGCAACGGTTTGTCGGGCAATCATACGCTCAAAGAGTCGCGCCTGATTGTCGGCCTGGGCCGCGATCATCTTCATTACAAAGCCGCTTACGCCCCCGCCTAGCATTGCTATCAGTTCTGGTGTCATATAGGTTAATCCCCGAGGGCTTTTCTTCAATCCTTCTCGTTGCGTAGTTCTTTAATGATCTTAAATGCGGCGGCAGTCATATATACAAAAGTTGCCAGGCCGGCAATGATGCCAGATAATTCGTTGATGTTTCCAAGTTCGATCGTGGCAATAAAGCCCCCAGTCCCTATGGTCGATTTGTAGATAATGTCGTGCATTATACTTCCTCTTCTGGTTCAGGTGGTAGCAGTGCTAGGAATGCAGCCTTGTCCACGACTTCGCATTCATCCAGTTTAGCTTGGTCAAGCATCTCCCATAGTTCGTGGTAGATACCGCCTACGCCGACCTCTGTGTAAAGGTCACAGCAAGCACCGTAGCGTCCGTCAATCAACAGCACTGGGCTGATATGGTTGTGCGTCGTCAAGGTGTCCTGCTTTGCGATCATTGAGTCCCGCAGTTCTGCTGGGATCAGCAGATAGTTGTAGCTGTGTTCGTCAGCCGTAGGATTAGTTAGTAGGTATTCTGAGGGTGTCATAATTAAATTGCTGCGATTTCTGTGATTAGGGTGTCTTGCAATCCTTCTAAGGTAGCTAGGTCAAGTGCAGGGCCAGCGTGATAGGTTGCTAGGCGAGCATCAGCAGATGGGGTTGCTCCAATTGAGTATACGTAGAGATCATTTGCACTTGGGGCAATAGATGTGATTGCTGCCGAATAACTAGTCTGATTGCTGCGAACGTCGATTGTAGTGCTTGATGACCTCGATGCTCCGTAGATTCCAGATGTAGGGACTGTTCCGAGTGTCGCTAATGATGACGAGTTAAGGGATTGCTGCGGAGTTGATCGCAATGAGAGACTAGCACCTCCCGCATTTGTCATATAGAACTTGTTAGCCCCAGTTGCGGCTGTCGTGATATGCACGGATGCCGATGCGTCGTCTTGGAGTAGCGCAGTCCCAGCTACATTGGTAGCAATATACTTAGTCGAACCATCACCTTTCAGTCCAGTCAACTGATCCAAGTCACCTGCAACAAAGTTATTGTTTACGTTTGTAATAGAGGCCATTCCAGCACGTAGAGGAACAGTAATACCTTGAATACCTACACCCACAAAGGATGCAGAGGATTGCATCGTATCCCAGTAAGCACCACCAAGTTCAACAAGTGACGTAATGTAATTCGTCAGCGGTTGCTTGTAGGCTACGTGCGTAGTGTCACCTGCGGCTGCAAGGCGTGAGAAATAAGATGCAGCAGCTACAAATGTGTGCGCTGTACGGATCTCGGAAAGTAATGTGTCTTGCAGACCTTCTAAGGTTGCGAGGTTGAGTGCAGGACCTGCGTGGTAGGTTGCTAATCGGAACGAACCACTTGTTGTTCCGTTAATAGCAAACATATCCAGATTGCCAGAAGCTGGCGTAACCGATGCTGTTGTGCGTGTACCAGTTGTCCCGTTTGATCGGTAGTCGTAGCCTGTCGAAACCGAGCGAGAAAGTCCCAATAGGCCAACGGTAGTAGAAGCACTTCCAGTTACAGCCTGCGCACCGTAACAGGCAGTTATAAAGCTCGCTGTGCCTCTAGCCCCAAAGCCATTTGCAAGGTTTGTTCCGAAGTAAAAAGGATTGGTTCCGCTTACAGTTTCTGTTCTGTATGTACTGGCTGAAGTGTCATTCTGTGCGTAATTTGATTGATCCGTGTTAGTGCTGATTCTCTTAGAGGAACCATTGCACAATAGACCAGTCAACTGATCCAAATCACCCGCAACAAAGTTATTTTGCGTAGGGACAGTCATCCCATCCCTAAGAGGAACTGTGATACCCTTAATACCTACACCCACGAAAGATGCTGCAGATTCCATCGTATCCCAGTAAGCTCCACCAAGCGTTACTAAGCTGTCGATGTAGTTAGCTAGAGGTTGACGGTACGCTAAGAATGTTGTGTCACCAGCACTTACCAGTCGGCTAAAGTAGTTAGCTGCTTCTGTTGAAAAGCCTATCCCTGCTATCTCGGAAAGTAAAGTGTCTTGCAGACCTTCTAGGGTTGCTAGGTTTAGTGCTGGGCCGATATGGTAGGTTGCTAGTCGTGGGTCTGTCTTAGGGCTGGCTCCAGCTGCGAACACCCGAATTACATCTGTAGTTGGAGCTAATGAGGTGCTAGAAAACGGATAGTCCGTTTGATTTGTTCGCTGAGTTTGAGTAGTTGAAGATGATCGACTTCCTCCGACTAGTCCACTTACCCAGCCCGTTCCATTTGATACCAGTCCTCCGTGGACAGCACATTGAATGGTAGATCCCAGATCACGAAGAAATACTCCACCGCCTATACCTCCATTGAATCCACTTCCAGCCGTATAATTTCCAGACGTTACAGCTTCAGTTTGATACACCGATAATGAACCGTCATTCTGAGAAATGTCATTACTTAATAGATTCGTATCAATAACCTTAGTCGAAGCATCACCTTTCAGTCCAGTCAACTGATCTAGGTCAGCAGCAACAAAGTTATTTTGCGTAGGGACAGTCATCCCATCCCTAAGCGGAACTGTGACACCCTGTATGCCTACACCCACAAAGGACGTGGAGGATTCCATCGTATCCCAGTATGCACCACCCAGTGCCACTAAGCTATCAATGTAGTTAGCGAGTGGCTGCTTGTAGTCAACGTATGTAGTATCACCCGCAGTGTCCAAGCGGTCGAAGTAGTCCTGTGCTTCTGCCGAAAAAGCAGAGCTAGTATATACCTGCGTTGCGCCCAAATATGCAAGTGCGACCTCGGTTGCTCCGAGATACACCTTGCTCGCCAATGAACTGCCGAGTGCTAAAGCCATACTTTAAGTAATGATGTAGAATGTAGTAGCGACTGGTGTGCCAGCGTCGTACTCTGCTTGAGTAAGACTGACGACATTCAGGACTAGATCGCTGCCGGATGGCTCGCCCGCTACCGCACTGTCAATCGTGTTGACCTCTGCGCCTGTTGCGATGCCTGCCAACTTGGAGGAGTCTGCGCTGGGGTAAGTGACCTTTAAAGTGTTGGCGGCGATCTCATCGGCCTGCGCTGTGGTGATGCCAGTCTTTAAAGTGTTGGCGGCGATCTCATCGGCCTGCGCTGTGGTGATGCCAGTCTTTAAAGTGTTGGCGGCGATCTCATCGGCCTGCGCTGGGGTGAAGTTTGCGGCTATATTGGCATCAACTTCGATCTTAGTATAAGTGTTCGCAGAGAGAGGATAGTAAGTTAGCATACTATCTACTTGACCAATGGTGTAGGTGGTCGATTGATCTGCTTTGGCTGCTACGGTTGTATTGTTGCTAACCTCAGCGTCAAAGTCAGAAATGGTAGATGCGGTCTGCGTGCCTGTATGGTTGGCTCTCGCGAAGGCATCGGCGGCCACGGTGTTCGGGTCATATACCGAGGCATTCATGTCGCCGCTGCCGGCGATGTTGGTGATTAGACTGCCATCGAGGGCGGGGTATTTACCATCCGCAGTGGCGACGATTGCATTGTATGGGAGGTTGCCTTTGTCGGCCCAGACGTCCTCGATAGGGGTAGTGGTTGGCATAATTTAAAAAGCTTAAAATGGATACGCCGAAAGAGGTCAGCGCTTTACTTTTGCGCGGGTGTCAAAGTATGCCGCGTCGGGCTAGGTCGCGCTTGAGTGTTTTGACCTGCGCGGCCAGCTCGGCCAGAGATACGGTGCTCTCGTCGTAGTTGCTGCGCGATTGGGTAAAGCCGTCCTCGACGTCGGCGTAGATGCTATCCTGGGCCCCGAGAGCACGCAACTCATAGAGGATGCCGCCACCATACAACCCGCGCTCAAAGATGATGTTTGAGTTCTGCTGAGCCAATTGCACGGCGGCGCCCGCATCGAGCTTCGAGACTTGCTGCTGCGCGATCGACTCGCGGCGATATTTGCCTAGGTCGCGGGTAGTGCCACCGACCACGTTTTGTCGCAACAGTTGCGTCGTCATGCTCGAGCTAAGCGCGGCTTGCCGATACTTTGACAGGTCTTGAAGGCTGCCGTAAATTGGGCGGCTGCGGGTGCTGGAGTGTTCACTATTCATTATGGATTAGATAGTGTCGTACAGTTCGGCGACGTTGATATTAGTCAGGCGCACTTGATAAACTCCCGGATAGATCCGTTCGGGCTGAGTGGCTTCGGTGGTAATTTCGACAGTTTGATTGGCGAGCGCTTCTAGTAATAAATAGTCGTGATCGACTAATACGGGCTCAGGTATATCGGCTGGGGTGGTGATGCCCGGCGTGACGCCAGGTATATAAAATTTAAAAACGAACCGCGAGCGCACTGGCTTGGAGCGGTTATACCAGTAATAGATCGGCTGATATTGAGGCAAAGCAATTTGATGTGTCGAGTCTTCGAGGGCTACATCAAAGTTATTTGCATCGACGCGCGTAACCACAAAATTTGCCGGGCTCACATAGACGAGATCTCCAGTTTGTAATTTGTGAGCTGCTTTGTTAATACGGGCGCTGCTCGGATAAACGGTAAAGCGCTCAAGAATGCCAATATCAGCTAATGCTGCCTTGGCTATTCCGCTCCCGTTATGCGATAGACCGGTTATATCGATAGCCGCTTTGACATCATTAGTAAATACATAATACCCATTACCCGCTCCGCTAAATTGGCGTTTTGCATAGTAAAGTGAAATCTCAAAATTTGTTGAATTATCAATAGTCACTGAATCAAAGCATGTATCGACGACTTGCAGCTTGGATAGTATTGTCTCGGCAGCGTCGTCGTAATTGATAGTCGCTACCACTAGACCATCTTGACTAGTAAATGTCCAAGTGCCGGCAGTTAAATCGCCAGCGGTTACTGTGATCGTTACTTTTATAAATAAATTACTCGATGAGGTTTCTCTCTCAAACGCTCCAGCAGGCGTGAGTCCAGAGAGATCAAATGTCGGAGTCTCGTTTGCGAGCGATGTGTCGCGATACAATCTATCCATCCAAAAAGGGAGCGAAGGATCCAGTCCTGGATTATCAATTTTGCTGACATTATAGACGATGGGATCAACTGCTTGCAGCGCAGCTGTTGCCGTCAATGAATTATCATCGAAGTTTACAGCGGCACTCTCGGTCGAGCTGACCGGCCCCGTATAAGTCCAAGATCCGGCAGTCCAATAACTTACTGACTGCGGGGTTTGAGCTGATAATAATATCTCTAAGCGGCGCTTAGACTCGGTATAAGTTAAGGTAACGCCTGGATAGACTAGGCCGCGTAAGTCAGGCAGAGGATAGGTAATGCCCCCATAGTCTATAATGTCGGCCCACTGTGGCGCCCATAGCCGCGATACCCGCGCTTTACCAATCACCGTATAGCCAGGGTCGAGCGGCGACTCGTCGACTAGATATAGCGGATCGCCGAGCGGCGCGACCGGGCCATCCGCGGCCGTGGCCGTGGTGCCGAGCGCGGGAGTGCTAAAGTCGGACAGCTCTTGCAGCACAAAGCGCTCGACTAAATAGTTGCTCAGGTTGCCAGCGTTTAAAAACGGGCGGTGGATGATGTCTGCCCCGCTGGGGCTTTGATCAGTAAAGTCGTCGTCGGATCGAAAGGTGCTCATAAGTTAAAAAGGCGGCAGGTGATTAGTAAACAGGCGTGCGGGCATTGACGACCGCCAGCCGATCGTCGATCGATTCCAGCAGGCGCGTCTGCTCTTGGGCATCGGTCTGCGGAGTGGTGACACGGTCGAGCTGCTGCTGTTGCGCCGGGTTAAAGAGTAGATCGCGAGCCGCACCAGAGGTGTTTTCGTAGCGGCGGCGCAGCTCCAGCTCTTGCTCGACATTATAGACGATCGCCTGCATCATTCCGCTCGTTGCGATGCCGCGGATACCTAGAGAGTTTGACTGATTATTTTCAAACATGTCGTCCTTAGTGTCTTTAAGTAGGTATTTTAATTCCTTCTCTGACATGTCGTTATAATTAATCCCAGAGGCGCCGCTTTGCAGTAAGGCGGTGGATACCTGTAACTCCTCTTTTTTCACATTCAACAGGCCCTGCGCTAAACTCAGCGCCTCTCTGCGGCCGAGATTAGTATCGGCCATGATCTGACCGATCATGCTTTCGAGCGTGATCTGATCTTCGATTTCTTTGATCAGATTCTCTTCCTCGCCAAGTTGCGCCTCGAGTAATTGCAAGTTTAACGCTTTTAATCTGTTGGCGCTCGAGCCCGCTTCGGCCGCTTCTTCGGCGGCTTTGGCGGCGGCTTTGGTCGCTTCGTCGGTCGCTTTGGCATCGGCTTTGGCCGCGTTGGCATCGGCTTTGGCGGCGTCTTCTTTGACCTTGGCCTCTTCTTCGGCCAGTTTGATCAGCAGCTTATCGATCTCGACGCGGCTCTTTTCGAGTTCGAGCATGCCCTCGCTCCACTGTTTCGAGCCTTGTTTGGCCGGTGCGACTTGCGTGTTGTAGATTTCGACCTCGCGCTCAAGTAGAGTGTTGATCTGCTCCTGCGTGCTCATCGCCGCTAAAGAGCTCTGGCGCTGCGACTCAGTGATCTTGGCATAGGTCGCAGCGATACCGGTGAGTCGCTCAGTCTGGTCGGCCAGCTGTTTCATTTTTTTCGCAGCCGCTTCCGCCGAGGCACCCGCATCGAACGTAGCGGCGCCCACATCATTCCAGACCGTCTCGATCCCTTGGAGCTTATTGACCATGTCGGCAGTCAGCTCTCCGATCAGTGTGCCGGTCATTAAAATGTTGCCGACATACCACGCCATAAAGCCTTTGATACTGGACTTCACGGTAGTAATTTGATCGTCGAAAATTTCAAATTGATTGACTGTCTCCTCAGCAATCACCGCGCCAGCTTTACGCGCTGCCTCGCGAAATGCGTCGAGCCCTTCTTTACCGCCGCGCAAAGTGTTGACCAGTGCCGCGCCTTCGGAGTCGAACGCTTTAAAGGCGATGCGCAGCTGCTCGGCGGGGTTTTGGGTGTTCTTAATTACCTCGGCCAGATCGCCCAGCACTTCGACGTTGGAGCGGGTGGTGCCGTCGGCATTGCGCAGCTGGATGTTGTACTGCTCGAGTACGCCTTTGAGCTCTCCCCCACCCTGCGCGGCTTCGGCGAGGCGTCGGGTAAAACGTTGCAGGCCCATATCGAGCGCACTCTGTGCCACGCCAGTAAGCTCGGCGGCAAAGCGCATCTCCTGCAATAGTTCGACGCCGACCCCGAGCTTGCGCGCGGTCTTGCCAGTGTTACTGATTTCGGCAGTGAGCCGTTGCAAGCCACCGATAAGGAGCCCAATCGAAAAGGCTGGGCCGAGGCTTTTAAGTAGCGATTTAAACTCAGTCGTGCGCGAGCTGGCGCCTTTGATTGCGGTGTTAAATTTGGAGGTATCGCCCCCCATCTTCCAGATTAGTGCAGGTCCGAGGCTCATGGGTTGGCGGTGGCGGCGGTTGATTGTTGGGCGGCGGCACGCTTAGCGCGCAGGCGGTCGCCATTTTTGCGGTCTTCGACTGCGTTAAAAGCGGGCTGACCGGCGGCGGCATTGCCTTGGCCACTGAATGCGTTGAGCAGCTGGTAGCTCTGCGCGATCGGCATCTCTAAAATATCGCGGCGGCTCCAGCCGTACAGTTTGGCAAAGCAGCCAATGATGCCGCCCAGTAGATGCGCGGCTGGAAAGCTGGTATCGGCCGCCGCGGCGCTGCTGCGGTTGCTGGCGCCTGACTCGAGGAAAGCGTCGATGATATACAGCCGCAGAGCATGCTGCAACTGCCGGCGCTTAAACAACGCGCAGCAGTAGTGCCTGAGCCGATACAGCCGCCAAGCAAGCCGCGAATGACTAAAGCCTGGGCTCAGCACCCACAGTGTGCGCAGTAACTCGATGCGCGGGATCGAGCCTGGGTTTGGCAGTAGCACGCGGTGCTGCTCGCCGCATAGCTGGTGGTAGCGAATCCACGATAGCGGCACCACTGGCGGACCGACCGACGGGCCGAACCAGCCAGGCTTTATCCATAACGGGCGCGGACACTCGATAAATGCTTCGTCGCGGTGGCGCTCGATGTTGGCGATCTCGGATTCGGTCATGCGTAAAGGTGCGATAAAAAAAGAAGCCCGCCCAGGTTTGGGCGGGCTCCCCCTTATGTATTAGAACAGACCAGCTAGGTCAGAAAAAGAACAGGCCGTGGAGCCTGGCGAGACGCTTATGCGGTAACGGTAAACGGGATGTAGCGCACGCCTTTGATGGTGTTGCCGTCGGAATTGGTCGAGCTGGCAAAGATCTTAGCGGTGGTGGTTTCGACGGTGTCGGGTGTGCCACTGATTACGCCAGTGCCAGAATCGATCGAAGTGCCACTCGGCAGGCTGCTCGCCGACCACGTATAAGTAAGGCCAGACTCAGGGCCGACGGCGGCACTGTTAATGGCAGTCATGGCGACGGATTGAGTCAGCGCGACAGCGGCGATCGGCTCGGTGATCAATGGGTTAGACAGTAAGCGCAGTCCGGCTGATAGCTTCCACTCGCCGTTTTGCTCCTTGGCTAAGCCGCGCGATGTGAGCGCGTAGCCGAGGGCACCGATGGTAAATGTGTTATTGATCAGCGGTAGCGCTTGGTCGGAGTCGGCTAGCTGCAAGTCGAGAGTGCCATTGGTAAAGCCAGGCTTTACCTCGAAGCCTTTCGGCAGGCCGTCGGCGTGGTTGCGCATTAGGTCAGAGACCGTGTCCTGCGACCATGAGAAGTTGTTCGCTGTATAGACCTCGCTCGATTCGAGGATGGTGATGTCGACGCTGCCGGTGGGGAATGTGCCGTCTGTTTTAAATGTAGTCATTAGATTTAGGAGTTACGATGTGAGGTTTGATTCTTGGGAGGTGTCAACTCACGCCGCGGTGGCTAGAGTTAAAGAGAGTCGGCGCGCGCGCGAGAGTGTCTAAAGCTCGTCAACATGATTGATTGATGGCCCGCGCGCCGTCTTAAAGTGTGGCTTACTCGGTAGTCACCCAGCTGCCGTCGGTGGTGATGACGTAGCTGCCATTGCTGGTAATGACGCGCGGCCAGATGTCGGCGGGTATGTGGTAATCGACCGACCAGCTGAGCACCATATAGTCGCGGTGATACTCGGCCTCGTGCGCACTGACCGTCGGCGCGGGCAGCATGTAGGTGATCTTCGGGCAGACCAGCTCGTCGTTGATCGGTAGATGATCGCTCGGGGTGGTCTTGGCATGGCGCAGCGCGTAGCGGATCTGGCCGACGATCATCGTCAGCGGGTCTTGCGAGATGGTGTCGGTCGGCTCGAGTTCGGCGACCGTCTCTAAGTCTTCGCGCTCGCGGGCCACTTCGATCTGTAAGTTGCCGCCGACGAATGCGTCGTACAGTTTAACGCCATCGTGCGCGGTGGTGACGTGGCCGTTAGCGCTGCCACCGGTAAAGCGGATCACGATGCTGATATCGTTTAGGCCAGTGCTCTCGCGTTGCAAGATCGCATCGGCGCCGATCAGGGTGCGGACCGCATCGCAGATCGGGTCCTCAAAGTTGAATAGCTCGTATTTGTTGGCAGGCGCAGGCATGCACTCGCGGCGATGTCAAACAGCGCTAAGGCTGCACGAATAGTCCAGGGTAACGCTGGGCGCGGGTCTTTATGTCTTTAAACACGCCGCGCCGCATATCGTTGCTGATCGCAGTGCCGCGGCGGTTGATGGCGATTTGCAGTGCGCCCTGCCAGTAGCCAGGCTGAAACTTACCGGCACCAATGTGCGGGCCTTTGCGTACAGCCTTGGCATTATTCATCATCACCATGCTAAACTGCGCGCCGCTCACTGTGGTGCTGCCCTGCCCCAGTCTGCCCGGCATCGGCACGGTGCGCGCTTTAGTGGCGCCACCAATCACTCCACCGCTGACTTTGGCGAGGTTGATGCCCATCGAATCAGCGATCTGCATAAAGCTCATGCGCAACATACCAGCGCGTACCTTGCGGCGCGCCACCTCGGCGCTGATATATTTAGTGCGCTCCTTTTTTGTGACTTGAAAGTCGGACCATTCGCGATCGCCCAGGTGCCAGCCGCGCGAGGGACCACTATCAAACACCAGCCGCTTCTTTACGCTATACGCAGAGCGGAACCACATCTTGCCATCCTTACTGCTCAAGATCTGACCGACCGAGCCGGTAAAAGAGTTCATCGCTTGGCGGGTGACTGAGCGCTTAATCGCAGCCACCGCCGCTGGCTTTGCGGCCTTATCTTTGGCGAGGATCTTGATGATCGGCCCGGCGCCGGCTAGTTTAAACGTATCGACATAAGTCTTGCCGCTGATCTTAGAAAGTTCGGCGATGCTGGCGCGGAACTGGCGATCATCGAGCGTGCTGGTGGCGGACATGTGCTATGGTCGCGGGTGCGCTTCGGTGAGGGTAAATTGCCAGCTGATGTGGCTGGTAGTGGGTATGCCTTCGATGCGCCAGGTGCGGCCGCGCAGCAGCACCTTGACGGTGCGCGCGGGTAAGGTGCTGCGGTAGTCGACCGCGGGATCAAACAGCGCAGGGTTGGCGAGGAATTGATCGATGCGCAGCGTCGCCTGGAGCTGCTCGCGCGGACGGGTGCCCGCCTCTTCGGTGTAGAACGGCTCCTCGAGCGCCGAGAAAATACCGACCTTTGCACCGACTGCACCGGGGAAGGTGATCGTCTCGCCGTCCATCGCTTCGCGCTGTTTAGAGGCGACGATCATCTGGTTGAGAATGGTGGCTTTTATCGTCATATTATAAAAAAGTGAACCCCGCACGCGGGAGGTGCGGTGCGGGGCTCGTTTAGGGTTTGGATATTAGCAGTGGGCTAAATTATTTACCGTCTAAGATATCCACGGGGGGGGCTACGGTGGGCTCTTCGGCGGCGGCTTTGCTGGCCTTTTTAGGGCTGGCCTTCTTGGCGGCAGGCTTGGCCTGCGGCGCAGGCTTGGGCTGCACGATTTTGCTCGGCGCGGGATGCAGGAACACATCGACCTCGCTGGCCTTGTCGGTGGTGACTTTGATGGCAGCGGCCATCGCCTCTACTTCGGAGGGGCCGCAGTAAACGACTGCCACGTTGCTGCCTTTACGAGCAACGACTAGATGATAAGGATTTGCCATAGATTATAAAAGTTAAGGTTAAGGAAAAGCACCGGCGGGATCGACCCGCCGGTGCTGAAACTTAGCGGACAGCTTACGCTGTGCCGTCTTCGATGATGCCACCTGCGGTCGCATCGCCTACTTGGAAGCCAGCGACGATGTCGATGGAGTTCCAAGTCGCACGGCTCGCTGTGGATACCCACTGAGCGATCTGTGCTGTCATGCCGTTTGGCAGTTCGATCAACGCGATGTCGATCACTTCGCGCACCGCGTCGTCGTTGAGCGGCAAACGTGTCGCACAAGCCAGGGCTGTGGTGTCGGCGATGATGCCGTTGACGTTTGTGCCAGCGTTGGACCAGTCAGTCGCATAGCTCATGGAGTCGAGGCCGTAGGCTCCGTCCATTACGCCGAGGCTGTTTTTATCGCTAGTCGCGGCAAACTGCGCCCAGAACACGGCGTCCGTGATCAGGTTGCGCTGGTTGTATTTGCCAGAGGCTGCAATCAGTGTTTTGATGTCGGCTGCGGTGACAGTGGTCGGATCTTTATCGAGCACCGCTGCGCCAAAGTTGGCGACGGTGAACAATGCCGAAGCGACAGAGTCGAGCTTGTCGAGTAGGCCGTGCATGTTAGCGCCGAGCAGCTTCTCGAGCTTGCGGCCACTGTTGCGCTCGGCAGCAGTGATGTGGAATGCGGAGCTGTACTCGTTCATCGCCACCGACACAGCTGTAACGCTGGCATCGCCAGACTCATAGTTAGTCGGGTTAGTTTGAACGGTCGAGCCAGAGCCGACTAGGTCGACTTGAATCGTGGAGCGTGCGCCGGTTCCGTTTGGAGAAACTGCGACAGCTTCGTTGGAGAAATCGGTGCAGAATTTGTCGAATGGAAGGTGCTTGTTTTGAAGCGCAAGCATTTCCGACGACATGATGATATCAGCGAGAGTTGCTGCTGGATATGTATTAGCCATGTTTGTGAGGTGGTTTTTGGGTGTGTGAAATGCCGCGAGCGGCGGGAGAATGTTAGCTGATGAGCTCGGCCATGATGGCGGCTTTATTAGCGGCGAAATACTCAGTGCGTGCGCTGCCGGACAGAGTGCCGTAGTGCGCCGCGATTTCGCTGGAAGTTTGTGGTGTGCTGTCGGTCTCAGATGTCTCTGGTGTCTCTTCAGAAGTGGCACCCGCAGCGGCGACCGTAGCGATCGACTTATTGCTGATCATCGTCTCGAGTTGCTCGGAGATGTAGCTGGTGATAAATTCAGGCGTGAGCGCTGTATCAGCCGAGGCGACTGGCAGCTTTAAGCCCGCCGCATTGATGCTGGCGGTGAGTTCGGCGAGGGACGATCCGGCCAGCGCAGACTCTGCCAAGTGATTGGCCAGCGCCGCTTCGTGACTCTCGTCTTCGCCGCGTTCGATGCCAGCATCGGCAAACAAAGTGTCGCAGGCAGAATCGCCGATCGCTTGCAGGTCGGGCTGCTCAGTGGCGAGCATGGCCTCGAGCGCAGCTGCGTCGGCGCAGTCTTCGAGATTGATATCAGTACCGGCGATGTTTTGCGCAGCGGCTTCGAGACTCGTTAAGTAAGCGAGGCGTTCGTTGGAAATGAATTTAGGCATTTTTTGTTTGGGTTGGGTTTCTAGGTTCGGGAGGGTGTCAACTCGCAGCGGCGAGATCGGCGAGTAGTTCGCCGATGCTATCGACATGGGCATCGACTAGACCGGTGCTGAGCTGCGCGGCATAGCTAAAAGTCTGCCCCTGCATGGAGCTCTCCTCGAGGGTGCGCGTCGCGGTGCATGCGGCTTTAAACATGGTCCATATCTCGTCGACCTCGGCTTGTAGCATGTTGCGCTCGTCGTCGCTAAGGTGCTGGAGCGGGTGGCCCATCGCCTTAAAGTCGCCGGCTTTGATCAGTTCGAGTTTGAGGCCCTGCTCGGTGGCGGCTTCGGTTTGGTCGATCCAGCTGAGGTAGACGCCTATGCTGCCGACATCGCTCGAGGGCGCGGCAAAGATATGCTCGCACTGTGCGGCCAGCCAGTAAGCGGCCGAGCAGCACATGCCGTCGGTGTAGGCGTAGAGCTTCTTGATCTTGTTAGCAGCCGCGATCCGACGCGCCGCTTCGGGCACCCCGGTCACGACGCCGCCTGGCGAGTTGAACCACAGCACCGCCTGCTCGACCGATTCGTCGGCCACTGCGGCATCGACTACGCTGCACAGCGCATCGACATCGAGCCCGCCGCAAAAGATTTCCATCGAGGAGAGGTGCTTGCCGACCACGCCAAACACGGGGATCACCGCCGTGCTGCCGTGGATATGATAAGGCGCCGCCGCGGCGGTGCTCTCGCCAAACATTGCCGCCGCCTGGGCGCTCATCGCGGGCAACGCGGTGCCAGCAGGTGGCGGGCTGAAGTCGGAGCCGAGGTGGCCAGACATCGCCGCATCGAGCAGCGCGCCGACGGCGTCGACCGTCTCAGGAGTAGAGGCCCAAACGGTGCGGCGCAGGCGTGCGAGGATGTGGGGATAGTTTGGCATAAAGTTTTATTCGGCGGGTTCGCCTTCGGCCTCTAAGTCTTCTCCTGCTTGGATAGTGACTGGGCGACGTGCACCGCCGTCGTCTTTCCATGAGCTCTTTACAGCATCGCTAGAAGCTGGAAGTCCGAGTAAGTCGCGGTGGTAGTTTTCGTCGTCTTCTTGTGGAGTGATCACACCAGCGCGGACGCCGATACCGTATGCATCGACCTTCGTCTTGGCGTCTGTGTTATCGACAGCGACAATAGTGCCATCTGGATCGAGGCCAGCGGCATTGGTGCGCTCGGTCTCTTTAAGGATTTGCGCTTCGACGCGGCGCCAGCTCTTGCCGCGGCGACCGTGAAACTCTTTGCGGCTGAGCAGGCCGGCTTCGACTTGAGCCATCTCGAGCTTGCCGTCGCGGCCTTTGTCAATCGACGGATCGGGGGCGCCAGGGATGTAGTCGGCGCGGTACCAGTTCGGGTGCGCGTCGAGTTCGCCGCGCTCGATGGCGTTGGCGATCGCATAGTTACGCAGGCGGTGCGTGCTGCGGATCTCGCAGGTCTGGCGCAGCAGCGCGGTGCGCGAAATAGAATCGAGGATCTGGCGGATCGCGGTACCGGGGATGCCGGTCGGGTTCCAGCTGAACTCGTAGCGCCAGCCAGTCGAGGCGGTGACCTCGCGGCCGAGCAGCTCGAGGAAACCTGCAAACGCGGTGCCGGGGCGATCGCTCGCAAAGCTGCTCATATCCTCGCCCACATTGAGGCGGATAATCTCGCCGCCGACGACTCTCTCGTAAGGCACCGAGGACATATCGCGCGGCGAGCCTGCGGCCACGGCGTCGAGTTGGGCTTCGACATCGCTGCCGTCGTCTTCGTCTTCGTAGCCGTTGTAGTCCTTTTTGATGATGCGCGACACGCGGCTGTGGTCCTTGATTGCTAGCTTCTCAAAGCCGAGGATCTCGGCGCTGTCTTGGCAGTGCTCGATCGCGGCGTGCAGGGCCGAGACTTGACGCACCTCGTCGCCGGCTTCCATCATCATCGAGTGATCGACCGAGCGCGCAGGCAGGGTGCGATAGGTGCCGTCAGGCTGGAGAAACTTGATCCGCTGAGTGGCGCCGTGGCGGTCGACCTTGATGCCGTCGTTATAACCATCCTCGCCATCGCTGCGGACGTTATGTGGGCGCACTAGCTTGAGCTGTGGGTAGCCAGAAGGTTTTTGCGTTAAGATGGTAAACACATCGCCAGACTCGAAGCGGTTCGACTCGCGCGCGCGTTGCATATCCCAGAAGGACATGCGGCCGCTGATGTCGCAGATGTCGGCCCAATCCATAAACCACTCGTCGGCGGCTTCGTCCCAGCCCTCGTCGCCAGAGTCTGCATAAGGGAAGATGCCAGGGCCGATGACGTACTTTACAAAGTCGAGCTTGAGGCCCTTGATCATGCCGTTATTTTTGCACAAGTAGCGCGCGATGCGGTCGATCTGGCCACGGGTAAAAGGAGTAATGTCGCGCGAGGAATCGGTCGCGGCGTTGGTAATGCGGGCACGGTCGGGCGACCATGCGGCGGCGTTATAGCCACCAGGAGACCAGCCACGGATCGACGCTGAAACGCGCGGAGGAAGTGCTGCGGGATTGCCGAAAGAGTCGAGGATAGTAGTCATGGGATTAGCAGAAAGACGGACGGGTGCGGGTGCGCTTAGTCAAAAGGCCAGCATAGATCGCCGGCACAAGCGCGGCAGCTGAGAGCGGTACGGTGCGGGCCGCATTCTTATCGATCCACAGCTCGATGCGCGCCATCGCCTCCTCGCAGTAGCCCATGATCTGGAGCCGCGATAAGCCTGGCGTGACTTGGAATTGGAAGGTTTTACCAGCTTCGGAAGTCGCGATCAGCGTGGTGTCGGAGTCGGTGCCGGTGGTGTAGTTGCCGAGCTGCAAAGCCTGCAAGGCATCCAGCGCGAGCTCGGCATCCGTGACCAGGTCGCCGGCGCCGTCGAGCAGGGCCTGCCGAATGAAAACTTTGGTGATCAGATAATTAACACGCATACGACTTCGTGACCGTGTCAAATAGCCCGCGCGCTGCCGGGCGGATTGGTATGCGTGAGCGTGTGTAGATCGGTGATTATTCGTCAGCGCATTGCGGTCCGTGCCCGTTGCCAGTATCTATCAGTCGCAAATGTTTTGTAGCCATTGGGTCCACCATTATGGATGCGCGCGATGTCTTCGGCAGTGGGTGGTCTGCCTAGACGGTCCTCGGTTGCATAGCGAGCCATGTAGGCTGCAAAGATCTGAATGGCAGTATCACGGTCGAAGGCATCC
>Ga0209406_1000591_pt1 | contig 28202 bp, 23 predicted proteins | sample COGITO_mtgs_1204_FD_184808 | JGI IMG/M metagenome (GOLD analysis project Ga0209406, IMG submission 184808) | Pelagic marine microbial communities from North Sea - COGITO_mtgs_120426 (SPAdes) (version 2) | ecosystem: Environmental > Aquatic > Marine > Epipelagic ... | reverse complement strand
ATGGAGGATGGCATATTTGCATGGAGTAGTGCTAGTTTGCCCTCTAGTGTTGGGGATACTATTACTTTTTCAGAAAAGATGCGTATTACAGCTGGTGGGGACGTAGGAATCGGAACGACTACGCCTGGTGCTAATTTAGAAATTAAAACACTTAGCGGAGGCGCTGGCGTAAACACATTAAGATTAAATACAAATTTTGGATCAGGAAATGCTGTAGATATAAATCCTTTTATAACTGGGCTTAACAATGGAGGAATGGAAATTAAATTAGCAGGTTCTCAAAAACTTGTTATGCTTCCAAGCGGCGACGTCGGGATCGGTAACACTTCTCCACAAACAACTTTACATACTGGGCCTACAACCACAGTTACTAATGCATTTACAGCTAGATTTGCTGCAAGTAACTTTTTTGCAAGTGGCGGAAATAGTATGTTTTATGTTCCTGATGCAGCTGCAAATATAATGATGTTTGGTAGCAATCAATTTGGAACTAATCAAATAGAATTTTACCATAAAAATCCAGGAACAAGTCAAGCTTATGTAGGGCGAATATCTACATCTGGTTCAGCAACTTCATACGTTACAAGTTCTGATTATAGACTAAAGGAAAATATTGTTCCAATAAGTGAGTCTATATCTAGACTTAATCAATTAAAACCAAGTAGATTTAATTTTATAGAAGAACCTGGTAAGGTAGTAGATGGATTTATAGCGCATGAAGTACAAGATATAGTTCCTGAGGCTATTGTAGGAGAAAAAGATGAAGTTGATGAAGAAGGTGGTATTGTACCACAAGGTATAGATCAAGCTAAGTTAGTGCCATTGTTAGTTGCAGCAGTACAAGAATTAGAAGCAAGAGTAAAAGAATTAGAAAATAAATAAAATAATGGCATTACCACAACCAGGAAATCCAATATCGGCAAATATGATAAACGTAGAAGCGTCTAGAGCAGGTAATACAGCTAACACTAAGTTGGCTGGAGCATCAACGCCAGCGGCAGGATCATTGGTTAAAATATATGCAACTGCTAGTCCTCCTGTAAATCAGGTTGCGCCACATAAATTTTCTGAGTTTTATGGAAGAAGTTTTCCTACAACTACATCATACTCATCTTCAGTGATGGGAGTGTTTAACCAGGCGTGTCCATTTAATGGATCAAACCCTGGATTATCGCAGACGTATTACCATAATGGTAGTGGCAGTCTACCGGCAGCAGGAGATAGATGCACTTCTGACGCAGCAGGAAATACAGTTTTACTGGCAGGTTATTATAATATAAATTCAGCGACTGGGTTAGGCAACAGATCGTATATAAAAATATCATCAAATCAAGGAATAGTGGACTCAGGTTACCCAGCATTATGTTAAAATAAAAAGATATGGCAATAAGAATATTAAGTAGCGAAAATATAACAGGAGATATAACTACTTCAGGTAAAGTTAATGCTGGCGATAGAATATTAACAGAAGCTACAACATCAAATGCATTGTTACAAGTTAAGTATAATTCTAGTAATTATCTCGAAGGGTATTATGATAAATTAAATGTGGTAGGTGGAGATTTTCTTATACAAAGATCTGGTGACACCAAAATACAGTTAACAGCTGTAGGCACTACGTTTACAAATTTATCTAATACGTCCGCTGCCAGCAGTTCGGTAGATGAAGTTAAAATAGGAACTTTTGGGGCAGGTAGACCAGCTATTTTTTTAGGATCTTCAAACACAACATATACTAACAGCACTTGGTTTATAGAAAATATAGGTGCATCTGGTAAATTTAGAATTGGAAGAAATGGTTTGGATATTTTAGAGATAGAAAACGGTGGTGCCTCTACATTTAAAGGGCCTTCTGTTACTGTTTTAAATGCTTCAGATCCTAGTGTTGCGGTAAGTGATACTGACACTAATTATAAAGGAATAATGACATGGAGAAATTCAGGCAGTGAAAATGTCTTAGAGTTTGTAACACGATATGCTGGAACTTATTATACCAATAATTTAGTTTTAGACAGAGGAAATGTAGCAATTGGAACTGAAACGCCTGACCAAACAGGATATGGTTATAAAGTTTTAACTGTAATGGGTGGTACTACTGCGGGTTATGCGGGTACTATAGAACTACTGGCGCCAAGCGTTGATGCCGAAGGGCAAAACTATGGTATACTTTCTTTTGGTGCAGGCGGTACACGAACTGCAATGATAAGTGCTAATAGACAAGCCGCTAACAATGCCGGTAATTTGCGATTTTGGACTGCTCCCGGAGGTGCCGGTATTCAAGAAAGAATGAGGATAGATAAAGACGGTAACGTAATTATTGGAAACACAAATGTTGATAATCCAAACTCATTAGATAAAGTTTTAGAAATAGAACACGGAGGTTCTGTTGGATTGATATTAAATGATTCAAGAGATACTCCTATTGGATTAGAAAATAGAGGCGCTGTATTTCATTTAACACATAATACAAATTCAAGATTAGTTGTTTTGGGTGCTTCCGGCAACGTCGGGATTGGGACGACTTCGCCTAGCTCAAAGCTTCAAGTTGGTGATGGAACAACTAATGTTAACGTGAAAGTGTTTGGGTCTGCAACATCAGGAATACAGATTCATACGGCTTCAGGGAATATAGCATCATTAGAACAATATTTTGGAGATGAAGGTTCTTTATGGTTACGCAAAGGTGCAACAACTAAAGTATTAGTTAGAGCTGATGGTGATTCATATTTTAACGGCGGCAACGTCGGGATCGGAACGAATTCGCCTTCAAGAGAATTAGATATACAAGCGTCTAGTGGTTGGGCTGAAATAGCATTAAGAGGAAATACAGGTGGTGGAGGTAGTTTAGAGTTTTGGACTAACACAACTAAAAGAGCTGAAATATTTGCTGACACAGAAGATATAGTATTTAGAAATACGCCTACTAATCAAGAAAGAATGCGTATAACATCTGGGGGGTATGTTGCAATTCCTGATACTAGTGGTAATCATTCAGGGGCCGCAAGTTTAATTGTAACAAAAAAATCAAGTATACCTTATCAAATATGGAACTATAGTGGTACAAGTACTAGTTTTAGATTAGAAATGGATGAATATGTAACCGCTGGAAATGTTAGGCAATATTTTCAACAAACTAATGGGGGTGTTTCAAATGGGTTTTCAATGACGTTTAATACCGGTAGTGTAATATTTGGAGATTTAGAAGTCGCTAGTGCTACTCAAAATTCAGGAAGTGCATTTAAAAAAGATTCTAAAGCAAGAATGACTTTGTGTCAAGGAAGTAATTCTACGGCATTAACTGATTTACAAGAATATTTTAATCCAAATGGTGCGGTTGGTAAAATACAAACAAGCGGTTCTGCAACTCTATTCACAACAAGTTCTGATTATAGATTAAAAGAAGATTTAAAAAGTTTTAGTGGGTTAGAGGTGATAAGTAAAATACCTGTATATGATTTTAAATGGAAAATAAGTAATGAAAGAGGCTATGGGGTTATGGCACATGAGCTTCAAGAAGTTTTACCTCAAGCTGTTGGTGGTGATAAAGATTATGAAAAAGACCATGTGGTTAAAGAGGCAAAATATGATGATGATCATAATTTAATTAAAGAAGCTGAATATGGCAAAAGGCCATCATACCAAACTGTTGACTATTCTAAAATAGTTCCCTTACTAGTTAAGTCAATACAAGAACTAAAAGCAGAAATAGAATTATTAAAAAATAAATAATTATCTTTGTAAAAATATTAAACTATGGCAAATTTTTATAAATGGACAATAAATCAAATGAACGCCCGTATAGAAGAAGATGGGAATCAAAACGTAATCTACACAGTACATTGGACGTATACCGCACAAGACGACAAAGACTCGCAATACACCGCTAGTCAAATAGGAACTTACTCTTTACAGTACGATCCATCAACACCTTTTGTTCCTTACGCAGATGACGAAGGATTTGAGAATGTTGTTATTAGCTGGTTAAAAGCAGGGCTACCTGTAAGTGATATGGAAGCAAGTTTATCTAAGCAAATAGATTTAGAGAAGCATCCTATTGATGAGGATTTATACTTTACATGGGATAACCCAGTTCCTCCAGCACCGCCTGAAGAATAGTAATATATTTACTATATTTACATAAATAAAATTAACATTAAAAATAAATTAAAATGAGTGAAATTAAATTAACTGAAGACGAATTAAAAAAAATTCAAGAACTAAACCAAGACTTTACTAAAGCTAAACTAGAGATTGCTGATAATGTATTAAGACAGCAAATGAATCTAAAAGCTTTAGAAGACTTAAGAGGTGCGTTTGGTATTGAAGAGAAAAAATTAGCGGAGAAATATGGACAAGATGCTGTTATTGATTTAGCAACAGGTATTGTCACTAAAAAACCGCAAGCAGTAGAAGCGGAACCTATAAAATAAAACAATGGCTAGAATAAGTAATACCACAGCGTACTCAAGTATAATTCCTACACTGCCGGATTACTTTGTGCTAACTGATGCAGAAAACAATTTAAACACTAAAACTTGTACGTTAGAAAACTTACAGACTTTGTTTGGTTTAAATACTACGTCTGTTACAATAGCTATTCCAGAAACGTATTTAAAAGTAATTGCAGCACAACCATACACATTGCTAGCTCCTCCTGGAGACGGTTATGTGTATGATGTTAGCCAGATTGTAAGTTTAATCATTCCAGGGTCAACTCCTTATAATTTTGTAAACACTTTAAATATAACGCAAGGCGCTATTCAAGAGCCGTTGCCACTACTTTTATTAAATGCTGCAAGTAAAAAAGTATATAAAAATGATCCTTCACCTGCTGAGTTTATTACAGAAAACGCAGGAATAACTTTAGGTGGGTTGGCTAGTCCAAGCGAAGGAAATGGAACTTTATATATAAATATTACATACAGAAAGCTAAAATTAGATTCTACATTTTAATTAAATGGACATTAGAAAGATTTCAATAGGAGCAGACTATAAGTCTGGAGCTATGCACTATATAACAGGGCAAGATGTACTTGGGGGATCTTATGTAATTCATTTAATACAACACGACGCATCTTCAAAATCATATAAAATCTGGATAGAAAAAAATCAAGAAATTCTTATATGGAAAGAGTTTAAAACTACAATGCCTATCTCTTTAGAATATAATATAAACTTTTAATGCAATCACCATTCTCATTTATCGTACGTCCTGTAAATGGTACTAGGTATGATAACGTAAAGAAAATAGGCGACTTAGATTTTTTAATTAGCGTATCTAAAGAAGATCACAAAACAGCTAATCGCTATGCGCAGGTGGTGTCAACTCCAATAAATTATTCAGGAGATGTTAATACAGGAGATATACTTTTAGTACATCATAATGTTTTTAAATATTACAATGACATGTATGGGCGTGAGAAAAGTGGTAAAAGCTTTTTCAAAGATGATTTATTCTTTATTGACTTTGATCAATTTTTTTTGTATTATAATAAAGAAGAGTGGAAAAGCCATTCTAAATATTGTTTTATAAAACCTATTCCGCCAAAAAAATCTTTTTTAGGAAAGACTGGTAAAGAAGAACCTTTAATGGGTATTGTAAAATATAATAACAAAGAGTTAAAAAACTTAGGTGTAAGGGTGGGAGACGAAGTGTCTTTTACTCCAGAGTCAGAGTATGAGTTTTATGTAGAAGATGAAAAGCTATATAGAATGTTTACAGATAACATAACTATGATTATGTAATGAATACAAAAGAAATTAAAGAACAAATCATAAAGGCCGGTGAAAAGGCTGTTATACAACTAATCAAAGTAGCAAAAGAAGATATTATTAAATATGATAAGGATGATGAGCTGGCGGCGGATAGATTAAAGAATGCGGCAGCTACAAAAAAACTAGCCATCTTTGATGCTTTTGAAATCTTAAAACGTATAGAAGACGAAAAGCAATTACTAGAGGGTATAGATGTAACTAAAAATAACACACCTAAAGGATTTGCTGAATCAAGATCTAAATAACTTATATACTACACTAACTAGAGTAGTTCCAAAAAATGTTTTATCTACAAAAAATAAAGCAAGAACTTGGGTTTATGGTTATAACGAAAAATATAATTTTGTTGTTATATCTAAATCAGGTCAAATAGGTGATGTTATAGAAATAAATGGCCTGCATATTGCGCTACCAAAACCTCCTACAAAAGTATACTCAAGGTCAAAAAAGAAAGAAGATCAGTATTGGGAAGCGTCTGAAATAAGTAAAGAACTAAAAAGAATACAGTCAATATTTCAGTGGCATGAAGCGCCAATACAATTCAAAAACAAATGGGTGGATTATATCGAGCAAGAGTTTGATAAAAGAGAAGAGGGTTTTTGGTTTATGAATAACGGGGTTCCTACTTACATTACAGGAACACATTACATGTATTTACAATGGACAAAGATTGACGTTGGCCATCCAGACTTTAGAGAGGCAAATCGTTTGTTTTATATATTCTGGGAGGCATGCAAAGCTGATAAAAGAAGTTTTGGTATGTGTTACTTAAAAATAAGACGTTCAGGATTTTCATTTATGAGCTCGTGTGAGGGCGTGAATACAGCTACAATCACTAAAGATTCTAGAATAGGTATACTATCAAAAACTGGTGCGGATGCAAAGAAGATGTTTACAGACAAGATAGTGCCAATATCAAACAACTATCCTTTCTTTTTTAAACCTATACAAGATGGTATGGATAAGCCTAAAACAGAATTGGCTTATAGAGTTCCAGCTTCTAAGATTACTAAAAAGAATATGTATACAGTAAGTGAAGAGGAGCTTGAGGGATTAGATACAACAATTGACTGGAAGAACACATCTGATAACAGTTATGATGGTGAAAAATTACAACTATTAATACATGATGAAAGCGGTAAATGGGAGAGGCCAGAAAATATATTAAATAACTGGCGTGTTACTAAAACATGTTTAAGATTGGGTAGTAAAGTTATAGGTAAGTGTATGATGGGATCTACATCAAATGCGTTAGATAAAGGTGGTAGAAATTTTAAAGATTTATTTGAGTCATCTGATTGCAGAAACAGAAACTCTAACGGACAAACAAAAAGCGGTTTATATAATCTGTTTATTCCTATGGAGTGGAATATGGAAGGGTTTATTGACATGTATGGCATGCCTGTATTCAAAAATCCTGACAAGCCTGTTAAAGGAATAGACAAAGAACCTATTAAACAAGGTGCTGTAGACTACTGGAGCAATGAGGTTGAATCATTAACTTCTGATCCTGATGCTTTAAATGAATTTTATAGACAGTTTCCAAGAACAGAATCACATGCCTTTAGAGATGAAAGCAAACAGTCGTTGTTTAATTTAACTAAAATATACCAACAAATAGATTATAATGACTCTATAAACATGGGGCATTTTATGACACAAGGATCTTTTCATTGGAAAGATGGTATAAAAGATTCTAAGGTAATCTGGAGCCCAAATAAAAGAGGTAGATTTTTTGTAACTTACATCCCTAAAGCTTCTCTTCAAAACAATGTGATTACGAAGGGTGGAAAGATGTATCCAGGGAATGAACATATTGGATCGTTTGGCTGTGACTCTTATGATATTTCAGGAGTTGTAGTAGGTAAAGGTTCTAACGGAGCTTTACATGGGCAGACAAAATTTAATATGGATGATGCGCCTAGTAATGAATTCTTTTTAGAATATATTGCCAGACCTCAAACCGCTGAGATATTTTTTGAAGAAGTTTTAATGGCGTGTATATTTTATGGCATGCCAATATTATGTGAAAATAATAAACCTCGTTTATTGTATCATTTTAAAAATAGAGGATACCGAGGCTTTTGTTTAAACAGACCGGATAAAACTTATAATAAGTTATCTAAGACTGAAAGAGAATTAGGAGGTATTCCAAATTCATCTGAAGATGTTAAGCAATCTCACGCCTCAGCGATTGAGTCGTATATTGAGAAATATGTAGGATTAGATTTTGAAGGAGATTATAGAGAAAAAGACGATATAGGTAGTATGTATTTTCAAAGAACACTAGAAGACTGGGCTAAATTTGACATAACAAACAGAACAAAGTTTGATGCTGCAATTAGTTCTGGTTTAGCAATTATGGCAAATCAAAAACACTTGTATACACCCGTTCAAAAACAATCAAAAATAAGCATTAACTTTGCAAGATATAACAACAAGAACTCAGTAAGTCAATTACTTAATAAATGAAAGAAGTAACAATAGATATACAGGCTGCTGCATTTCCAGATCAATTTGTTTCTGACGCTACAAAAGACACTGTAGAGTATGGATTACAAATAGGTCAAGCAATACAATACGAATGGTTTAGAAGAGACAGCGGCTCATGTAGATTTTATAGTCAATGGAGCGAGTTCATGCGATTACGTTTGTATGCTAGAGGAGAGCAATCCGTAGCAAAATACAAAAATGAATTAGCAATAGATGGCGACTTAAGTTATCTCAATTTAGATTGGTCACCCGTACCTATAATCCCAAAGTTTGTCGACATCGTAGTAAACGGAATGTCCGACAGACTTTTTAAAGTTAAGGCCTACGCTGAGGACGCATTGTCTGCTGAGAAAAGAAATGAATTTCAAGAAATGATTGAAGGCGAAGTTTTAGCTAAACCATTATTTCAGCAAATAGATAACGATTTTGGTATAAATGTATTTCAAACTAACGAAGAGGAGCTTCCGGAAAGTGACGAAGAAATGGAGTTGTTTATGAATATGAAATACAAGCCTGCTATTGAAATTGCTCAAGAAGAAGCAATTGATACATTGATGGCCGAAAATCATTATAATGACATTAGAAGTAGGGTTGATTATGATCTTACAACAATAGGAATAGGAATTACAAAACATGAATTTTTACCAGGTTCTGGTGTGAAACTAGATTATGTAGATCCAGCTAACGTTGTTTATAGTTATACGGAAGATCCGTATTTTAAAGATTGTTTTTATTGGGGAGAAATTAAAACAGTTCCAATGACGGAGCTAATTAAGATTGATCCAGATTTAACAAACGAAGACTTAAACCAAATAGCTAAATACAGTCAATCGTGGTATAATTATTTTAATACGGCGCAGTTTTATGAAAACAGCATGTTCTACAGGGACACTGCAACATTGATGTATTTCAATTATAAAACAACTCATTCATTTGTTTATAAAAGAAAAAAATTAGCAGACGGATCATATAAGACGGTTGAAAAAGACGATCAGTTTAATCCTCCTCAAGAAATGATGGATGAAGGTAAGTTTGAAAAGGTAACTAAACGAATTGATGTATGGTATGATGGTGTTATGGTTATGGGAACTAATATTATTTTGCAATGGAAACTTGCAGAAAACATGGTAAGACCTAAATCCTCTAACCAGTATGCAATGCCAAATTATGTGGCAGCAGCGCCTAGAATGTACAAAGGATCTTTAGAGTCTTTAGTTAGAAGAATGATTCCGTTTGCAGATTTAATACAAATGACACACCTTAAAATTCAACAAGTGGTATCAAGAGTTGTGCCAGACGGTGTGTTTATTGATGCAGATGGTTTAAACGAAGTTGATTTAGGAACAGGAAACGCATATAATCCTGAAGATGCATTGCGTTTATATTTCCAAACAGGTAGTGTAGTCGGTAGGAGTTATACCCAAGATGGTGAATTTAATAACGCTAGAGTGCCAATACAACAATTAACGTCTAATAGTGGTGCTAGTAAAATGCAAATGCTTATTGCAAACTATAATCATTATTTAGATATGATTAGAGCAGTAACTGGATTAAATGAAGCTAGAGACGGATCAACACCAGATCCTAATTCTTTAGTAGGTGTTCAAAAATTAGCAGCTTTAAATTCTAATACAGCAACTAGGCATGTGCTTCAAGGCAGTTTATATATAACAAGAACAATTGCTGAGTGTTTATCAATAAGAACAGCAGATATATTAGAGTATGCAGATTTTAAAGATGAGTTTGCTATGCAGATTGGAAAGTATAATTTAAAAATACTAGAAGATATAAAACATTTGTATTTGTATGACTTTGGTATTTTTATAGAAATGGCTCCTGACGAAGAGCAGAAAGCAATGCTCGAACAAAATATTCAAATGGCGTTATCTCAAAAAGATATAAATCTAGAAGATGCTATTGATATACGAGAAATTAGTAATTTAAAAATGGCTAATCAACTTTTAAAATTAAAGCGTAAGAAAAAACAAGAAGCTGAACAACAACAGAGACAACAAGAACAACAAATGCAAGCACAAATGCAAATGCAAGCGCAGCAAGCTAAATCTCAAGGTGAAATGCAGAAAATACAAATGGAGTCTCAAGCTAAAATACAATACCGACAAGCTGACGTTGCTTTTGAAATTGAGAAGCTTAAAAACGAAGCTCAACTTAAAAGAGAGTTGATGCAAACAGAGTTTGAGTTTCAAATGCAATTAAAAGGATTAGAGCAATCTAATTTAAGTCAAAGAGAGCAAGATAGAGAAAAAGCAAAAGACAGACGAGTAAGTCAACAGTCAACAGAACAGTCTAAATTAATAGAGCAGCGTAAAAATAATTTACCTCCTGTGAATTTTGAATCAAACGAAGATAGTTTAGATGGTTTTGATCTAGCGGAGTTTGAGCCGAGATAGGCTAAAAAAATAATATAAATATTGTTTAACTTTGTATAAAATTTAATTAAATGGAAATAAAAGTCAAAGACCTAGGATTGGTCGAAGAAAAATCTAAAGCTGAAATAGAAGAGCAACTTCTAAAAAAGCATGAAGAAAAGTTTGAAGAAACACCACAACAAGAACAAGTTGTGGAAAAAGTTAACACTAACGAACCTGTTCAGGAAGAAAAAACTGAACCTGTAGAAGATAAAACTCCGTCATTAGAGTTAAATGATGACAACGTTCTTTCTTATATTAAAGATAGATATAACAAAGATATAAATTCAGTTGACGAACTGTTTGCGGAAAAAGAGGCAAACGAACCATTGCCTGAAGATGTATCTGCGTATTTAAAGTACAAAAAAGAAACCGGTAGAAACATACAGGATTTTTACAATTTGCAAAAAGACTATGATTCTATGGATGACAATTCTGTACTTGCTAACTATTACTCTAACACGGAAGAAGGGTTAGATGCAATAGATATTCAAGATATTATTGAAGATAAGTTTGATTTCGATGAAGAAATTGACGATCCGAAAGATATTAAGAAAATTAAGTTAGCGAAAAAACGAGAACTTGCGAAAGCGAAAAAGTTTTTGAATGAACAAAAAGATAAATATAAAGTTCCTCTTGAGTCAAGTGGGGATGGATTATCTGCTGATCAAAAAGAAAATTTAAATGCTTATAAGAGTTATCTTGATGAATCTAAAACTGTTAAGGAGCAAAACGAAAAAAGGTATGATTATTTCTTAAATAAAACCAACGAGGTTTTTAACAATGAATTCAAAGGTTTTGAATTTAAGGTTGGTGAAAATAATTTTACTTACAAACCGGGTACTGCTGATGAGGTTAAAAATGTTCAAAAAGACATTGGTAATTTTATTAATAAGTATACGGATGAAAAAGGTTTAATGTCAGATGCTAAAGGTTATCATAAAGCTTTATCAGTTGCAATGAACCCTGAAAAGTTTGCTCAGTTTTTTTACGAACAAGGTGTTTCAAGCGCCGTAGATAATGTTACTAGAAAATCTAAAAACATTAATATGGACATGAGACAGGCTCCACAAGCCGTTTCAAAAGACGGTATGAAAATAAGGCCCGTAGGAAAAGTTGATAGTGGAAGAGGACTCAGAATTAGAAGTATTAAAAAAAGTTAAACTAAAAAATTAAAAAAAAATGGCAGTAAATTTAACCCCAGGTTTTGACTTACAACCAAGTGCACAACAAGTGCCTGTAAGTACAAACTACATCAATAATTTTGATTTCTTAAATCAGTATCTACCTGATACTTATGAAAAAGAATTTGAAAGATATGGTAACAGAACAATTGCATCTTTCCTTAGAATGGTTGGTGCAGAAATGCCTTCTAACTCTGACCTTATTAAATGGGCAGAGCAAGGAAGACTACACATTAAGTACACAGGATGTACTTCAGGACAAGCGGCAGCGCAACCTGAAGGAACATGGACTATTCCTAACGCTAACTTTAATCCAGCGCTAGGATCACAAAACACATCAGCTTTAAGAGTTGGACAAACAGTTATGATCAGTGACAAAACTCCTGGTTCTAACTTATCTAACAAAGGTATTGTAAAAACAGCTTCAGCAGCTGGTGGAGCTCAAACAGTAGAGATAGCTTACTATGAAGCTGGCGGTCAAGCAGTGGCAGCTGGTGTAGAATGTGATATATTTATATATGGATCAGAATTCAATAAAGGAACAAACGGAATGGTTGGTTCTAACGAATCTGATGACTTAATTTTCGACAACAAGCCAATTATTATCAAAGACAAATATTCTGTTTCTGGTTCTGATATGGCTCAAATCGGATGGATTGAAGTTTCAGGTGAAGACGGCGTAAGCGGATACTTATGGTATTTAAAGTCTGAGCATGACACTAGATTAAGATTCGAGGACTATTTAGAAACAGCAATGCTAGAAGCAGTTCCTGCTGATGCTGGATCTGGTGCTGGTGACCTTTTACAAGGAACAGCAGCTGGAGCATCTTTAGCAAACCTTAATGGTTCTGACGGTGTATTCTATGTAGTAGGAAACAGAGGAAACGTATGGGGTGGAGGAAATCCACAAACACTTTCTCAGTTTGATAGCATTATCCAAAGACTAGATAAGCAAGGTTCAATTGAAGAAAACGTAATTTTCGTAAACAGAGAATTCTCTTTTGATATTGACGATATGCTTGCTGCTCAAAACTCTTACGGAGCGGGTGGTACATCTTATGGTCTTTTCGACAATGATAAAGACATGGCTTTAAATCTTGGATTTACAGGATTTAGAAGAGGTTATGACTTTTATAAGTCTGACTGGAAATACCTTAACGATCCTACAATGAGAGGTGACGTTGTTGGTGGAGCAATCAATGGTCTATTAGTACCAGCTGGTTCAACTACTGTATACGATCAGATCTTAGGTAAGAACGCTAAGAGACCTTTCTTACATGTTAGATATAGAGCTTCAGAAACTGAAGACAGAAGATACAAAACTTGGATCACTGGTTCAGCTGGTGGAGCAAGAACTTCTGACTTGGATGCAATGGAAGTAAACTTCCTATCTGAAAGAGCTGTATGTACTTTAGGTGCAAACAACTTCTTCTTATTCCAAGACTAAATTGTTACATAAATTTTACCCTCGTTGTTAAGACGGGGGTAATATTTATTATTATTAAATCAAATTAAATTATATTATAATGAAAAACACTACACCCCTTAAAACTAAAGCGTATAGACTTAAAAGATCTGAAAGACCTTTGTCTTATATGCTATCCTCAAGACATTCAAACAGATCACCTTTATTATACTTTGATGAAGATCAAGGTGTAAACAGGCCTTTAAGATATGCAAGAAACCAAAAAACTCCATTTGAAGACGAGCAAGATGGTAATGCTATTTTAGAGCCTATTGTATTTGAAGACGGTATGTTGGTTGTACAAAGAGAAAATCAAGTATTACAACAATTCTTACACTATCATCCAGGCAATGGAATGGTATTTGAAGAAGTAGACAACGCAAAAGATGCGTCAGAAGAATTAGCTTCAGTAGAGTTAACTATAGACGCACAAGTTTTGGCTAAAAATTTATCAACAGAAAAATTACTTTCTGTAAGTAGAATTTTAATGGGAGCATCGGTCAACTCCATGACTATACCGGAATTAAAAAGAGATATTTTAGTGTATGCTAAAAATAATCCTGAAGAATTAATTGACATTGTAAACGATCCGTTATTAGAATTACAAAACGAAGTTCATTTGTTTATTGATAATAACTGGTTGTCGTTTAGAAATAACAGAAGAGATGTTTATTATAACCTGCCTGGCAACAAAAAGAAAATGATGAGTGTTCCTTTTAATGAGGATCCTTACAATTCTATAAGCGCCTACTTACAAAGTGACGATGGTTTAGAGGCTTATAAGTACCTCAAGAAGCGCTTAAAAAAAGATAAATAGAAAGCGTATCTTTGTGCTTTATTAACCCATTAACATTATTACCTATGGAAAAATTTATTAAACTACTTATATCAGGCACTGGACAAGATGCTGGATATAAACTAATCCCCGTGAACGGAATCGTGGAGATTAAACAAGAAAGTACAACAAAAGTTAACATTTTCTACAATAGTATTTCTTCTGCACAAGCAGGATATGCTATTGCTAATGACGGTTCGGCTACAGTGCCAGCTGAAACTAATGTAGTGCAGTCTTTACAAATTACTCATGATGCAATTGTGGCTAATTCTCATTTATGGAAAGATTTCTTAAATGATGCGGTAGAAACATCGCTTCAGCTTTCATGGCAACAACCAGTTTACACTCCAGGAGGATACCCTAAGAGTGCTGCATCTGGTACCCCACCTTCTAAAATCACTGCGATTGTGACAGGTGTAAAAGCTGCTTCATTACAAACATAAGTTTTTTTACTTATTAAAAATCAGAGGTTACAAAAAAAGTGACCTCTTTTTTTTTGACTATATTTGTAAAAAGAATTTAACATGATAAACTCTGTTAGAAATACCGTGCTTGCTATAGCTAATAAAAATAATTACGGATATATATCTCCGCAAGATTTTAATTTATATGCGCAACAAGCGCAAATGGATTTGTTTGAAGATTATTTTTATCAATACAATGCTTGGACTAATAAAGAAAACCAAAGGCTTTCAGGATCAGGATATGCTGATATTGTAAAAGGATTGGTTGAGGTAATTGATAGTTTTTCAGTTACTAGAAGTTTAGCTCAACAAGGAGCTAATTTATTTAATTTACCTAGCGATTATTATTTAATTAATAAGGTAAACTATTTTCCAACTCAAATAACATCAGGAACAAGCACTGCGGCAGGCGTAAACACATTAACTGATACAGCAGCTACATTTGTATCTAGCGGAGTAAAAGTAGGGCAACAAGTAGTAAACACTACAGCTTCATCAAGCTACTCAGGATTTAGTGCGTTTGTTATAAGTGTTGATAGTGAAACTCAACTTACATTATCATACTCGCCTTTTGGAGTAGCAGCAACTATAGGAAATAGTTATGGTATATTTAATACAACAGGTATTGTTGAAGTAGAAAGAGTTAATCAAAACAAAATATTTTATTTAAACAATTCACCGCTTACTGCACCATCCACAGGCTTCCCAGCTTATGTGTTAGGAGGAGCAACTACATCTGTTGTTGGTGACGCAAACACTGGTCAATTAGGTAATACGATCACGGTTTATCCTACAACAATAACAAACAATGGAAGTGTAACTGCTGAATATATTAGATACCCTTTATCGCCCAAATGGACGTACCAAACACTTAGTTCTGGTGAGCCATTATTTGACATTAATCAGGCAGATTATCAAGACTTTGAATTACCTTCTTCAGACGAACCTGGTATTGTAGCTAAAATATGTCAGTATATAGGTATAGAGATTAGAGAAGGAGATGTTTATCAGTTTGGTAAACAAGAAGAAGTACAAAATAACCAAATACAAACGTAAGATATGGCTTATATAAATGACTACGCATATTACGCAAATTCAGGAGCAATACCTCAAGATAAAAATTGGGGATCATACCAATACGTTTCATTAAATGATATTGTAAATAATTTCATGTTAATGTATCAAGGTAATCATGAATTAATTAATAATTTAAATAGATACCAAGTTTTATTTCACGCTAAAAGAGGAATTCAAGAATTGAATTATGATGCCATGAAAGAAGTGAAAGTATTACAAATGGATTTAGATGATAACTTGAGATTTATATTACCCTCTGACTATGTAAACTGGGTAAGAATATCACAATATTTAAATGGCGTATTATATCCTTTAACAGAAAACATACAAACAGGATGGGCATCAACATACTTACAAGACAATAATGCTAAGATTATATATGATCAAGATGGTAATGTATTAAAGCCACAGTTTTCACAACTAGACATGTCTTTTACTAGCGGAGCTAAAACCATTTATTTAAATGAAAGTAGCGCATATAACAATCAATCAGGATGGAATGTAGATGGCTGTTGGTATTTTGACTTTGGAATAGGAGCAAGATTTGGTTTAAACACCGAAACAGCTAACGCAAATCCAACGTTTAGTATAGACAAACAAAGAGGAGTTATTAATTTTAGCTCTATAGGTAACGGAGCTTCAGTTGTTGTAGAGTATGTTTCAGATGGTATGGAGAATGGTGAAGACGGAAGCATCAGCGTTAATAAATTGTTTGAAGAATATTTATATGCTTATGTAAAATATTCTCTTTTAAATGGTAGATTAGGGGTACAAGAATATATTGTAAATAGAGCAAGGAAAGATAAGTCATCGTTGTTAAGAAATGCAAAAATTAGATTAAGTAATATTCACCCTGGTCGCCTTTTAATGAGTTTGAGAGGCCAGGATAAATGGTTAAAGTAAGATGCCGATAGTAAATACAAATTTTGTTGCGGGTAAAATGAATAAGAGCGTTGATGAACGTCTTGTTCCTCCAGGCCAATATGTTAATGCAATTAACGTAAGATTAGGATCTACAGAAACCACTGAGATAGGTGCTTTAGAAAATTCAAAAGGTAACACGCAGTTAACTACATTAGCTTATGGCGGTCAAAACTTATCTAATTCAGCAATATGTATTGGAGCTTATCAAGATGGATCAAAAGAAACTATATATTGGTTTATTCATGACGCAAACAATCCTGTTGTAGGCGGTAAGTTAGACTTAATTGTTTCTTTTAATGTACAATCACAAGCTATAACATATCATGTTATTAGTAAACAAGTATTAAAGTTTGATCCTAAGTTTTTAATTACTGGAGTAAACAAAATAGAAGATTTACTTTTTTGGACAGACGACAAAAATCCTCCTAGAAAAATAAATGTAACTCAAAACTATCCAGATCCGGCAGGGGTAAATGATGGTATTAAAGAAACTGACATTAGTGTTATTTTAAAACCACCAGGGTTTGATTCTTTAGACACATTGCCTGCGCCAAGCGTAGAGTTTTTAAACGTTCCTGGAGAAGAAAATTATTTAGAAACTAGATTCATAACTTTTGCTTATAGATATAGGTATGTAAACAATGAATATAGCGCAACGTCGTTGTTTTCTACAGCAGCTTTTCAACCAGGGCCTTTTGATTTTGATGTAAACAATTTTAATAATGCTTCAATGAAAAATATATATAACTCTATTGAGGTACAGTTTGAAACTGGATCAGATAAAGTTATTGAGGTTGATTTATTATTTAAACCAAGTAATAGTAATTCTATTTATGTTATAGAAAGGTTTAAGAAATCTGACTATGGATGGGCTAATAATTCAAAACAAACATATACTTTTACAAACAGTAAAATATATACTGTAATAGGAAGTGATGAGTTATTAAGATTATATGATAATGTTCCTAAAGTTGCACAAGCTCAAACAATACAAGGTAATAGGTTAATTTATGGTAACTATACTGATGGGTATGATATAATAAATGCAGCTGGACAAGATATACCTATTAACTTTACAACATCATTATTTACTAACGATATATTATTTGACGACTTGCCAGAGGCAACAATGTCGACAGGAGCTGTATATACTATAAATCCTAACACAAACACAACTGTACAAAATTCTAAAATTAGTTTTGATTTAAGTGATTTTGCTAATAGACTAGTCAAAGGATCTTCATTAGCTTTTACAGTATTTATACAACATTCTCAATTAAATGGAGATACCGGTGATGCGTGTTATGACTCAGCATTTGAAAACACTCCGTTTGAATTATCTGTAATATTTCCAGTAAATAGAGATTATACTTCAGTGTATGAAATGGTAAATTCACTAGAATTTGCTGAACGTATTGGTACGGTTTTGAATACTAATTTTCAACCTCTAGCAACATCGACTCAAGGTAATTCGTTAACAGACTTATTTAACACTGTTACAATAGTGCCTACTAATTGTGTATTTACTAAATCAAACAGTAGTATAGATTCTCAAACACAACAAGGTTTTAGAATAGGATCTACAGTAGGATCAAATGTATTTTCCTTACAGGTGTTGGCTATGAAGTATAATTCAGGCACGACTGATGTGTATGAATATTTTTATTTTACAAGAGGTCAGGGAACTTTTACTTCTAGTCAAGACACATCATCTTTGCATAGTAATAGAGATTATGAAACAGGAATTGTATATATGGACGATTATGGTAGGGCTTCTACAGTATTAGTGTCGGAGTTTAATACAACTTTTGTTCCAGCTTCTGCTTCTGTTGATCAAAATAAAATAAAAGTTAATGTAGAGAATTATCCACCTGCATGGGCTACAAAATATAAGTTTGTTTTAAAACCAAGTGAAGGAGGATATGAGACAATATACTCTAGTTTTTATTATCAGAGCCAAACAACAAGAGTTATATACTTTAAGCTAGAAGGTGATAATCAAAACAAAGTACAAAAAGGTGATATATTAATTGTTAAGACTGACGCAAGCGGGCCTTTAAATAGAGAGGTTACATGTCAAGTGTTAGATGTTAGCGCTGAATCATCAAATTTTTTAGAAGTTGAAGGTGAAGCACCTACTGATTCTAATCAGCTAGCAGGGCTTTATATGCAAATTAGAGCTCAAAACTTTAGTATTAATTTAGACTCGAACGCTGTTGTTGATGCGGGTGAAAAAACTGCTTCAGGTACTAACAGATCTTATTGTACTCCTTATTTACAGTATCCAGCTTTTACTACTGACTCTAATAGTGTTACTGATAACTATACAATACCAGCACAGTCTAGTGTAAAAATAAAATGGAGAATAGGAAGGCATGATGCAAGCGGTTGTCCTGGTATAGATTATATATGGGAAAACACTTATGTTGCTTCACAAGATTATGATGATTTACACGCTTGGTTTCAAGGAGATTTTATAAACCCAGCAGCAGGGGATGTTATTGACGATGGGGATGGAAGATTACAAAATCCTGTTTTCATTAATACAATCGCTACTAGTCCTGGAGCTGTGCAATGTCCGGCGCCATGGACTCCTAGTTTCCAGTTTTGGCAAGCAATCCCAGGCGACGCAGCTTCTCCATTATATTTAGCTTGTAGAAGTGGTGTAATTGCGTGTGCTAACGGAAGTAAAACTTGGTTTATGGAAGCTGAGATAGTAGTTACTAGAGCTAATAATTTAATTGTTTGGGAAACAAAACCTGCTGATGCTGATCCTAATTTATTTTATGATTCATCTGAATCTTATGACGTTATAGGTGGTTATCACATGGGTGGTAATGGTGATGGAGACCAAGCTCAAACTGCAACGCAAGACGCTATTGTAACGCTACCGTTTTTTAATTGTTACACTTTTGGAAACGGAGTAGAAAGTTATAAAATATTAGATGCATTAGATGGTCAAGCTGTAAACTTAGGAGAAAGAGTTTTAGCGGTGTCAAAAGAAGATTTTAAAGAAGCAGATAGATTTGCTGAATTAACATACAGTGGTATTTATAGTAGTAATTCTAATTTAAATAACTTAAATGAGTTTAATTTAGGGTTGGTTAATTATAAAGATTTAGAAACTAGCTTTGGCCCTATAATGAAACTGCATTCAAGAGAAACAGATATTCTTGTATTGCAAGAAGATAAGATTAGTTATGTGTTAACTGGAAAAAATCTTATTAGTGATTCAACAGGTGGTGGTGTAATTGCTTCAGTACCTCAAGTTTTAGGAACACAAATAGCTAGAATAGAAGAGTACGGTATTAGTTATAATCCAGAAAGTTTTAGTTCTTGGGGTTATGACATGTATTTTACCGACACTAAAAGAACTGCTGTAATAAAATTAAAAGGTACATCAGCTAATAATGATGCGTTAGAAGTTATATCTGACACTGGAATGAGATCATGGTTTAGAGATCAATTTAATGTTCAGTTAAATACTCAAAAACTAGGAGCTTATGATCCTTACATGGACGAATATGTATTAAGCACAAACGGAGACACGGTACCATTACCTCCGGTAATATTGCCTTGTGGAACACAAAAATCATTAGTAAACTCTACAAGCGCTCAAGAATATACAGTAGAAATAGGGAATGTAATTGGTAACGTAGTGTTTGATTATACTATTGCGTCAGGAACTATGAGTGTAAGTATGGTTTGGGATGGCACTCAAGTAGCTTCAGTAACTGATGCTACAACTAGTGGAAGTTTAAATTTTAATAAAACTAAAAATAATCCAACAACTGTTTTAGTTACAGTTACACCAAATCCATCAGCCGACTATGATATAACATGTAACTGTCCTACAGAAACTTCTTTAGTAGTGGTTCAGGTAGGTATAAGTTCAAGCGAAGATGTTGGTAAGTTTATTCATAACGAATTTAAATGGGACGACGCAAACATTTCAAGTCCAGTAGCATCAAACATGATGACTTTTGGATCAGACGTTCAAATAGCTTCACAATATTTTATACAATCAGGAACAAGATCAATAGGTGTATACCCATACTCAGGATCTAACGTAACGGTAAGGTCAAATAAAATTAATTTTGATGACTATACATGGGTTGTAAATAATGATAATTTCGCATGGCTGTCGTCAAACACTTTATACGATAATAACAGTACCGATATAAATGCGTTATTGGCGGCTGCAACTACAGTGCCAAACTCAGCTGTAAACAGTCCTTCAAGTGGATTGTATCAAGCAACAATATCTTCAATCAATTTACCTGTTGGAAACCAATACTTATATTTAATATACGATTACAGAACAACAAACTCTGCTTCGTTCTGTTATGATGCTAGTGTAGTTGGTGATGCGTGTTGTGGTTGTGGAGATTTCTGTACACCATATTTATCAAGCACAGTACAAGCTTCTATAGCTATAGCGTGTGTACAGCCTGCAAGTCAAACATATTATCATGATGGTGTGAATGTATTACCTTCAATTGGAGATACTGTTTATTCTTCTTCAACATGCGATGACAGTGCATCAAGCACAAGATTACAATCTGGATACTATGAAGTGGGAAGTAATAATGAGTGGATACAAGTTAGTAGTAGCGGAGTGGTTGTGAGTAATGGAAGTTGTGCGATCAAAGCATTTAATTCTAGTGTAAATGATCCGCAAATATCAACTATCTGTACACAGTCAATAGATCAAACATACTATCATACTGGAGCAAATGCAGCGCCTCAAGCTGGAGACTTCTGTTATTCAGATCAAGGACAAACTAAGTTGACTAACGGATACTACAGAATATCTTCAACAGAATTTATTAACTTAAACTTAGGTACTGGACAAGTATATGCGGTAGTAACATGCCCTACGGTAACTTACTATCCGTTCAACACTAAGCAACAAGCAAACCCTCAAACAGCGTGTATGTATTCTGGAGTTTTAGACGAAGTATATTATACTACATCAGGAACAGGGCCAAGTGACGGTGCTGGAACTACTATATATAGTGATAACACAGGAACGGTTGCTACAGGTATAGTGTTATTATATAGCGTAGGAACTAATGGAGCTGCTAACGTATGGTTTGGAACTGACGGCTCAGGAGATATAGACGGAAATGGATTACAAAATTGTTAAATAGATTATGGCAACAAGAGCAACATATTACTTTGATGGATTAAGTTTTGCAAATGCAATTTCTTTATACACTGATCAAGCGCTAAACACTTTAGCTGCTGACGGTTATTATTCTTTAGGTACTATTGCTCGTAGACAAGTAAATGGTATTCTTCAAGCAGCTGCAAATTGTCCAACCTGTGGAGACGCATTGTCGTTATGTTACGACTCTACTTCAGCATCTGAAGTATGCTGTGTTGGTTGCGGCACAACACTCACTGCTTTTACTGCAACAATAGGAGGAACTTTTAACGGAATATGTGGAGACACTAATTATACAGAAACATATTATCATAACGGATCTGGAACTATACCAGCCGCTGGCGAACTAGTCTACTCTGATGCTAATGGTGTAAACCCTTTAGCTAATGATTATTATCATACTAATGCGTCTGGAACAAGTACATTTTTTAGAATTACAAACAATACAGGGTTTGTAGCGTTACTTGAACCTTGCGTAACTCCTTAATCCACCTTAAGGATATTATATTTTTTTTTTGTAAATTTACAAGAATAAAATTATTACTTTATGCCAACGCAGGGAACCTATTTTTTAAATGATACAGTTTGGGCTTCAGGAAATGCCAATACTGCTACAAATATATATACAGAAGCAACATTAACAACAGCTGCTCCTAACGGATGGTATAAGGATAATAACAATGTTTATAGAGAAGTGACTGGAGGTAATGGTACGCTAGGAACTTCAGCTGCATGTACTACATGTGGAGTTGTCTTGACTTTAGGTTACGGAGCTTCAGCATTCGCAGCATGTTGTTCTGGAACTACTTCATCATTTTATGTAGAAACTTCTTTTACAGCAACAACAAGTATTTATACAAACCCATTATTGAGTAGTTTTGCAGCTAATCAATTTTATTCATATTCTTCTCAAAGCAGAGAAAAAACAAGTAACGCAACCGATGGTTCAGGATTAAGCACAGCAGTATCATGTGCTACATGTTTCCCAGCAGTAGGGTTAACATTTGGTAGTACAGCAGCAATAGGATGTTGTACAGGTGTGTCAGGTACATATTACATGAACCAAACAACTTTTGCAGCTTCAACAATATTATATAGCACTGCTGACGGAACTACAGTAGCAAGTAATGGATTCTATTCATTTAACCCTGGTAACGGAGGAGCTATTGTTTATAGAGAAGTAACAGGAGGAACAGGAACTTTAGGAACACAAACTACATGTTCAGATTGTGCAACTTCAATTAGCTTATGTGTAGGAACAAGTGCAGATGATGTATGTTGTACTGGATGTTCAAGTTTAACATCGTTTACAGCTACAATAGGTGGTAACTTCCTTGGAGTATGTGCATTAACGCCAGGAACAACTTACTATCATAATGGAAGCGGAACTTATCCAGCAGCAGGTGACACAATGTTTACAAACTCAGCAGGTACAGCGGTAGCTGATCCAAAACATTATCACTACGAAGATGGTGGAACTGATAAAAAGATTCATATTACTGGAACAGACGGGTATGTAGCGGGAATAAGCAATTGTGCCCCATAAATAAAATAAAATAAATGCCCACGCAAGGAACCTACTTTTTAAATACAACTTCCTTTGCAACCGCTACAGCCATATATACAAATGCGGCATTGACAACAGCGGCTCCAAACGGTTGGTACAAAACGTCTAGCAATACATTTAGACAACAAACGGGTGCGCCTAGCACACCTGTTTTAAGTACAACATATACTTGTGAGTGTACAACATTCAGTTCTTCTACGGTAGAAACAAGCGAGTCAGCTGCATGTGGAGCAACAATAAATCAAACATATTACCATACAGGCTCAGGAAGTACGCCTGTTGCAACTAACGTATGTTATTCAGATCCTGGACAAAATGTTTTAGGGAATGGATATTATAAGCTAACTTCAACTACGTTTATGCAAATAACAGGTGGTTCAGGTGTTGTTGCTAGTGTTGGTACAATTTCAGTAGGAATAGCGTTTACATCTAGTTCAGTTCAAGCCACTTCTACTAATGCGTGTTCTGCAACTATAAATCAAACTTATTACCATAACGGATCTTCCGGTCAACCCCCGGTTGCAACAGATGTATGTTATAGTGATTTATGTAAAACAACAGTTTTAGGTAATGGTTTTTATAAAATTGCTACAACTGGAAGTGGGATTTATATGCAAATAACAGGCGGTTCAGGTGTAGTTGCGTCAGTAACTAATTGCCCAGCATCATTAACATCATATAGCTCGTCGACTATGAGTAACTTTAACGGAGTATGTCCGTTCGACGGATCTAATCCTCCTGCAAATCAAACTTACTACCATGATGGAAGCGGTACATTACCTGCAACAGGTGATACTTGTTACAGTAATTCTGGTGGAACAACCACTCTAGTTGGTGGTTATTATTATTTAACTGGAACTGGAAGTAATAACAGAGAATATATTGAAGTAAACAGCAGTGGTGTTGTGAATTTTGGTTATCCTCAACTATGTTAAATAAAAAGATATGGCGATAGAAACATTACAAACATTATCATATAGTGACGGCAGCAAAGGCTGGCCATCGTTCTATACTTTCTATCCAGATTTTATGATTGGCATGAATAGTTACTTCTATTCTTTTAAAGGAGGTAATTTATATCAACACAATACTAACTCTTTGCGTAATAACTATTATGGCATTCAAGGAACATCATCTATTACTAGTGTGTTTAATCCTAAGCCAACATTAGATATAAAATTATTTAAAACATTATCTCTAGAAAGTGATGACAGCTGGACTGTCACTGATTTAAACACAGATTTAAACAGCGGATCTATGGCAAGCGCATACTTTGAAAAGAAAGAGGGAGAATGGTTTACATATATTAGAAGCAAGGCTGACACTATAAACTGGAACTTCAGATCTGCAAATGGATTAGGTTCTGCAACAGCAGTTGCTGGCCCTGCAAACGCTACAGTTATAACATTCACAGAACCTTTAGGAAGTATTCTAAGCATAGGTGATGCAATATATGCAAAAACTACTCCAGAGTTAGTAGGGTATGTTACAGCAATGACGTCTACTACGATCACTGTAGACGCCTCGGCACAAGGTGCATACATCCCTGTTCAAGGAAATTTTATAATGTCTTATAAAAATAGCGTTGCAGAATCGCATGGTGTTCTAGGTTATTACATGGAATTTACTTTAACAAATAGCAACACTAGCCCAGTTGAACTATTCTCAGTGGGTAGTGATGTCATGAAAAGTTATCCTTAGAATTTAGTATCTTTGTGTATTCTAACTATTAAAAACTATTAACATGCCTAGGTGGAAACAAAAACAAAATCAAGATCGATATAAAGACAATGAAGGAATGAGCACAGAAGAAATCTTTGGTGCAGTTTCTGGAGGTATTGGTGCGCTATCTGGGTTAGCTAGTTTTGGAATGGGTATTGACAGTATGATTACTGCTAGGCGTAAACAGGCTGAAGCAGAAAGAAAAAACAAACAATTAATGGACGAAGCCAAAAGAATGGCTGAAAAAGATTATTATGCTGGAGTTAACGTACCGTTAGATGCTTTTAATAAACAGTTTGAAGAAACTTTACAACAACAACAACAATCACTACAAGCACTACAAGAAGGAGATGCAAGATCTGTTGCAGCTGGTGTGGGTAGAGTTGGAGCTTTAGCAGGGGAACAGGGAGAAAAAACTAGAGTAGCATTAGGTGAGGCTTTGTACCAAAACAATAAAATGAAAGCTGACTCTAAGCAAAACATAAACCAACAAGGTATAGATATAAATGTAGGTATGGCTCAAGACGAATCTCTTAGAGCTAAAGATGCAAATAGGCAAGCTAGTCAAGCTATGGCAGGAGCTCAAGAAGGATTAGCTTCTGGTTTACAAGGCGCAGCTGGATTGATACCGGGATACTTACAAGGAAGAGATGATAAGTTAACAAGTGATATAATGACTCAAGTGGGTAGTATGGATGTTTTTAAAGAAGCTGGTCTTCCTAAAGGTTTTGATATAACTAATCCAGAATCTAGAAAATTATTTACTGATAATCCCTTGTTTAATAAGTTAAGTAATAAAGAAAAGAAAAATATGTTAATAGATCTAAAAGCTGGAAACTCAAGCGTTATACAAGATTTTGCGTCATTACTTTTTGACAAAAATTAAAAAAATTCTATGGCTACATCTAACAAAAGTAAATATTCTACATACGCAGGATTAGATCCAGCAGCTCCAGTAAACTGGGGCAGTATAGCCAATACAATATCTAAACAAATAGGTTTATTTAATGAAAAAAGAAAAGCTGATCAACAAGCTGTTGAAGATGCTACGCAGTCGGCTATAGAAAAATTAAATGAACTTCCTGACGTAAATAGTCAATCTTTAGACAAAGCTCTATTAGATTCTGCAAAATCACAACAAGAACAACTTATGATGAATATGAAGCTTGTTCGTAAAGGTGTGTTTAAAATGCATGATTATAAATTGAGAATGAATGAGATGAAGAATGGAATGACTAATTTTAAAAACATAACTAAAGTTTATGACGGATGGTATACAGCCGCTAAAGAAAGGGTAAAAAATAAAACAGCCACTGAAGCAGACATGGCTTTTATGGAGCGAATAGAGTCTTTTGGAAATTTAAATAATAAAAAATTTATGACTAACCCTGCTAACGGCCAACTTCAGGTTGTTACTATGGGTAAAGACGATAAAGGTCAATATACTGTTATGCCGGATCCTGAAAAAAACCCTAATGCTTTTCAAAATCCAAGTGTTATTTTGGATATGATGAAATATGACGGTGGTGTTAAAGTTGATTTAGATGTAGAAACTAATAAGATTGTAGATGATTTAGGGGTAATGATGACGGCTTATGTAGATCCAGATACGGGTGCAGAGTATACTCTTACGGATTTTAGGCAAATGTTTAACAATAAAGATAGGTTAAAAAAACTAGGTCTACCAGACGATATTACTACATTTGATGAGTGGCTTGACTCTCAAGCTGAGGCTTTAACTGGAGATGATGCTGCTATAGCTCAAATATTGGCAACGCAAGCAGGGTATCAATTTAAAGATAAAGACGCTCCTAAGTATATTGATTTGAAAGGAACAGGTAATTCTGTTGAATTTACATTTCCGCCTAAAGCTAAAGAAAAAGCTATTGAGATTGTTAAAAGAAAGATTGCTAACAAAATGGATTCTAAAGGAACGGCTAAGAAAGGATTTAATCCACAAGACAAAATCAAGAGGGATGACAAAATTAAAAAAGGAGGAACTATAATTGAGAATTTAGACGCAGTGTACTCGGGCGATCAAGCACAGGTAGACGGAGCTTTAGATGCATTATACGCACAGTCTGGATTTAGATACGACAGCTTTGAAGACAAAGGAGACTATTTCGATGTAGTGTATTTTGATGATGAGGCTAATAGAAAAGAACAAAGATTATCTAAAGGTAAAAACAAAGAAGATTTCTTAAACACAGGATATGCTTTCTTCCAAACTGACAAAAATGGTGCTGACTATAAAGATGCTAGAGGTAAAGCAAATATATCTGGCAGAAGTCAATCTGATTACGCTATGAATGAAGCGGGTAAAAGAATGCAATTTAAAATAAATGCAGATGGAGAGTTTGTAGATAAGGATGGTAAGCCAACAACAAGACGATCGCAGTTTGTAGAAGCCGAAAGAACTGAAGTTCCTGAAGGTAAAGATTGGGATGGTACTTATAAAAATCAAATTGATGGCGATGAGTTTATTTCTAAAGAGTATCAAATTAATAAAAAGAGAAGCACTCCATCTCAACAAAAAAGAGAAGCTAGAGAAGCTATTAATAGCGACACTACAATAGGTGAAGGTAAAGGTGCTGTTCCTGTTAATAGTTTTTATGATGAAGCGGTTAAAGGAATTGAAGAGAACTTCTATCAAGATGGAGATAAAGAGCAAATGCAAAATTTAGAAGGCGGAATTAGATCTGCAATAAATAAAGCTGCTGAAGCCAGAGGAGATAGTTCTGCAAGTCAGAATGTAAGTTATACAATATCAGGAACTACTATTACAATAAAAGTAAAAGGAAGAGATGAGCCAATAGTGGTTAAAGGAACTAAAACTGGTGACTTAAAGTCACGGGTTAATAAAGCTGTAGACGAAGTTTTAAAACAAATATTACCTGAACAAGCCGCAGGATATAGTAGTGGTGGTGGCGGTAAATACGACTAATGGAAAAACTATATAACCTTTTATTTGAAGCTGGAGACTACACTAAATCTTATGAAGAATTTGTAGAACAGTATGGCGACAGTAAAAAATCAGAACAACTGTATAAAGGTTTAAATGAGTCAGGAGATTACACTAAATCTTTTGAGGAGTTTA
>Ga0209406_1000571_pt1 | contig 28581 bp, 19 predicted proteins | sample COGITO_mtgs_1204_FD_184808 | JGI IMG/M metagenome (GOLD analysis project Ga0209406, IMG submission 184808) | Pelagic marine microbial communities from North Sea - COGITO_mtgs_120426 (SPAdes) (version 2) | ecosystem: Environmental > Aquatic > Marine > Epipelagic ... | reverse complement strand
GCTGCGGAACTTGGTACCTCACTTGCGTTAGTTGACAAGAAACAGTTTGCTAGTGGTGAAATTTACATACGACTTGAGGAAAGTGCAAGAGGGGCTGACTGCTTCGTAATGCAAAGCCACTCTAATGAGATCAATTTCACAATCATGGAACAACTTTTACTCGTTGATGCATTAAAAAGAGCATCTGCAAAAAGAATTACAGCAGTATTACCATTTTATCCCTACTCAAGACAAGATAAAAAAGCATTACCAAGAGAACCTATTTCAGCAAGATTGATTGGTGACCTTTTTATCACAGCTGGAGCAGATAGGCTAGTTTCAATTGACTTACACACTCAACAAATACAGGGATTTATAGATGAGCCTTTCGATCATTTAACCGCACTTCCTCTCTTCGTAAATTACTTTAAGGACAAATTTAAAGAACCTGTATCAATTATCTCCCCTGATGCTGGAGGAGTGAAGAGGGCCACAACTTTTGCAAAACATTTAGAGGCATACGTCGGGTTTGTGCACAAAAAAAGAGATCCGAAAATTCATAATGTGGTCGAAGCATTTACGGTAATTGGTGAAGTAGAGGACAGGCATGCAATATTAGTTGATGACATTATTGATACAGGTGGCACCATAGCCGCAGCAGCAAAGATATTAAAAGAAAAGGGAGCCAAAACTGTAAGCGTTGTAGCTACTCATGGAATCTTCTCTGATCTTTCTGTGGAAAATTTAGAAAATGCTCCTATAGATGAGATAATAACTACAGATACTTTATCTCAGAATGGAAATATTGAAGAAATAGGAAATGTAAAAGTACTCTCAGTTTCCTCAATAATCGCAAATGCATTAACATCTATATTTGCAGATGATTCAGTGTCAGCACTTTTCATGGGCGAAAACGTTTTATAAGGAGAAAAAATGGCTAAAACACAAAAAGTTAAAATTTCACTACAAGCATCGTTAAAAGAATATGAATTCGAGATAGAAGATAAGAAAAAGTTCACAGCTGAAATTGAAGCCCTCATAAAAGATAATGGTATCTACTGGTATACGGACGAAGATGGGGAAGTAGGCATTAATACTGGAAACATTAATTCAATTGAGTTTGCTCAAGAGCAAGACAAAAGAGAAGCTGGATTAGTTTAAAGGTTTAGAAGCGATCCGTTCTTACGATACTCTCTTCGAAGAGATTTTCTTTCTTCTTCAGTCGTTCCACCCCAGATACCTGAATCTTGGTTAGTTCTGATGGCATATTCAAGACAGTCTATTTTGACAACGCACTCATTGCAGACAGCTTTTGCTTCATTTGCCTGCTTAATAGCTTTCATAGATGAACCCACAGGAAAGAACAATTCAGTGTTAGCATAAACACATGAACCCTCTTCCATCCAGGCTTCCTGCTCTAGGTCAAAATTTAGTATTTGCACTATCTTCCTTACTTTGTGAAAACTTTCACAATCTATTGTAGTGATGTGTGGGAGTTAGGAAAGTATTTTGACATTTATTTTTGGACACAGAGGATTACCCCATATCTATCGAGAAAACTCAATAGTGGGTTTAAATAAAGCATTTGAATACTGTGATTTTATAGAGACTGACTTAAGGATAACTAAAGATAACAACATTATTTTTTATCATGATTCTTTTATAAAAGGTTTTTTTATTCAAGATTTAACACTAAATGAAATAGAACTGCTGCTTCCAGACATTGATCTAAACGATATGATTTTTAATTCAAGAGAACAGCTCAACGGTAACGTAAATTTTGAAATAAAAACAGATGATACTGATAAAGAGTATGTCGAGACTATCATGAAGAAAATTATCGGTATGACAAACTATAAAGATATCATTTCATCTTTTAATTGGGAGTCTATTCATAACTACAAAAAAAGTTTCAATTGTCGATACGGGATTATCTTAGATAGTGAGGACGATCTTTTTGAAGCTCAGGCAATTTCAAATCACGATGACCAGATGATGTTTATGGTAAGTAATAATGTTATTAACAGCAGGAATTTCAATCTTCCTTATGATAGATCAGTAGTGTGGACTGTTAACGATGAGAATGAATTTCAGAGATTAATGGAATTGGGCTTATATGGAATTATCACTGATATTCCTGATACAATGCAGTTATATAAAAAGTAGGAAATAATGTCAGTAACAGATGATTTAAGTACCTCTCTTAAAGAGGCAATGAAAGCAAAAGATAAAACTAAGCTAAATGCTATCAGGCAGATTCAGACAGAGATAGCAAAGAAAAAAGCGGAAAAAGGTGAAGAGGCTACCGATGAGCTGGCTCTAGGTGTTATTTCATCATATGTGAAGAAAATGACAAAAGCTGTAGAGGAGTATCTGTCTCTTGGCGAAAGAGGCCAAGATATGGCTAATCAGATACAGCTTGAGATTGATTTTCTCAGTGAATGGCTTCCAGAACAACTGAGCGAAGAGGATGTAGCAAAACTTGTTGACGAAGTCTTGTCAGAACTTGGTGAAGTTGATATGTCCCAGATGGGAAGAGTTATTGGAGCTGTGATGGCCAAGGGAGACGGTATAGATGGCTCTGTTGTAAGTAAATTAGTAAAGGAAAAAATTTCTTAATAATTTATCATAAGAATAAATTTAAATTTCACGATTTAGAATTAATATTCGTTAGATGAAGACATTTAAATTTATACTTGTTGGAGTTCTTACAGTAAATATTGCTCTAGGTTTATTGATTTATTTTTTAAACATAAACCTCTTTTCAATATTACAAATTGAAAATACTCGCTTTCAAATCCAAGAGCCGAGGTATAATCTAAATGCTTCTTCCAACCAAAACTATGAATCATCTAATCAAATTTTTTTCTTATATGATTCTGAATGTAAGAAATACGGTCCATTTGAACTTCAAGAAACTTCACAGAAAATTCAGAATGGCTTACTTGCTTATTGCAATAAAGAAATTGTAAACGAAAATGTAGTTTTAATTAATTTACATGAAAGACGAGAAGCTGGGAAGCCAACTATTAAAAGTAATGTTAGTAATTTAATTTACTCTTTCCCTGGTTTCGAAGGAGATGAAGAAACTAATACCCGTATTCAACTCGCTGTCTACCAATTACCTACTCCACTTAGAGAAATTCTTAATTCTGAAATCCAGGTTCTGAATGGATGCCATCCCTATGGAGAGGCTTTATATAATAGATGCGTATATGGCGTTTTTGATCCGGTTGGATATGGCGCTGATGGAAATTATGGAAATGAATGGAAAATGACTATCTGGATTTCTGATCGAGGACTAGAGTCTGGACGATTAAAAGATATTCTCATTCATGAAGCAGCACATGCTTACTCCTATTTAGTTTTACGAGAATGTGTGGTTTCAGATGGCTCTAGCTACAGAGAATTAGCTCATGAAAGATTTGGAAATGATGAAAATTTAGCAGATGTATTTGTACTTTACTATGGGGGAAAATGGACTAACTACTATAAAAGAGACAATATTTCAATCAGCGACAGAAAATGGATGCAAAATATGATTGATTATTGTGAGTTTTATCAGGAAGCATTAACTAGTCTATCTTCATAATCTCAAATTCAGACAATTAATGGTTGTTTGAGTCAAAATAGCATTTATCCTTACTAATTATGAAAAACAATTCTTATACAGTAGCAGTGATGGGTGCTGGCAATATTGGGTCAGAAGTTATTGAACGATTATTGCATCTAGACGATGAGCTTATAAATGTAAGCCTTTCTAAGGTTCTAGTTTCAGATATATCAAAAAAGAGAGATATTGACTCTAATTTATTGACAACTGACTTCACTGACATTCTAAATGATCAAGATATAGACCTCGTTATAGAAGTCCTCGGTGGAGTAGACCCAGGAAAAGGCTACATAAAGGCTTTACTAGAAAATGGAAAATCCGTGATTACGGCTAATAAAGATATTATTGCTGATAGTGGAAGTCAGTTGATTAAAATAGCTCAAGAAAATAATACCTGTTTGTATTTCGAAGCAGCAGTTGCCGCAGGAATTCCAGTATTAAAGCCTTTAATTGAAAGCCTTAGAGGTGAAGAGTTAACCAGAGTCGCTGGAATAATTAATGGCACTAGTAATTATATCTTAACTGCTATGGAGGAAGGCAGCACATATGATGATGCACTCCAAGATGCTCAAGAACTGGGCTACGCGGAGCCAGACCCAACAAATGATGTTGAGGGCATTGACGCAAAATATAAAGCGATGATTCTCTCCCTCCTTTGTTTTGGTGTTTCTCCTTCTGCTAAAGATGTATTTACTAAAGGAATATCTAACATAACTAAAGAAGATTTTGATTGGGCAAAAAGATTAAATAAAACAATAAAGCTCTTAGCTCAGATAGATAACGGTAGTGACGGGTTCAATGCTAGAGTTTACCCAGTACTTGTTGACACAAAACATCCTCTTGCTTCTATAAGAGGAGCATTGAACGCAGTACTTGTAGAAGGTGAAAACATAAATCAGTTAGTATTTTCTGGACCTGGTGCAGGTGCAGCTCCAACAGCAAGTGCCATAATTGGTGATGTTCTAAGTGCGTGTCACCAAATGGGTAGCGATCAAACGAACTGGTACCCGTTAAGGAAACAAAAATCTGGAAATAAAACTGTTGAAAATGTAAATTCAAGTTGGTTTATTCGTTTGTCAGTAAAAGATGAACCAGGGGTACTAGCCACTATCGCTGGTTTGTTTGGAGAGAATAGTGTAAGTATTGAGAGTGTTATCCAAGAAGGCCGAGGAGACAATGCTGAATTAGTACTTGTTACTCACGAAGCAACAGAAAATAATTTAAATAAGTCTATTGAGAGTATTGAAAATCTAGACAGTGTAAGTTCTGTTACCTCAACAATTAGAGTTTATATTTAATCAAGTGATCACATATCATTCAACTCGAGGGAGTAAGCGGGAACTATCCTTTGAAGACATTATCTTATCAGGTGTTGCAGATGATAAGGGTCTCTATTTACCAAATTCAACAACTTTAGAAAACTTAAGCTACCTTACTCAAGAAGACCTTAGCTATGAAGATTTTGTTAAGACTATATTCATTTCTTTAGATAAAAACTCAGCTAAATATGTAGAGGACCTTCCTATATATCCAGGATTTGAAAAATCTCCAGAGCCAGTGCTCAAAGAGATTGAAGAAAACAAGTATGTCATGGAACTTTTCCACGGACCAACAAAGTCTTTTAAAGACTACGCTTTGCAGCCACTTGGCGCGATTGCAAACAGAAGACTCAATGAAATAGGTAAAAGAGGTTTAGTACTTGTTGCAACAAGCGGGGATACAGGAAGTGCAGCAATTCAAGCAGTTAAAGATTCTGAAAATATAGATATAGTTGTACTTCATCCAAATAACAAAGTGAGTGAATACCAAAGAAGACAAATGACTGAAGTGATTGAAAGCAATGTACTAAATATTGCCATCAATGGTTCGTATGACGACTGTCAGAAGATAGTGAAAGAGTTATTACAGAAAAATTCTTTTGAAAACCAAGTAATCTCTTTGAATTCAATTAATTGGCTAAGAGTTATGGGTCAAACTGCTTATTACGTGTGGTTAACAAAACAGTTTTCTTCACCAATAAATATTGCTATCCCATCAGGAAATTTTGGTAATGCTTATTCTGCATGGTTTGGAAGAAATAATGGACTACCAATAAACGAAATATTTTGTGCTTCAAACACAAATGATGTATTAACTAGATTTATTCATAATGGCTGCCTTGAACCAAAAGAAACAACACAAACATTTGCACCTAGTATGGATATCCAGATTCCATCAAGTCTAGAGAGATTGATTTACGATCTTCAGGGAGATACAACAAAATTTTACACCTCTTTGCAAGACGCAAGTAGAGCTGATTTAGATTCAGGTTCTTTTCAGAAGCTACAACATATTTTCTCTTCATCTTCTTATGACAATGAAATGATTCTTGAGGAAATAGAAAAATTGTATAAAAAGTTTCATCTTATAATAGATCCCCATACCGCAACCGCTCTTTCAGATAGTGTTAAATTCCGATCAGATCTTCCTGTAGTTGGCGTAGCCACAGCATCTCCAGAAAAATTTGAAAATGTAATCAACAAAGTTATTCCCGACTATCAGTCAAAAGATTCTTCCAATGAAGAACAATTTATAGTTTTAGAAACTGAAGTGGATCTGGTTGAAAATACAATTAATGAATATTTTTAATTTGAGTTTCTTTAATTTATTTTATTGTAAAATTCAAGTATGACCGAGTTACAAGACGGTAGAGCTGCACGTCAACAAACGATTTATGATGAGAATAAAATGAAACTCATCGAAACGGCCTTAGATGTAATAAATGAGATTGGTGATATTAATGAGGTCACCCTATCAACGATTGCAAAAGCCGCTGGTGTTTCACCAGCAACTGCTTACAATCACTTTCCTGACAGAATGACTGATCTTTTTTCATCTATTGTTAAATTAAAACTGGATGTTCGAGAAACTATCATGAGTATGACCACTGAATCAAAACTTATTGATACAATCAAACAAATTCCATACATTTACGCAAAGCAAATGGTAGATCTTGGTTATACCGGACAAGTGCTTGTCTCACAAATGGGGCATTTACAAGCTACTGGTAAGTGGTTAGAAGATAATCCAGTAGCAGTGTTAACAAATTTATTAATTCAAGAAGGCACACACAAGGAAGATGCTGTAGAAATAGCTGAAAAGATTACTACTAACTTCAGGGGAGCGATGTTTGAGTATTCACTGCATAGAGACAAACTTGAGAATCAGTACTCTGCTTATACCCCGGATGTGTTTTTGGAAAAATGTTCTTTAATAGTTGAAGATATTCTCAAGCAGTACTAATTTTTTTAAAATAGACTTTGCTTTAAATCAATTCTAGTTAAACTAGACTTAAGTTAATTAGAATAAAATCTAATTAAAAAATATAGTTGGGCTACATGAAAATTAATTTCTTAATTAGTTATTTAAGAGTAAGGTCCTATCTCAACTCGTCTACTTTCAAAAATATACTCAAAGGAACAACGTATGCAGCTTTATTTTTAATTGTATTAATCTCTTCATGGGCTGTGCCTCAAGAAGATGCTTATGCGAGTGATAACTGGGACTGTAACGATGCATATGCAAGAGCATACTTTTATAAACTAGATTGGGATTATACCTCTACAAACTTCACTATTGACCAGTATGTAGCCACTGAAACCAGCACTATTCAACGAACTACAACAACCGTAGACTTTAGCTCTACTTCAAATATTGCAGGAAATGTCAAAGGTATTAATGCATTAGCTATGTCACCAACAGGCGTTATGTATGTAACAATTACTTCTGATGGACATGGCACACACCTCTTTACCATTAGTACTACAGGTACTCTTACTCCACTAGCTCATATTGCTGACTACACCCAAGTCGGTGACCTTGATTTTTATGACGGAGTAAATGGTTACTACGGGTTCTCATCTGGAGAGTATGTCGTGAACGCAAATGGTAACGATCAGATTTATATGGCTCAAGCTGGTTTTAAGCATGGCTATATCTATAACGTTGACACTGGAGGAGTAACTACCTTTGCTAATCCAGGTATGACCACTCATATTAATGCTGCTGACTTTTCTTATATTGATAACTGGGACGGCAAAGAGCTTGCTACTTATAATGCTTTAGCTAACAAAGTTGTACTTTACGATAAAGACAACAACACCATTACAGAAGTTACACCAACAAACGCAGCATTCTCTGGAGTCTCAGCAACACTTGCAAGCTACACCTATAAAACCCCTGAGGGAGAGATTCGTTTTATTATTGATGATGGTCTTGGAAATAGATTTGAGGTAAGAAGAACTGGTACCAATCAATACAACGTAGTTGCAAAAGGAACAACATTTACAAGTGATAACACAGATGGTGCATCTTGTGGACCAAATGCTTATGATCCATTTGCTCCATCATTTAAAACCTCTCTTGGAGTCTGTGCAAGCGGTTATCAACAACCAGCTCTTCTTATTACCAACAACAGACAAACAACACAGTACTTCGATGTAGATTACAGAATTGCAGGTGGAAGCTGGGTCAATATTTTAAATGGAACACAGATATCGCCAGGGGGTCAGTTTTCTACGTCTGATGCACCTGCTGTATACCAAGGACAGACTGTGGAGTACAGGATGAGGTATAACACTTCTAATCCATCAAGTGGTACGTTCTATACGGTCGGAGATTTATTAACTGGCTCAGGTTGTGGTGCTTATGCTGCAGGTACAGTTGATACGGCTCCAGGAACTTGTAGTGGTGGTTCTTCAACACCTACAGTCACCCTAACCAACACAGGAACAGTTAATGCATATTTTGATGTGCAGTACAAGATTGGCTCAAGTGGTACTTGGATAACCTTTATAGATGGTGAGTTAGTTGTCTCAGGAACACCAGAGACTATCAGTATGCCATCCCCAGTAGCAAATGCTCAGACAGTTTATTTTCAGTATATTGTGGCAGATGCAAACCCATCAGCTACGACTGGGTTCACATCAGCTGCGAGTAGAACTATTGATTGTAAAACATATACAGGTACTATTACTGCAACCACGAACAGTACATGTAACCAAGACAAGATGTCATATACGGTGACAGTAACAAATACTGGAAATACGTCAATGGAGTTTGCTGTAGCAAGACGTAACACAAGAGGAAGTTCTCAATTTTCATGGCAGGATCAAAATAGACCTATCAGTGCTGGTGGAACATATACATTTACAACAGATGTATATCACGGAGTTACACCAGAATTTAAAATGGTGTACGGAACTAGTTACCTTGTTTATTATCCAACAGATTTACATAGTTCAAGTAATGTTGAAGGAACATTCACTTCAAGATATCGTGGAAATTATCTAAAATCAGGAGATTCCTGGATTCGATGGACTGCAAGTAGCGCTGTAGATTGCAACTGGTGGGGCAATGGTGGAGAATCAACAAATAGCAGTAGTAATTATTCTTTAATCAATCAAAGCACTTCTCAAATCTGTGATGGCTCTGGTAACGCAACAATAAGGCTTACAGTAACTAACTTTAATGCAAGCAACGATAGTTACGGTGGTTTTATTGATGTAGAGTTTTCTACAGATAATGTTACCTGGACAGAGGTCGTAGACGGACAGGCCATTGCCGATGCTCAATCCCTTACTTTTTCATCACCAGTAACCATTTCCTCATCTTCAACAGGATATTTCAGATATCGTGTTGCTGAGGCAAACCCTACAGATTCCACAGCAAACGCTGCATGGGCAGTCTTTAGTAAACAAGCCAACTGTGTTGCCGATTTTACACAGTCAGCAACTTTTAGTACCTGTTCCTCTGTTGGAAGATACTCAACACTTTCTGTAACTAATAATGAAGCACAGACGTTGTACTTCAAAGCGGCACCTACTTTAACTACATCTAATAATGTCAATCAAAACTCTTCAAACTACATAGATTGGTCCAGTGCAATAACTTTTTCAGTCCCTGCTGGGGAAACTCTAACATATGATGCTACAAATAGCCCAAACATGAGAAAACTATACCCTGATGATACTGAAGGTTATATGCAGTGGATTGTACAAGGTTCTTATATTGAGAATCCTGATTGGTCTAATACATCTGGGTACCCTTATAAGTACACAAACCATCAATACAACGACTGCACCCCATCAGTTACAGCAAGTTATGAAGTGACAGCGTGTAGTTCTGCAGGCCAAACCTCTACTTTAATTCTTACCAACAACGAGTCAGAGACAGTGTATTTTAAGGTGACTCCTTCAAAAGTAGGCGCCGGCTCCTCCTCCACCAGCTCGTCTGGCTACCTCAGTACTGATACAACAACATTTTCCATTGCCGCTGGTCAAACTTTAACCTATACAGCAGGAGCAAAAACATATACAAACGAAGCAGACTCGTATATGCATTGGAGGATTCAGAAGTCCTACACTGAAAACCCTTCATGGAATTCAAGTATTTACGAATATCAATATTTAACTTCCCCATCAAATGGAATTAGTAGGCATCACGATTGTGATTTAAATATTAACCCAGCAAATCAGTCGTATCAGTATGAAACGGAAGCATCCAATGTAGTAAACAGCTGTGTTGATAATAAACAGTGGATGGGTTGGGTATTATATAACTCAAACTATAGCGACATCAATAGAACAGCATTGTGGTATGCATTTGAAATCTCTCTTGATAATGGTTCTACGTGGACTAAAAATGACTTATTCTACAAGGTCAATAATACGGATAGTTATAACGATAATAATGCAGTTACTGACAATAGTGTTACTGGAAGTCTGGCAACAGATGGCTATACGGCAGTTCAAACAACAAACTATATAAATCAGGAGCAAAGCGGCAATAAAGATTATATTTATCTTTCAACTCGGGCATTATCTGGCTCCATAATGAAAATTAGATATAAAGTTACATACAGTGCAGATGAACTTGCCTCAACAGATTGGATTGTTTTTGGAAATTACAATAAAACTGTTGAACAACGTACAACAAATTGTGATCCAGTCATCACCACTACTGGATGGGGGACAGCGACAACTACTGATTCTACTGATGATACGTACAGCGATCTTGTCACTATTGGGGAGTGTCAAAATACTTTAGAAACAGGAGGATTTGCAACTGCAACATTTACTGTCACAAGACCTGCTGGTACGCAGTATTATCTGTACCTTGCAAAAACGACGGATGGTGGAAGTACCTGGACTGATATTGAGACTAATCTTGCAGTAGGCACCTCATATACAGATTCTTCAACTGTCAACCACGCAGGAACAGTGCAGTATAAGTTTAAGTTTTCTTACACAAGTGGTAATTTTACTAACTCAAAACTGTACTACTCAGCAGTAAGAACAGTGAACTGTCCTACAGTAGGCGCAACTACAGCGACTATTGGTTTAGGTACTTGTGTCTCTGGTGGTTCTAAACCATCTATTACAGTGGGCAACAACGGTTGGGCATCAGGTTATTTTCACGTACAGTACTCAACTGATTTGGGCACCACATGGAATGAGGCATTCTATGATGCCAGTAATGGCAATGCAGTGATTTACAAGATGCTACTTCCTGGTGAAGTTAAAACTTTTACTATTCAAGATACAGTTCCCCAGGGAACAACTATTGCCATGAGGTATAGGTATGCTGCTACTTCACCTGTTACTAGTGGAAGCTTTACTACTACAGGAACTCTTCTTGTTGATTGTGCAAACGATATTACATCTCATAGTTTCTCCCAATTACACGCAGCGAGCACCTGTTATAACAATGAACAAACAATTAGAATTACTTATAGTGGAAACACCACTAGAGCTAATTACATAATCTATCAAATAAAAGTAAATGACGGAGCATATTCAGTTGAGAGAACGGCTACGCTTATGGGTACTTCTGGGACAAGTCCTATCAATCTGTTTGGAACCTATGGCGATGGAGACATAGTAACAATTAAGTATCATATAGAAGGTACTACAGGTGGTTCTTACTACACTGCTGTTGAAGCAACACCAATAACTATTGACTGTGGGGTTTCAGTCGGCGATTCAAGTGATGACCCTATTTACTTCCAAACTGATTATGTATCTTGTAGTGCATATGGCCCTGATAAATTTGAATTGAAACTCAAGAGACGTAGTAGCGTAAGCAATGCCACGCATGTTCACTTTCAAGTTGAGATTTCACATGATGGAAATTCCTGGAAACCTTTTGGACAAATGCAGTATTCAGAACAAAGTAATTACTGGCCCAAAAACCATAATTATGGTGGTTTTGGTGGTGATGAAGCTACATATTTTGGATACTGGAAGCCGCATTACTTTAACATGACAAGCCAGTCTGTCTCTGGTGTTATCTTGCTTGACTCATCACACGAGTATCAAATTAGATATAGATATTATTCAAGTAACACATCACAAAAATATATGCAAAACTTTACTGGAAATTATTCAACTATTACAGTAGCTGCCGACCCTGATTGTGATAGCAACGACGTCCAACCAGTTACTCTTACAACAACACAGTTAACATGTCTCGAAAATAAGGGTCAAGTAGAATTCAAGTTTGAAGATACAACTGTAACCCATATGGAACCATACAAGCCAGCAAGGTTATTTTATCAGTATTCTACAAATGGAGGTGTTAGTTGGAGTAAACTTGCAAATCAAACAGATGAACTGACTAACTTTACAACATTTAACTTACCTTCAGTTAAAGTAGCAAATGGTCAGAGTATTACTATAAAATGGGGTTATATTCGACACCACGAGTACTACAGTACTAGCGGTTCCTATCAGGTATATGATCGTGGAAGTACATACTATAACTATGATGAACCTCCAACACAGTATGCTTTTATAAAAGGATTATCGAGTACAGGTCTTTATTACAATCGTTATGATGAGGGTACTAATACCAGTGGTTCAATAACTGGCGACTTCAATGCTAATTTTATGAATCACGTCATGGTCAATACTACAAATGTGGCAGTAGATTGTGACCCCGCCTCAGATTACTCACAAACACTAACAACCTGTGATTGTGATGATTTAGGTGCAACTTCAACATTATCAATAACAAATAACGACAACTACACCTCATATTATAAGGTGCAGTATTCATTGGATGGAGGTATTACTTGGCAATCTGCCACAGACTCCTTAGAATCGGCCTTCGATATATCGGTTACCGGTGGGTCGACGAATACTGATTTATCAAAATTTGTACCAGATGGAAAAACTATTACGTGGAGAGTTAAAGATACAACCAATGGTGGTGACTTTGAAGGACAGGTGTGGGAAGAGGTTACAGCTAGTGCAACCGTAGATTGTGGTTGTGATGGTGGTTCTGTAGAAGTAAATATTGGTCTTGGAACATGTGGAAATGGTAACTCAACACCAGTTATTAACTTAGTGCCATCAAGTACCGATACCGCATATTTCACTATTGAATATAAGAGAAATATTGACACAGAGTGGCAGGCATTTAAAAATGCAGAAATTGTTAGTAACGGGCTAACAGAGAATCATCCTCTAGAAGTAACTGTTGTACATGGTGGAACGATCCAAGTACGTTATAAAGTAAACAAGGTGTTAAATAATCTTAATTTAGAAGAGTGGAACTATACCGATACAAAGACTATCAACTGTCCATTTACTTTAGTAACTGGGGAGGCAATTTACACCTCATGTGCAGAAAATTATAGAGCAGCCTCATTTAAAGTAACAAACACCAGTTCCTCTACTTCGGCAGCAAAATTCAATGTTCAATACAAAATTCTCAATTCATCTACAACAGTCACTGAGTGGACTAACTCATCAATAGTAGGTGCCGTTATTGCTCCAGGAGTTTCACTGGTAACAACAAACACTATACAGGTTCAAGAGGGGCAAAAGATAGAGTGGAGATATGAATCAGTAAAAACAGCAGAAGCATTTACAGGCGTATGGACTAACGACACAACAAGTGATTTCGTAAACTGTGTAATAGATGTAGCTGTAGTAAATATCATGGGTTCATGCGACTCTGGATCTAAACTTTCAACATTAAGCTTACAAAATAACGAGAGTTTGAATACTATTTACTTCCAAGTCCAGTACACCATTGATAATGGGGTTACATGGGTTCTAAAAAATTCAAATCTAGCAGTTGCTCCTGGCGCTACTGATACGACATTAAATCATTCAGTTCCCCACACCAAGAACATTATCTGGCGTTATAAAGTTACCAATACAAATAATGACTACACCGGCTTGACCCACACAGCACTTGCTGCCTCTGCAACCGTAGATTGTCCAATCCTTGACGGAACAGGTTCCTCTAGTTTTGGTGTATGTACAAGTGGTGAAAGAAAGTCAACATTTACCTTTTCAAACTCATCCTCTGCTAACTCACCTGCATACTTCTACATACAGTACAACTTAAGTGGCGATTCATCAGATTGGATAACAAAGGTCTCTGGAACACCAGTGATAGCTGGTACTTCTGCGACAACGTATGTTATGGTTCCAAATGGCCAAACAATCACTTGGAGATATTATCCAATGAGTTCTGCAACAACACCTACTTCTTACATCACAGAAGCAACTAGTGAGGAGGTAAACTGTTCGTTAGATACTGTTATTACACAAACATTGGATGTCTGTATTAGCAATGCTGCAGTCTCAAGATATGTCTTAACAAATAACACAAGTACAACTGTGTATTATCAAGTTGAGTATTTTATTCAAGGAAGCAGTGGTTATGTTGTAGCGGATACAGATCTGACACTAGGAGCAGCTGGATCAAGTACACAATCATCAGAATTCACACAGAGTGTAGCTTCTGGAAAATTTATTAGATGGCGTTATAAAGCAGCAACTTCATTAAGTGGTCTAGTTTCTGCAACGTATGTTGATCATGTTCAGTCTGCCACCGTCAACTGTGAAACTATCGACCCAAGCGTGACAACGTCATTTGGTATTTGTTATAACAGTACTAAAGAAGTTAAATTTATTATTAAAAACAGCGCAGATGCAACAACGTCAGCACTCTTTAAAGTACAAGTTAATGTTAATGGTACGGGATGGGTAGATAAGTCTGATATCACTCTTGGCTCCAATGGACAATATCCACATACACAAATTGTACAAACTGGACAGACTGTTCAATGGAGATACAAAGTTGGAAAAACTATATCAGATCTTCCTACTGAGTGGACTAATGACGACTTAAGAACAATTACATGTTCCTCTGGCGAAGATATCACAGTAACTTTCGATACTACTTGTGATAGTAATGGGTACAAAACTTCAAAACTTAACATTAATAATTCAAGCTCTGGAATTTTATATTACAAAGCAGAGTACTCAACAGATGGAGGTACAAATTGGACCCTGTCTGCTAATCAAGTTCAAGTCAATCCTGGAGGGGCAACATTCCTTCCAGAGTCTGTTTCTGAAGGTGAGACAATAACTTGGAGATATAAGATTTCACAGACCGGAGCTGATTTCTCAACGTTAAATTGGACTACAACTTCTACCTCAGATATTGTGAATTGTACTGGTGTAAACATTTCTACACCGTATACCTCTATGGGACAATGTATTAGCGGCTCAAAGACTTCAAAGTTCCACTACGGAACATTATCATCCAGCCCTGCACCAGCGTATTATCATATTCAATACAGAATTGACGGTGGAACCTGGACTGATAAAGTTAATTCATCAAATGGTGTAGTCGTAGGTGGAGTAAATACATATACATCTCAATCTGTAACTTCAGGTTCATCAATTGAATGGAGATATAAGGCTGCTTACAGTACGTCAGCATTGACAAATGTAAGTTTTACTAACTTACCAGGTGGTGCAATTGAAGTTGATTGTGGAACCTTTATCTCAGTGGTACATCAAATGGGTACTTGTTCTAATCAGACAGCAACTTCTACACTTACACTAAACAACACTGGCTCTACTCCAATGCTTGTTACAGTGCACTCTGCAATAAATTCCGGAGATTGGACCACAGAAGTTTCAACAGTCGAGATAACAGCGGGTAATCAGTTAGTTCTAGAGAAATCAGTAATTAATGGTCAAACTATAAGTTGGAAGTATAAATATGCTGGAACAGTTACAAAGCTATCTAGCGCATCTGAAACAGCTTTTAACTCCATTCCAGCGCTTGATTGTGATACAGAAGTAATAAATCAAGTTTCTTTGAATAATGTACTAAAAGCTTGTGTCGCTGGAAGTAGAATTTCTGAACTAACGGTCACAAACAATTCAAGCGAAACCGTTTATGTAGAAGCTTGGTATGACATTGGATCTGGTTGGATAACTAAAGGAACGTCATCGGTAATTAATGGAACTCCAAAAGTTCTTGAAGCTCCTGGTGCTCCTCATGGCGCAAGTGTAAAATGGAGATATCGCCTGGGTCTTTCTAGCTCCCTGACAGGTGACTTTACAACACTCACAACTCTCACCGTTGACTGCCCACAAACTTCCACGGTGACACAAACACTTGAGGCATGTTCTAATCAGACTAGAGATTCTAAACTATCTATTAATAATACGGGAACTATAACTCAGTATTACAAAGTTGAATACTCAATCAATAATGGTGGGTATCAATACATGACCACTGCAACCGTTGCCGCAGGCCAACTTGATAACTCGGTTTATAAAAACTTAACTTCTGGACAGTACATTACTTGGAGATATGCACCAAGTACAGTCCAAAATGACTTCTCAAATGCCTCATATATATACTTAACAAGAACGGCCACAGTTGATTGTACGTCTGCAAACTTGACAGCTACTCAAAGTTCCACCTGTACACCAAATGGAACAACGTCTACAAAGAATTCGACCTTTACAATTTCAAATGGTTCAGCAAATAGTGCTCAGGTACAAGTCGAATCTACAACAAATAATATTTCCTGGACTTCAATGGGTACGCAGACAATTACCAGTTCTCAGCCATATGTTGTTAACAAAGTCTTGACTACAAATTACATAATTTATAGATACAGAATCTTCAATGCAACAACTCCAAATACCTGGCAACAAGTTGTAGTAATGGCACCTGCTGATTGTGCGACTACAATAACTCCTACCACTGTAAGTGCATACAGCACTAATGAATGTGTAAATGGTAGTCCGACTGCTAAGTTAACAATCATCAATCCTAACTCAACAGCAGTAGTGGTGAGTTATGACATATCTATCAACGGTGGTGCCTTCCAGTCTGTAGGGAATACTTCTGTCACAGGCAGTTTTGTTACTAGTGCTTATAGTGTTCCAGCAAATAGTTCATTCCAATGGAGGTACAAGACTTCAACAGAAACTGCCTATAAATTTGTCTCCGCAACAGCAGAAAACTGTACTCAAGCAAGTTCATTAAGTGGCTATACAGAAATAGGTTGTGAAGTGGATAGCAACGGCTCACCGGTGTCTCCAGTAGCAAAATTAGTTGTCATAAACACTGGAGCTCAGAGTGCTTCTATTATGTATGATTACAAGTTAAATAATGGTCAATACCAGTCAGGATCAGTAATCTCTGTCAATGCGAACTCTTCTTTAACTGCTACAGAGATTCCTATAGGAACTACAGATCAAATTGTCTTTAGGTATAAGAGTACAAGCGATACTGCCTATCAATTTACACCCGAAAAATCAGGAGTAGATTGTGGAAGTACTCCAGATAACCCCCAAATGATATTAACTCTCGATGAATGCTCTGCAAATGTCGCTAAATCAACAATTGAGATTCGTAACTTAAGCAATGAATCTAAAAGCTTCTATGTAGAATACAGAATAGATGATGGCCCATGGACCAATTATGATTTAGTAACAATCAATCCTACTAGTGGAACAACTAGATTCTTGAATATTACTCAAAACCAAAAAATTCAATGGAGAGCTTTAGATAGTAGTTATACACAGTTTGCCATCGCCTCTCCTTACCAGATATCGAATGCAGAAACAGCTATCTGTGAAACAACTACTACAACTACACTTCCACCAGTGAAATATATTTTTGAACCACTTGTCTCAACAAACAGAGTTTGTGATGAGGAAAATGGTGGTGCTGAGTTCGGCGTCACAGTCGACAACTCAAGATCTAATGTTAGGGCAGAAGTGTTAAAAAAGATTTGGATTAATCAAACATTAATTGCTGAAGAAACTGTAACAGTTGGTCCAGGTCAAACTGTTGACTTTTCCTCAATTGAGGTTGGAGAGAATAAGATCTTTACTGTTGCACTAGAGGTTACCAATACTGAAAATGGAAAAGTTCAGAAAATGATTAAAAACAAGGATGCAGATTGCATAGAAGAAGATGACTTCGGCGTTACTGATCCTATAAATCCAATTGATCTTGTAAGAGAAGAAACAGGAATAGATAATATTTTTGACGGCTCTGGAGATGATCAAGAAAAGGAAGAAAATGGTGAATCGATAAATTTCCTTCCCGGTGATGATTTTGTAGAGTTTGTTTACAATGAGGATGCTGAAGATATCACTACTGACCCCATAGAGCCAACACCTCCGCCTGCTCCTGGAAGTCCAGAATTTCCTAGAACAGGTCGTAATGTTGGAGGATTAATAATATCTTTCGGCTTATTACTAGTTGCAGGTGGGGCTTTCCTCTTAAGGAGAGCATATAGGTTCTGATGGAATATTTCTTTACTTACCTATTCGTGATAGTTATCAATATTTTCGCGGTTTTAGGTGTGTTGAAAATCAGGAGAAATAAAATGAACAGTGCTGATGTAATCACTGAAGCAACGATTGTTGAGGATACTCCAAGTCCAAAAAGGAATAGAAGGTCATATAATTTTTTTAATCATCAACAAAGCAGCAATATATTTGTAGAGTTTGAAGACTTAGACCTAGGAAACACAGAACTTATCTATGATGGTCAACTTTTAGATCTAGCTGTTGAGAAAAAAATTGTCACAAAAAAAGGGAACTGGTATTTATACGGCGACGTAAAGCTTGGATACGGAAAAGATAAAGCAAAGTTTTATTTGTTGGAAAATACAATACTTGCAGATGAGATTAGTAGCTTAGTTTATAGTTCTATAGACATAAAACTTCAAAATCAAAGAGACGACTTACAGAATTTAGAGAATGCCGATTCAATTGAAAAAGGAAAACAAATTTACTCTTCTCATAATTCTCTCCAAAATCAACAATCACTTGGAATAATTAACCAACAGTTGGAGATTGAATTATCTGAAATATATGTAAAATCTAATACACTTAAAAAAGTTCTAGAAAATACTTTAGGCACCGAGGTCATGATAAGCATCGATATTAGTCAAAGATTCAACCCCTTAATCACTGATCAGGAAAAGTACGCAAGCGATATTGTTTCAATGTTAAAAGAAGTGGATTACCTAATATCAGCAGTAAGCAATATATCAAAAAATGCTAAATATTTAGATATTAAAGTTACAGAACAGATGCTGAGGGAGAAGCTAAATTTGATGACTTCGAATCTGTTTTCTATTGTATTCACTAAAAAGCCAGCACAAATGCATAAAAACTTTGCAAAATTAAGCTTCGACGAACCCGTAAAAAAAAACCGTAATAATGGACAGAGAAGATCTTCTAGGCAGATAAAGAACATTGACCATAAACAAAAGCCACTTGCACCAATTGGTTTAGTTCTTTTAGTAGTTGGATTATTTATTGTAGGTTATTCAATTAATCAAACTTTTTTCTCTACCTCAGTAATTGATGATGAACAACAATTGTTAGAAAAACAGTTTGAAGTTAACAACACAAACTTAAGTGATTTAAGAAACAAAAATTTAAATGCTGAAAATTCAGTAGAAAACTTAGAACAAATTGATGAGTTTCAAGAATCTTTTCTCTCTATAGCAACTAAAACGCTTACTAATCAGGCCGCCAAAGCAGAGTTTCTTCCTGACGTAGTTGGCAGAATTATGCTCTTATCTGCAGATGTCAACCACTATGTAGTATTCGGTGCTACCTCTAAAAAATTAGAGTATGGACCCGGGTACATAGTAGGGACATCTTTACCTGGCTCTGGTGGAAACTTCGGAATAGCTGGTCATAGAACTACTTATGGAGCTCCTTTTGGAAATCTAGATCGAGTAGTGATTGGTGATGATATTTTGTTTCAGACAAACACAAACGAATATAAATACAAAGTTGTAGATGTAAAAATAGTTTCACCTGAAGAAACTTATTTACTTGGAAGCTTTGGTGATGACAGAATAACATTATCAACTTGCCACCCAAAATTTTCAGCTAAACAAAGACTGGTCGTAATTGGTAAATTAGAAAAAGTAAAGGTATTCGGTTGATGAAAAAAACAATCATGTCTTTAATTTTCTTTATATCTTTCTTTAATGGTGTAATTAATGATAATTTTTCAGGTCCACAACTACTTGAGACTGAAGAAGTATTAATAGAAATTGAAGAAGCGAGATTAGATGAAAACAATTTACAAATCTCATGGAACATTAGTGGAGTTGATAACATTGATCAGGTTATTCTTATAGTTAGAGAATTCACAGCTGATGGATTGTTGAACGAACCTTTAGAGCTTAAAGATTCTGCAGCAACTGGATCAAAAGAAATTTTGTGGGATGGGTCCAATACCCTTTCACTTACAATAAAAATATTATCTACAGAATATACACAATTCACTGGACCAGACTGTGATTCAATGTATTGCTATAAAGATATTACAACTGAAATAACATCTGATGAAAAGTTAATTCCTCCAATACCAGTTCTTCCTGTAGTACCAGCAACTACGCTGGTAGTTGAAAGCCCAATTCTAGAAGTTGAGGAATCCTCAGTTGTGGATACTTCTACAAATATAACTTTTACTAATGAACTCATTACAACAATTCCATTATTTAAGGATATTGATTTCACCGACCACGAAAAAAATAGTTTTGCATTCTTGATTACTTCAGGAATTTTAATTTTATTCTACGGTGTGCTGCTTGCCCAAGAGTGGTTTAATCGTATTATTGCCCACTACAGAGTTAGATGGACAAGTCGTAAAAACAACACAAAAGAAAAAACAACTCTTGAAACAGTAATGGAAATATCACTCGTAGCACTTATCACTGCTCTTTTATATGCTTTTGTAGAAGAGGGATTTACTTTTGACGTTAGGGAGGAAAATCTGGCAATATTTTTAGGCGTTTTATTTGGTTTGGTAGTTGTCACATTTTTTTACGAAGGTATTGAGTCACTTATTGAATACTATGTTTATGACCAAATTATAAAATTCGATTGGAATCCGCAAGCAATGTTTTTTGCCGTCCTTTCGACAATATTATTTGTGGTTATAGAACTTCCCTTTGGCTTTATACTAGGTTTCATCGCAGCTATCCACATAGTCTCCAATAGACCCAAGGCTGAGTTATCTCCTAAGTTTTACTCAATGATGAGTCTCTCAATTGTTGGATACTTTTTCTTTTACGCAACATCATTTGAATCTGTAAGCTCCTCAGGTGTTTTAATGGCAGTATGTAAACTAACTTATTTAATGTGTTTAGAGGGAGTTATATTTAAAGCAGTTCCATGGGGAGGTAATGAGTTATTTGACGCAATTGGAGATTCTGAGGGGTTAAACCAGGCTATGCCAATTGTAAGCTTTTTGATGGGCATTTGGCTATTTATACGAATTCTTGTTCTGCCACCTGATAGCGAGTTTAAAGAAGCGCAACAAACACTACTACAAAGTGGAGCTTTAGCATACAGATTTATGTTGGTGCTTTTGTTGTATATTATGATTATCTTATTGTTAGGTAACTTTATGAAAAAATATGCCGAATTGAATAAACCTGCGGAATACGAGGAAAGCCTAAGGTTAAATGACGAGGACCTATCGGATTTTATGGATGATGAACTAAGCGACTCTTTTAATGAATCGTAATTTAACTTTAGTCACAGTTCTTTTTATTGTTTTATTTATAGGAGTCTCATACATATATGTACTTGATAATCCAGTCGAGATAGATATTCAAGCAACAATAGGAAATGCTACAACCACATCAGCTCCAGTAACTACAACCACATCAGCTCCAGTAACTACAACCACATCAGCTCCAGTAACTACAACCACATCAGCTCCAGTAACTACAACCACATCAGCTCCAGTCACTACAACCACAACAATTCCGACTACTACAACAACCATAGAAGTTTCTCAAGAACAAGAAGAAGTAATCATTAACACAAACAGTGAAGAGGATACAGAGATTTACGAGGGTGAGTTCACATCATTTGATGGTTTTGAAGGAGAGAATCAATTACGGCTTAATGAATTAGTTGCTAGCTTACCTGATGAATTAAGAAAAAGTGTAGAAAGTAGTGTGATATTTGTCAATGGTTGCCATTCTTACGCAGCAACAATATTAGAAAGATGCCCTTTTGGAGTTTGGGATTCCGCAGGCACTTTTGCAGATGGAACAGTTAATTCTAAATGGAAGTTATCGGTTTGGGTGTCAAATAAAGCTTTCGCAAACAACCGTGGGTATGATACGTTACTTCATGAAACCTCGCATGCACTTTCTTACTTAACAAGAAACTGCATAAATCCAGAAGGCGAAAAAAAACGTATAGAAGCACAAGAATTTTTTGGTAGTGAGGAATTATTTGCTGACGCTTTAGCGATCTACTACGGAGGAGATTACGCTTATTACAGAGAGAATATTGCTTTACAAGATTCTGAAAGAGAATTTTTAGACAACTACATTGCTCTTTGCTGTGATAATTAATAACAAAACTTCTATCAAACAATAGTAAAATCTAATATAATTGAAAAATATATGAGTGTTGAAGAATTAAATTTATTAATTTCATCTTCTATAACCTTTAAAACTATTACGCCATTGATTCCAGTAATGTTTTATTTTTTAGGAACTCAAACTAAATCTCAAGATATAAAAGATACCATTCAAAACAAAGTCACATTTTCGTATGCTTTATTTTTTCAACTGTTTGTCTTACCTTTAATTGGATTGACTCTTTATTTAGTATTTAATTCAAGTATATTTGCAATATCAATAGCTATTGTTTTATTAGCTCCAGGTGGTTTCATATCTGGAATTTTAACCCATTACAAAGGTGGAAATATACCACTCTCTGTCTCATTAACTACATTAACTTCATTAATAACACCATTTACAACAGTATTTTGGTTAAGTGTCATTTCTATAAATGCAGATGAGTTCTCATTTAATTTCCTAGAAACCCTAGTCCAGCTTTCATTATTAATTTTGTTACCTTTTATAGTTGGATATTTTTTGAACTCAAAGAATATAAATTTTTTAGATAGAGTATCTATATTTTTAGACAAGTTTCTAAAAATGTATGTTTTAGCAATATCCTTATCTGGTCCATTTGAATTAAGAGAAGCTCTAGTTGACTATTTCTCAGAAGCCATAGTGATAGTTTTAATAACAATTACGGTTGTCTTCCTTTCAGTTGAAGGAACTTTAAGATTCTTAAAAATTGAAAAAAGGGACGCAGTCACTATCTCTATTGAAGCCTTATGTCAAAATTTTCCTATTGTGCTAACTTTTTCCATCTTGTTCAACTTACCTCAAATGGCTGTATTAGGTGTATTTTATTATCTTGCGACGCTATTAATAGTTGTTCCATATTCACTTTTAAAGCCAATAAAATAATACAAACAACATTAAAGACTATTTATAAAAATAATAAAAACTATACCTTTACTAATAATATGTATATAATGATGATGTCTTCAGACAATAAATTCACAAATCAATATCAAAAAAATTTGATTTAAATTAGGAGAAAAATGTCCGCAAGAACGCAATTACAATCAAAACCAGTTGCAGATCTTAGAGCAATAGCAGAAGGTTTAGGTCTTGAATTTAAAGGCCTACAAAAAGCAAAGCTTATAGATCTTCTATTAGAGCAAGGGGACACAGTTGTTGAAGCTGAGGAACCAGTTGTTGCAGAGGTAATTAATAAAAATGATGACTCAGACCTTCCATCAGTAGTCAATTCTGGAGACAGCCAAGTAAAAGCTGGAGAATCTAGAGAAGGCATTCTTGATATTCTTCCAGAGGGTTATGGATTTTTAAGATGTAGTGGTTATAAACCCGGTGATAATGATGTATATGTTCCTGCAGGAATTATAAAAAAATATAGGATGCGTAAAGGAGATTTAGTCGAAGGACCTATACGTGCACCAAGACAAAAAGAAAAATACCCTGCTTTAATGGATCCAAAAACTGTTAATGCCGCTGACCCTGAATTATTGGCTAGAAGGGTTGATTTTAATAAATTAACACCTTTGTTCCCAGACGAACGTTTAAAACTAGAAGTAATAGGTAAACCTGAAAAAATAGTAGGAAGGATAATTGATTTAATTGCCCCTATAGGTAAAGGTCAAAGAGGATTAATCGTCTCACCTCCTAAAGCAGGGAAAACAACAATTCTTAAAGAAATCGCAAACTCAATTACTGAAAATAACCCCGAAGTACATTTAATGGTAGTTCTAGTTGATGAAAGACCAGAGGAAGTAACTGATATGCAGAGATCAGTAAACGGTGAGGTAATATTTTCTACTTTTGATAGACCTCCAGAAGAACATACACAAGTTTCAAGATTGGCAATTGAGAGAGCAAAAAGACTTACGGAAGAAGGAAAAGATGTTGTCATACTTTTAGACTCTATTACTCGTTTAGCTAGGGCACACAACTTGGCATCTCCAGCCAGTGGTAGGATTCTTTCCGGTGGATTAGATTCAACTGCAATTACCCCAGTAAAGCAATTTTTTGGTGCAGCTAGAAACATAGAAGGCGGAGGAAGCTTAACAATTCTTGGAACAGCTCTTGTTGAAACTGGTTCGAAAATGGATGAGGTTATATTTGAAGAATTCAAAGGTACTGGAAACATGGAACTTAAGCTTGATAGAGGTCTTGCGGATAAACGTGTCTTCCCAGCCATTGATGTCACACCTTCTGGAACTAGAGAAGAACAAAGACTTGTTTCACCACAAGAGCTACAATCCCTTTGGGCACTAAGAAGAGTGTTAGTTGGACTTGAGAGCGGTGCTACAGAGCTTTTAATAGATAGGTTCAAAACTGTTAAAACCAATGAAGCCTTCTTAAAAGATGTCGCAAAAAACAACAAGTAAGTTAGAGTGTAGATATGAAACAAGGCATACATCCAGATTATAGAGAAGTAGTTTTCCAAGATGAAGATGCAGGTTTTGCATTTCTTACTCGTTCTACAATTAAAACAAGTGAGACAATTTCTTGGGAAGATGGAAACGACTACCCATTAGTTAAACTTGAAATATCTAGTGCAAGTCACCCATTTTTTACTGGTAAACAAAAACTTGTCGACTCCACAGGACGTGTAGAGAGATTTAAACAAAGGTACGGTTCTACAAGTACCCGTCAAGCACCACAAGAAGCTTCTTCTCAAGAAGAAGAATAACTTAATTTAATACACCCAAAATGTCTAAAGACAATATTGCCTATGGAGGACAAGCTGTAATTGGTGGCGTCCTGATACAGAGTCCAAAGGGTTGGTCTCTCGCTGTAAGGGATCAAAAAAATCAAATTCATAATTACTTTGAAAAAAGAACTCCATTAACACAAAGAGAGGGTATTTGGAAAATACCTTTCGTAAGAGGAGTGGGAGCGTTAATTGATTCTTTATATGTGGGCTATAAAGGCATATCACTTTCAGATACTTTATATTACGGCGAACAAGAAGAAGAGACTCTTTTTACTAAAATTACTAATACTTTACTTATAGTGTCAATACTGAGTCTTCTTATAGTCGGGCCAAGATTATTGATAGACCTCTTAGATCTTACCCAAACTATGAAGGGATTTACTGAAGGCATTCTGAGAGGATTAATTGTTATTACATACATTTACCTAGTTGGTAAAACTAAGGATGCTCAAGAGTTGTTTGAGTATCATGGCGCAGAACATATGACCATAGCATCATTCGAAGCTGAACATTCACTTGAAATAGATGATGTTAAAAAATTTCCAAAAGAGCATATTCGATGTGGTACTTCTTTTATATTTTTAATAGTTTTTGTCAGCCTGTTGACTCTTCCCTTTATTCCAACCCTTAATGTATTTTTTACTCTTATCACACGATTATTACATGTTTTTGTTGTCGCAATGATTTCGTACGAAATACTAAAATTTAATTTTAAAAATAGTGATTCTTTAATCTCCAAAATTTTTGCAACTCCTGGAATTTGGACTCAAAAAATAACAACAAAAATACCTAGTGATGAACAGATTCAAGTTGCAATAATATCCATGGCTAATTGTATTAAATATAGTGAAGATAATGCCCAATTTGATGAACTACTATCTACTTCAAAGGAGTTAAAAAATGGATGAAGCATTAGTTGAGAAACTTACAGCTTTAGAAAGTTCTTTGGAAGAGATAGAAGCAGAGCTCCAAAAGATGGATATATCATCAGATCCAAAAGCATATGCTGAACTAGCAAAAAGACATAGTGATGTCACTTCAATTGTTGTTCTTTTTAATGAATGGAGAACGCTTAACAGCGATATAGCTGATGCAGAAGAAATGTTAAAATCTGAAGAGGATACTGATATGAAAACAGAGCTTGAGGCATTAGTGAGTGACTCAAAATCTTCAATTATTGACCTTACCGAAGATATAAAAATTGCACTGTTACCAAAAGACCCTCTTGATGAAAAAGATGTTTTAGTAGAGATACGTCCTGGTGCAGGTGGTGAAGAGGCAGCAATATGGGTTGGGGACTTGTACAAAATGTACACTCGTTTTGCAGAGAGAAATAGCTGGAACGTAGAGCCTATAGAGCTTACAGCATCAGAACAAGGAGGCTACAACAAGATTATTTTCTCAATTAAATCTAAAGGTGTATATTCAAAACTTAAGTTTGAGGCAGGAGCTCATAGAGTTCAAAGAATTCCTAAAACCGAGTCACAAGGAAGAGTACATACCTCAATAGCTACTGTTGCAGTTCTTCCAGAAGCAGAAGAGGTTGACTTAAGTATTGCAGCAAATGATCTAAAAATTGATGTATATAGGTCTAGTGGACCAGGTGGTCAGAGTGTTAATACAACTGATTCTGCAGTGAGAATTACCTATATCCCCACTGGATTAGTTGTGACCAGTCAAGATGAAAAATCACAATTAAAAAATAAAAATCAAGCAATGAGAATCTTACGATCACGCCTACTAAAAGCACGACAAGACGAAGCTGCTGCCGAAAGAGCTAAAGACAGAAAAGAACAAGTAGGTTCCGGTGAGCGCTCAGATAAAATAAGAACTTATAACTATAAAGACAACAGAGTTTCAGATCATCGTATCAATTTAACAATTAAACGACTTGATCAAGTTCTAGACGGGGACTTAGAAGATTTTGTCACGGCATTGATTGCTGATCATGAAACTACACGTTTGGCTAACTTAGAAGAATAAAGTGAACATTAGAAATATACCAGAATACGAATTAGCTCGATTGAGAGAAAAAGCAAAAGAAATAAATGGGTCACCTACAGACTATGAAAATGAGTATTCGACCCTATTAACAAGAAGACTTAATCACGAACCCTTGCAGTACATTGAAGAGTACGTACCTTTTTACACTATTCAATTGAAAGTTGATAAACGTTGTTTAATACCTAGACCTGAAACTGAGTATCTTATTGAGCTAATCAAAGAAAATACCAAACCCTCAAAAGGCATTTTAGATATTGGAACTGGATCAGGATGTATTGCTTTAATGATGAAAGTTTTATTTCCTGATGTTGAAGTTTCTGGTATAGACATTTCCCAAGAAGCATTAAGTATTGCAATTGAAAATGCACAACTTAACTCAGTGCCAGTAAACTTTTATCAATCTGATCTGTTAGGAAATGTTAAAACTAAAAATATTGATTTAATAATTGCAAATCTTCCGTATATCCCTCAGGAAAATTTAGATGACCTTGATAAAGAGGTTATTGATTATGAACCTCTAATTGCATTAAACGGGGGAGTAGACGGCCTAGAAATAATATCAAGATTAATAAAACAAATTGAAAGTAATGACCTCACCAACTTAACACTTTGTCTTGAGATTGACTCAACAAAGTCAGAACAAACTTTAGATTTATTGACAGATTGGAAAGATGTCAAAGTACTAAAAGATTTAGCTGAAAGGGATCGCTATGTTTTTGCAACTAGATAATTTAGATAAAGCTGTAAGTAAAATTGAAAAGAATCAAATTGTAGGTATTCCCACTGAAACTGTCTACGGGATCGGTGTTAACCCAAATTCTCAGGCAGCAGTAGAAAATCTTTTTAAAATCAAAAAAAGAGATGATGACAATCCGGTCTCATTGCTCGTACATTCTTTTGCTGAATTAAGAAAACTTAATATAAAAACACAAATACCTGAAGTAGTTGAGTTATATTGGCCCGGCCCATTGACAGTAGTTGTTGAGGTGGAGGAAGCATTCCCACCCGGCGTAGGAACCATCAATCCTAATTCAGTTGGAATTAGAGTACCTGAAAATGAACTAGCCCTTGAACTATTGAAACAAACTGGACCTTTAGCAGTTACTAGTGCAAATATTTCAGGTAACAAGGAGGCAAATAATCATGTTGAAGCTGAAAATATATTTGGAGATTCTGTTTCAGCCTATTTGGAAGGTTATGCAACTCACGGGGATGGTTCAACAGTTGTAGACCTCAGAATAGAGGGAGGAAAAATTTTAAGGCAAGGTCCATTAAAGTGGCCACCAAGTTACTGTTAAGATATGAATATGGATATGAATGGCGCTTCACAAAAGAACTTGGCTGATGTTGATGTCGAAATTTCAAATTTAATAGATAAAGATTTAAGTAGACAGAATTCTCATATTCATTTAATTGCATCTGAAAACTTTGCATCGAAAGCAGTAATGGAGGCATCAGGATCAATTCTTACAAACAAATACTCTGAAGGCTTTCCTGGTAGAAGATACTATGAAGGATGTGAGACTGTTGATGAAA
>Ga0209406_1000515_pt1 | contig 30363 bp, 26 predicted proteins | sample COGITO_mtgs_1204_FD_184808 | JGI IMG/M metagenome (GOLD analysis project Ga0209406, IMG submission 184808) | Pelagic marine microbial communities from North Sea - COGITO_mtgs_120426 (SPAdes) (version 2) | ecosystem: Environmental > Aquatic > Marine > Epipelagic ... | reverse complement strand
GCTCTTAAAGTTAGGAGATTAGGTAGTAGAATTGTTGAGCAAACGATGGCTAGTGGAATTAGTGCATACATGGGAGGAATTTTAGGATTAGGGAACCAAGTAACAACGAACTCTTCAGCATGTAGCACAGGATCAGAAGCGATATCAATGTGCTACGACAGAATTAAATTAGGTAAAGCAACAAGAATGCTTGCAGGAAGTTGCGATAGCGAAGGCCCATATATTTGGGGAGGCTTTGACTCTATGCGTGTTTTAACCCGAAAAAACAACGAAACACCTGAACAAGGGTCGAGCCCAATGAGTGAAGAAGCTAGTGGCTTTGTGCCTGGTGCAGGAGGCGGAGCACTGGTTTTAGAAGATTTAGATTCGGCACTTTCTAGAGGTGCCAAAATTTACGGTGAAATAATAGGAACTGCAGTTAACTCGGGCGGCCAAAGAGGAGAAGGCTCTATGACTGCGCCAAATCCTGATGGAGTAAGAAGATGTATCCTTCAAGCAGTTGATTCTGCGGGCATTTCCCCAAATGATATTGACGCTATTTGCGGTCACTTAACATCTACCATGGGAGACGTGATTGAAGTAGATAATTGGAGCAAAGCACTAGGAAGAAAAGGGACTGATTTTCCATATATTAATTCGTTGAAGTCGATGATTGGTCATTGCTTGGCTGGAGCAGGGTCAATAGAATGCGTTGCCGCATTGCTTCAATTAGAGGGTGGATTTTTTCATTCATCAATAAACAGTGAGAATATACACCCTGAAATAGAAAAAGTAATTAGTAAAAATAAAATTCCTCATAGCCTTATGGAAGCAACTAACTTTGATGTGATTGCAAAATCAAGCTTTGGATTTGGAGATGTAAATTGCTGCATTATATTTAAAAAATGGAATAATAATTAAGATCATGGAGAGAGAAGAAATAAAAAATAAATTAGCAGAAATCATTAAGCCATATGTTCAAGACATGGATGCTTTCGGTAACATTTCTGAAACAACAGACCTATTGCAAGACCTTAAAATTAATTCTGCTCATCTTATAGATGTAGTTTTAGATGTTGAAGAAGCATTCGATATTGAGATTGATGATGAGTCTGTAGAAAAAATGATTACTGTAAAAGATTCGGTTGATACGATTTTAGCTTGTGTCACTGCAGCAGGATAAGTGAGCCTTGGTAACGATGTAATATCTATTGTTCATTTAGTTGAACGAACAGAAGATAGAAAACAACGTTACTTCAATAAAACATATACCGAAAACGAAATTCGGATAATCAAAACCCTTAGCAAACAGCATGTTGAGGGTTTTTTTTGGGCATTGAAAGAAAGTGCCTATAAAGCTTATTTTAGAGTTATTCCTAAAGTAATTATGTCTCCAAAACAATTTGAAGTATTAACTTTTGACGAAAAAGGGGCAACTGTAAAAACTCCAGCAGGACTGATGCATAGTAAAGTTGAGTTTACTGAAGAGTATATTCATGCAGTATGTTCCACTAGAGAAAACGGAGTAAATGAGATTGAATACAATGTATTTCAATTCAAAGAAAACTTTTATCAGGAAGTAAAAACAAAAATTGCATCATACCAGAACTGTGGTGTTGACCAAGTGGAAATAAGTAAAGATGAAAATAATGTGCCCACTTTGAAGCTAAAGAATCAACAGTACCTACTATCTTTGAGCCATGACTATAATTGGGGGTCTTATGCTTATCAAAAACAGTCAATAAGTGTATAGGAAAGCCAGTATAATAACAATAGTCGTAATAACGGCAATAACCGTATTTATGGGTTGGCGTGCCTCACAAATGGAGTTCGATTATAACCTCGAAACGTTTTTCCCCAAGGATGACGCAGCAACTAGAAAGTTCTTAGAACATCGCGACCAATTTATTACAGACAACGATTATGTTTTAATTGCAATTAGAAACGAAATGGGAGTTTTCAAGGAAGATTTTCTGACCGACCTTGACGGGTTAACCAAAAGGCTTGAAGAACAGACATGGACTGAATATGTAATTTCTCCCACCAACATTACCTTTCCCATAAGGGACCCACTTTTTGGGGTGTTAAACGACATCCCATATCTCCATTTCGATAAACCGCGAAAATACGAATCCGATTCGGCTAGAATATTTAATTCTCCAGAGCTGGCCGACAGCTACTTTTCTGCAGATGGAAAATCAATATTAATTTACGTAAGACACACTTCAAAACTACCTGAAGAAGAATGCAGAGGGTTGGCCAAAAATACTAATGAAATTCTTGCTGAATTCAACTTTTCCGAACACCATGTTGCAGGAAGATGCGATGCCCAAGAATATTATATCAACCTATTGCAAAAAGAGTTAGTCATTTTTGTTGGCGCTTCCATTTTATTGATTGTACTCTTTTTGTCGCTGTCTTACCGATCTTATTTGGGGGTATGGGTTCCTGCCGTGGTAATTATTACAGCTGTAATTTGGACTATGGGTTTAATGGAGCTTACTGGTAAAAAGATTGACATGATTTTAAGCATTTTGCCAACCATAATGTTAGTGATAGGCTTGTCAGATGCGATTCATCTTATCTCAAAGTACTTAGAAGAGCTCCGAAATGGAAAGCCACAAGATGAAGCAATAACCATAGCATATAAAGAGGTCGGGTTGGCTACCTTTTTCACTTCGTTAACTACGTCAATCGGATTTTTAACCTTACTTACGTCTAGCATAACGCCAATTATTGATTTGGGAATTTACGTGGCTTGTGGAGTTGTTATCGCCTTAGTTTTAACTTACTCTTTACTGCCCGCTATCATCCTTTTAACTAAGCCTTTGAAGGTTGCCGAGGCAGAAAACAAAGAAACGTTTTGGTATAGAATACTTCACGTGATGTTTAGGTGGCTTATACGAAATAAAGGGCTGAGTATCGCTGGATTTGTGGTTATTATGGGATTGAGCATATTTGGATGCTCAAAGATCATTTTAAACAATCATTTACTGGAAGACCTTAAGGAGGATAATTACCTACAACAAGGCTTCCGGTTTATTGAGAAAAACTTCGATGGCTGCCGACCTTATGAATTATCGATATGGGTGGAGGATAGCAACAAAACAATATACGATGCTAACGTATTGCAAAGATTGGAATCAATTGAAACGTATTTGCAAACGGAACATGAATTAGGATTTGTATTAAGCCCTGTTGCGATTATTAAAGCAGCAAATAAAGCCCATCATGGCGGGAAGCAGAAGTTCTACAAATTACCAGAGAAAGAAAAGCAGCTCAATAAAATTGTAAAAGAGCTGAAGAAGTTGCAGAAGCTGGATATCATCTCTTCTGTAGTGTCTGACGATATACGAACAGCTAGAATTGCGGGCCGTACTGCAGATGTTGGTAGCTACAGATTAGCAGAGCAAGACGCCAAACTTACCGAGTACATGAAAGTGCATGCAGGAGTAATCGGGTTTAACATTACGGGTACCGCACACCTTATTGACATCAATAATAGCTATATCTCAAAGAATGTATTACAAGGCCTGATGATAGCATTTGGGGTAATTGCAATAATCGTTTTCTTAATGTTTAGGTCTTTTAAACTAGTTATATTCTCATTAATTGTAAACATTTTACCACTCGTCATGATTGGCGGAATTATGGGGGTTTTGGGTATTGACCTCAAAATGTCGACCGCCATAATCTTTACCATAGCCTTTGGCATTGCAGTGGATGATACCATTCACTTTTTAAGTAAGCTACGGCATGAATTACGACAAGGTAAGTCGATGTTATACGCCATAAAACGCTCTTACCTTTCTACAGGGAAAGCAATTGTGGTTACTTCTTTAATTCTATGTGGTGGGTTTTTAACCCTTGCTCTCTCCGACTTTTTAGGCACAGCCAACATTGGTATTCTAATCTCGCTTACACTTCTTTTTGCGGTATTATCTGACCTTGTTCTGTTACCAGCTTTGTTGCTGCTTTTTCCGATTAAGAAGAAAACTATTTAATCAAACCAATCGCTAGGGTTATTTCAGCGCTATAAGTGAATATTTTATTCGTCCGATATTCGAAGGACGAAATGTCGTAAAGGCTAAATTGACCCTCGTATTGAAGCATAAAATTATCACCTAAATAGAAAACTTGGGATACACCTATGGTCCAATTTAATTGAAACCGCTCTTGAAGAGATGCATTTTCATAAGATATTTTTCTACCGAGAAGGCTTGCGCCCTCATTAATCGATTTACTATTCTCATATTTACTGTAGCGAATAGACCTCAATAATGATGGATTGATTGAGGTAGTTAAATATAGGTTGCCCTTTACAGGAAATAGCATGAAAACTGGAATTCCAATGGAATTTACATGCCCTGAATAGGCAATTTCTTCTTCACTTGGTCCCCAGCTATTAAGGCTGAAAGTATAACTATAGATTCCACTTACTCCCCTGTTCTCAACATTTATTCCAGTAAATACACCAATCTTTTTCTTTGATACTAACCCTATTTTTAGTGAATATCCATAGCGGTAATAAGGGTTGAATTCGTACTGGGGGTGACTTTTGGAAAAAGCAGAACTAACTCCTGCAGATGGTTCAAATAAAAGTGCAAGATGATTTTTCTCGTGAAATGAAGAGTTTGTTTGCGCAACGCAATTTCCGTAAATTAATAATGTAAATAGACAAAATATGCAACGCTTCATTATCCCAAAGCTACAGAATAGTTTACAACCAGCCCTTCTCAACGATATCTCTAGCGTGGTAGGTAATAATAATATCTGCGCCTGCACGAGCAAAAGCATACATGTTTTCCATTACTATGCCCTGTTCGTCAACTAAGCCTTGCTTGGCAGCAGCTTTCACCATAGAGTATTCACCAGAAACGTTGTAGCAAGCTAGGGGTAAATTAGTTTGTTCCCTTACTTCTGTAATAATATCTAAGTAAGCCAAAGCAGGTTTTACCATCAATATATCAGCACCCTCGGTTTCGTCAAGATCTGCTTCTTTCATCGCTTCTCTTCTGTTTCGGAAGTCCATTTGGTAGCTTTTTCTATCCCCTTGTCCGGGAGCAGAATCTGCAGCTTCCCTAAACGGGCCGTAGTAAGCCGAAGCAAACTTTACAGAGTAAGACATAATTGCAACGTTTTCGAAACCGTTATCGTCTAACCCATCACGAATAGCTTCTACGCGGCCATCCATCATATCTGATGGCGCAACGACATCAGCACCAGCTTCTGCATGTGATAATGCCATGGCAGCCAGTACGTCAAGCGTTTCATCGTTTAGTACACACCCCTCTTCTAACACCCCACAGTGCCCGTGGGCGGTATATGCGCAAACGCACACATCTGTAATCACCATAAGGTCATCACCAAACTTATCTTTTAAAGCAGATACTGCTTTCGGCACAATAGATCCATCTCCAGAAGAAGAGCTTCCATCTTCTGATTTTTCTTCGCCAACACCAAATAAAAGCACTTTATTAATACCGTGCTTTAGTCCTTTTTCAACATCTTTCAATAGCTCATCAACTGAGAAGTGATAAACTCCGGGCATTGCGCCAATTTCCTCTTTGTGTCCAGAACCGTGAACAACAAAATAAGGATAGATGAACATATCTGAACTCAATCTCGTTTCAGCAACCATGTTACGCATGATTGGTGTAGTTCTCAGTCTTCTAGGTCTAATGCTCATCGAGTGTGCCTTTTTTGCTATATAGAGGAGGCCTTTAGCTTCTTTTTCTTGTGCTTTAAGGATAGAGTCAAAACGAATTTCGCAACTACATCATCACTAACATCTGGACACTTAGCAATAACCGTAACTGGTTTATTTACTCGTTCTCCTGTTTCAATTGTTTCGGCCAACATTTCGTCAATCAGTTTACCATCGTCACAAGTAAAATAAACGTCACCAACAGCACGCATATAATAGTCTGCATGGAAATCTTTAAACGCAAGCGACACAGGTTTCCCCATTGCTTCTGCCTTATCAAATGCGGTAAACGCCCCAGTTATATCTGCACCAACCGCAAGCACTCCGAAATACATACTATTTAGATGGTTTTTGGTCCGTCTTCTTAAGGTGATTCGAACAACTGTTGTGATATCATCTTGACGTAAGATTTTCGGCTTACAGAAAAAGATTAACGGAATTTTCCAAATGGAAAAAATCGTTAGACGCAGATTGGCTTTGAAAAGTGGGCTAAACATAAACCAAAATTAATTTAAATACTCTGAATAGCATCAACCAAAGCGATAACTGAACTGCTCCAAGGCAGAATGAAATTGGAGACCCCAAGCTCTTCAAGCTTTTTACCTGTAGAATTACCCATCGCAACATATACTTTATCTGTCGTTGCAGGATGATGCCTAAAATATAGAATAGCGTTTGATGGACTAGTTAATACGACAATTTCAGTATTAGGAACCTTCACCGAAACATTTTCTACCGAATGATAAGCTACCAAATCAATTAAGTTGTCTTGACTCTCGAATTGTTTTTGAACCGTTCTATAGCTCGAACTTGATATAGGAAAAAGGACACTTTTTTCTCCTACTAATTTTGCGAAGCCCGTACCAATTGCTTTGGTATTGGTGCTGCTTCCAATAAAATTAGCGGAATAACCTCTAGATTTTAATTCTTGATTTGTTGCCCCACCGATAACGCCTAATTTGGTGTTTTCACCAATTTGTGGGTTTTGAGAAAAGAAGTAGTTGACACAGTTTTTAGAAGAGAAGAAAATCCAATCTGTTCGCTCGATTTCTTTAAAAGGAACCTGTTCAAATATGGTTAGCGCTTCAGCAATTACACTAAAGCCATTTTCTTCTAACGCTTGCCTAAAGAAGGTTGTCTTGGGTAAATGTCGAGAAACAAAGACCGATCTTTTTGATGGGTTTTCTTTTAATCGTTTAACCACTTTTTCTGCTAACCCTTCAGTGGATGCTGACTTTAAATAAACTCGCTGAGGATATGCATTCCAAGATCTAGACGAAGAAGCCCAAACATGATACTCTCCATTTTCTTTGATGCAATACGCACCTAATGGAAGCTGGCATCCTCCATCAAAAAGGTTTAATATTTTTCTTTCAACTCCAATTGTTTCCTGAACTTCAGAGTCATTCAGGTTTGTCAAAATTTTTGCGAGCTCGTAATCCCGTTCTCGTATCTGCCAACCTAAAACACCTTGCGCAGGTGCAGGAATAAATTCTTTACAATCAATTTCCTCAACATGAAATTCAGACAAATCTATATTGAGCCGAAGAACACCAGCTGCCGCTAGCATAATTGCATCATATCCTCCATCTCGTAATTTTTGAATACGAGTAGGGACATTGCCTCGTAAATCTTTAAGCTCAATATCGCATCTTATTGAGAGTAGTTGCGTTTTTCTTCGTGCAGAAGAAGTTCCAACTACGGGCTTCTTTTTAAGGCTATACGGAAGTTTTAAGTCAACCGATTCTTTGTGGATTAGCAATAATTCGGCAGGGCTTTCTCTGCTTGAAACTGCTGCAACAGTTAGACCATTAGGTTGATTTGTTTCTAAATCTTTATGAGAGTGAACAGCTAAATCGATGTCCTTGTTTAATAGCGCTTCTTCTATTTCTTTAGTAAAGAACCCTTTACCCTCCATCTTATCGAAGCTAAGATGTTGAACCTGGTCTCCGCGTGTTTTTATAATTTTAATCTCAACCTCATGACCGAGATCAACAAGTCTATCTTGAGTATGGTTTGCTTGCCAAAGAGCAAGTTCGCTACCTCTTGATCCAATTATTATTTTACTCATCTTCAATTAATATTTCGCGCGCCATTTTCATGGGCACCGAAATATACTTCTTTTCAACGTAGGCAAGCACCTTATCGAGCACTTCTTTTGAAGATTCGTCAAGAGTTGCAATATCCTTTGCAAAGACTTCTGTAAGTGCAGTTTGATGAATTTCTTTCACTGTTTTAGGCACTTCGCTCATTGCTACTTCTAACTTACGTTTCCGCTGGGCAAGAGTAAATTTTACTATTCTATCTTCAATAATTTCGTTACACCTTACAAGTTCTTTCTCTCTTGTTTTAATGTTTTGTTGCGCAAGTTCTTTAAGCGAAGAGACCTGAATAAGATTCACAGGATAATCATTTGTTATTGATTCATCAAAATCATTAGGAATGGCCAAGTCTATAACTACTTTTTTTGAGGCCTCCCCAATTAATAACGATTTATAGACTTCAGGAGTAATAATATGGTTGTCTGAGGCAGTACAAGAAATTATTACATCAAACCCTTTATCGAATTTTAGCAAGTCCGTTAACGAATAACAATACCCGGAAATCCCTGAAGCCATAGCCAAAGCATTGTCTAACGTTCGATTGAAAACCGTGAAATCAGAGTAACCGTGTTTGTGCAAAAACTTAGTCATAAAGCTGTTTGTTTTCCCAGCCCCAATAACTAAAATTCGAGCGTCAAGCCCCACATTTAACTTCAACAACTGTCTATAGGCTAGAGAAACAATAGAAACAGGAGCTTTTGCAATATCAGTATCTGTATAAACTTGCTTGGCAGTTTCCACAGTATGCTTAACCGCAAGACGAATGAAGTCACCAGTAATTCCAATTTTATTTGAGCTCTCGTAAGCATTGCGAACCTGAGTAATAATTTCTCGTTCACCAACCACCATAGAGTTTAGTGAAGATGCAACTCTAAAAGCATGCTCGATGCCATTTCTTCCGGAGAAAATTTCAGCGGCATTAGCCATTTTAGTTGCTAATTCGGAGGACCAATTCGGGGCAAATTCACCAAAGAAGCTAGTTATAAATTCGATTGAAACAGATTGACTTCCGACAACGAAAAATTCAACACGATTGCAGGTAGAAAGGTACATAAGTTCGTCAAGGTGTAGCGCTTGTTTTACAGATTGTAATCTTTTAGCTCGTATACTGTCATCTAAATGCAATTTCCCAACCTCTTCTAATTCAAGGGTTTTGTGCGTAAATGCTATGATTGTAAATCGTTTCAATGGTGTTAACTGTTTTGCTGCGCAAAGCAGCAGCATTGAGAATTGGTATTTGTCATAGAATTGTCAAAAAAGGAAAAGACGTTCGTCAATTAAGCGTAATACTTTTCTAAAGGGCCAGCAATAATCGCTCTAGTTTTTGCGCGCAATTCATGCACGTCATCTGGTGTTAATCCTTTTGTTTCAATGGGCTTGTGAATAATTACGCGACAGACGCCAGGACCCGCACGCCCAGTCAAAATCCTATCTCCTTCAAGTAATTTCCAATTAGTTTGATAGGTCATGGGCACGATAGGGACTTGTTTTTCGATTGCCATTTTAAATGCGCCGTTTTTAAATCCTCTCATTTTTGGAGTAATAAAATCAGGAATTCCTCCTTCCGGGAAAATAACAACGTTGTGACCTTTGTCTAGTGCAACTTTTGCTTCTTCCAGTGCTTTGTGGGAGCCAAGTCTACTTTCACGATCAACAAGGATGTTCATACCAGTAGTAAAGAACCGGTTAAACAAAGGCCAGGTTCTAATCTCTCCTTTGCCCATCATAACAAAATAATCATCTAGAACCCGGTAAATTAGAGTAATATCTAGATACGAAGAGTGGTTAGTGCAGAGCACATAGGGTTGGTTTTTTGGTAGATTTTTCACCCCCTTCCTTTGCACGTAAATACCCGAAAAAAAAGTCACAAATCGAGACCAATTATTAAGTCTTCTAAAAGCAATTGGGAAACGAGTCTCTTTTGCTGTTGCCCAGTGAAAAAAAGGATATGCCAAGATTAAATAAGTAGCAAACAGCATTAAAAAATACAGTTTGTAAATCACTCTGGGAAGCCATAGAATTGCGTTCATTTCTTGATTTCGGACAGCAAAAGTATAAAAACTGAACCTTAGTTTGAGTAAGACAGTCACGATAAAGAAAATCCATACATTTGAATTCACTTTATAGTTGTAAAAAATGGCAAGAATTTTAACAGGAATACAAAGTACAGGCACACCGCACTTAGGAAACATTTTAGGCGCAATTATGCCGGGTATAGAGCTTTCTAAACAGCAGGATAATGAAGCATTTTTCTTCATAGCGGACCTACATTCGTTAACACAAATTAAGGACGGAGAGCAGTTGAGAAAGAACACTTATGCTACCGCAGCAACATGGTTAGCATTTGGTTTCGATACTTCTACTAATGTGTTTTATCGCCAATCTGATGTGGCTGCCGAAGTTTGTCAATTAGCTTGGTTTTTAAATTGCTATACGCCATTTCCTATGTTGTCGAACGCACATTCATTTAAAGATAAATCGCAAAAATTATCGGATGTAAATGCAGGCCTTTTTACATATCCTGTTTTGATGGCTGCGGATATTATTGGCTATGATGCCGATTATGTTCCCGTGGGGAAGGACCAGCAGCAACACTTGGAAATGACTAAGGATATAGCTTCTTCTTTTAATCATATCCATGGCGAAACGTTTGTTTTGCCAGAAGGACTTTATGATAAAAAGGTGATGATTGTGCCAGGTACTGATGGCCAAAAAATGAGTAAGTCTTACAATAATTTTATTGACATATTTCTTTCCGACAAAGCTTTGCGCAAGCAAATCATGAAAATTGAAACCGACAGCACTGCTATTGAGGAACCAAAGAATTGTGAATCATGCAACGCATTTGCATTATATGCACTTTTAGCTGATGAAGTTCAGATTGCTAAAATGAAAACTAATTATGCTACACCAGGGTATGGTTATGGTCATGCAAAACAAGCATTGTTTGAGTTAATTTGCGAGAAATTTAAGACAGAACGAGCACGATTCAATGAGTTGATGGAAAACACAGACGAACTTGATCGACAACTGGCAATAGGAGCAGAAAAAGCGAAGGTCGTAATTAGCGGTGTGGTGGCGAAGGTGAAGAGTAAGACGGGGTATTAATTAGCAGTAGCGTACTTCGCTTTATACTTTTCGTATAAGCGTTTTTGAGAGTTATCTAAAGACATGTTTCTTCCTTGTATGTAGGCAAACTCTAAGTTGTTGGTCATCATGTCTAGCGCATCACCAGTAGAAATAAATAGCGTTGCATCTTTACCAACCTCAAGAGTTCCGCAAAATGAATCTATTCCTAAAATTTTAGCAGAATTACCGGTAATAGCCTGTAAAGCTTCTTCTTTTGTTAGACCGTACGCTACTGCTGTACCCGCTAAGAAAGGAATATTTCGTGCATTCATTGCTTCCATGTCCCCAGCATTTTGTAGGCAGAAAAGCACCCCTTCTTTTTGCAGTAAATAAGGTAATTTATAGGGTAAATCGATATCATCTTCGGGCCGCTGAGGGAGGTTGTGAACCCTACGTAACATTACCGAAACATTATTTTCTTTAAGCATATCGGTCAGCATCCAAGAGTCATATCCCCCAATAAGTACGATTTTTTTTACCTCCATCTGTCTCGCAAAAAGAATCGCATTTTCGATGTCTTTTACATAGTTGGCGTGAATGAATAACGTTTTTGACCCGCTCCATAATCCCCCCATCGCTTCATGACGAATATTCTGCTCGGCATTATCGGCATGACCATAAGCCCTAGCATCGTTAAATACTGTTATTAGCTCGGCAATTTCTGTTTGATATTTTTTATTTTTTTTTGTGCCCCCCGGCTCGGCCCACCAACCAGAACGCTGAAACGTTTTTGGCCAATTTAAATGGATGCCGTCATCTTCTTTTATTAACGCATCTTCCCAGTTCCATGCATCAAATTGAACGATAGAAGACGTACCTGAAATTCTGCCGCCACGCGGAGTAATTTGCCCAATAAGAACGCCATTGGTTCTTACTGTAGATGTAACATTAGACTCTGCATTATAAGCAATTATTGAACGGACATGTTGATTATACTTCCCCACATCATCGTAATCTCTTGAAGCCCTAACAGCATCAATTTCGGTAATTCCAAGCGTGGAATTTGGTGCAATTATTCCTGGGTAAATGTGCTTTCCATCGGCATGAATAATTGTGTCGAAGTAGGCCATGTCTAATTTTATTGTTTGAGCATCAGCCACGGTAGTTAGCTTCCCGTTTTCAAAAGCTATTACACTATTTTCGATTAATTCGCCATTACCGATATGTGCAGTGGCATTCATAATCAGTACCTTCTTAGTTTGCTTTAGCCCAGGTGTTGGCACTTGGCCGAAAACCGAACAAGAGTATATGAAAATAATTGCGAATATCATGAACTGCTTGGTCAACTTTCGAGGTGTTATAAATGTGTTCATATTCTTAATATTCTGAATCAACCGTATCACAATGATATAGTTTTTGTTCTTTTTTTACAGCTTTCTGTGTTGGAGCGCCATCTTTTTTAGCTTCCAACATTTTAGCAATCAACCGAGCTCTTTCTGCCTGTTCTCGAGCCCTTAGTTCCAAGTCCTTTTTAGCATCGTAATAACAGATTCCATCAATAAATGTTTTCTCCGCCTTTGCGTAAACGGATAATGGGTGATCTGTCCAAAGAACAACATCAGCGTCTTTACCAACAGAAATACTTCCCATTCTGTCGTCTAAATGAAGAAGAATTGCAGGATTAAGAGTAACAAATTTTAGCGCATCTTCTTCACTAACCCTACCGTATTTAACAGCTTTGGCCGCCTCTTGATTTAGTCTTCTACCCATTTCGGCATCATCTGAGTTGTAAGCTGTTACTATTCCTTGCTGATGCATAAGCGCACCATTGTATGGAATTGCATCGTTTACTTCGTATTTGTACGCCCACCAATCAGAGAAAGTAGATCCACCAGCGCCATGCGCTTTCATCTTGTCAGCTACTTTATATCCTTCAAGAATATGAGTGAATGTGTTAACTCTAAAACCCATTGAGTCGCCAACATGCATCAGCATATTGATTTCTGATTGCCGATAGGAGTGGCATGAAATAAATCGGCTTTCATTCATGATTTGAACTAAAGCATCAAGCTCTAAATCTTTCCGAGGAGGAACGGCTAAGTCCTTTTCTTTTTTCTTCAATCCATCATAATATTGAAAGAACTCTGACCATTCTAATTCGTATTCTTGCGCCCGAGTAAAAGCATTGTAATAGACTTGTTCAACCCCCATTCTTGTTTGTGGAAACCGAATACGACTGGCATCGCCATGGTTACTTTGTTTTACGTTTTCGCCTAAAGCGAACTTGATAAAGCCGTCAGTATTTTTAATTTTCATTTCTTCAGGAGAAGAGCCCCAACGCAATTTTATAAGAGCCGACTGACCACCCACTGGATTACATGAGCCATGCAGTAATTGAGAAGCAGTAACGCCTCCAGCCAATTGACGGTAAATGTTAATATCATCTGAATTAACTACATCTGCAATGCTAACTTCAGCAGTAACAGCCTGGGTACATTCGTTAACACCACGGCTAATTGCAATATGCGAGTGTTCGTCAATAATTCCGGGCGTAACATGTTTTCCCTTAGCATCTATTCTTATCAAATCAATAGGAACAAATGAAAGATTAAGTGTGCCAGAGCCAACAGCAATAATTTTCCCATCTTGAATATATACATAAGCATTTTTTAGCACCCCTCCAGTGTCACAGGTCCAAACGGTAGCATTTTCGATAAGCACCGTTTGTTGCTTGGGGATAGAATCGAACCCAAAAGCCATATTTGGAGCCCAAATCGAAGAAGAAAGCTCCGAGTTGAAAGCTGAAAGAGAATCTGATTCTTCATTTTTTACCGTATCACTTTTCCCTTTAGATTTTGACTTTTTATCTTTGACTTTTTTCTGTTTAATCGCGCCCCACTTTACCCATTCTCCATTAGGATTTTGGCCTCGACCATCCCAAATTCCACTTTTGAAATTTACTTTGCCAGAAAGTGAAACAAGACCCTGGTATTTTTCATCGCTAGCAACAAAACGGATAGAGACCAACTGACCATCGAGCAGAACTGTAGCTTTAATTTTAGTCGTATCCTGTTTGATGGAGCCCTTAATCTTACCAGCTTTTTCAGTAACGGTCAGCATATATTTTTTGCCATCAACATTTACACTATAAGACCCCGACAAATCAATTGCGTTCATGTCTTTTACAATGTATTGCTTTCCTTTCACCCAGTTTTCGTAGATTTTAGAATCATCTTTAAAAATGTTATCTGAAGTAATCAAAAAGTTAGCAATTCTTCCTGGCTCAAGTGTTCCTAATTGATCGTCTAAACCAATTAACGAAGCAGGGTTATATGTTATCGCTTTAAGCGCATATTCTTCGCTTAGTCCATTTTTTATGGCTTTACGGATATTAGCTAAATAGCCTTCTTTTTTCTTCAATCCATCTGCAGTAAATGCGAACGGAATAGAATTTTGTTCAAATATAGCCGGGTTGGCCGGTGCAGATTCCCAGTGCTTCATGTCTTCGGTTGTTACGACCAAGGCGTCATAAGGGTCGGCAATATCATAGGCTTTTGGGAAATTTAAAGGAAGAATAAATGCAGCATCGGTAGATTGAACGTAATCTATGTTTTTGTATTCATCACCAGACCCTTTCATGATGTACTGAACACCAAATTCATCACCTATTTTATCAGCCCGAACAGCAGATAAGTAATCTGTTACAGCAAAAATTTGCGGCAGTGTTTGGTTCGCTAAGAATGCATCTAGCCCGAGGTTGTACTCATCTTCATTTTGTAAACTCATGTACCATTCTGAGTCGTAATAAGTTTGACGAAGTAGAGCAATAGCTCCCATTAATGAACCTGGATAATCTTGCGCTGAACTTCCTTTTTTGAATGAATACATTGCAGCAGAATAGCCAGCAATCATCATTTTGTTTTCGTTATCATCACCTGTTAATACGCTAGTTGAGGTCCCTCTAATTATTCCATCTTGTTGGTGAGTTAATACTGCGCCAAAACCATTCGCACGTAATTCCTTTGCAGTGTTTACATCCGTTTTAAAGATTTTGGCAGCATCAACTTCTGGATTGAGAGCTTGATTCCAAGCATACGCTCCGGATTTTTTACTTTCAATTTGTGGACCATCGCCCCGTTGTTTTTTGCTCTTCTCAAGTTTAGGCATTCCATAATTGGAAAACGGGTCAATAAAAGAAGGGTAAATGTGTTTTCCGTCAAGGTCAATTTTTACACTTCCTTTTGGATCTTTAATACCATCACCAGCCGCAATGACATATCCGTCTTGAATTAGGAGAGAAGCATTTTCAATAGTGGTTTCATAATCAACATGAACAGTTGCATTAGTGAAATAATAATAAATATGGCTCTCGTTATGTGTTCCATTTACAGGAAAAGTTTCTTGTGCCGAAACAGGTAGAGAAACAATTGTTATAAAAACGGAAAGAAATAGTCTTTGTACCATCTATTAAATGCTTAAATGAAGACAAATGTAATGTTTTTGAGAATCGGTGTATTAGAGAATACATCAACGGCAATATTCCATACATTTGTTTAAAATCAAATTGATATGCTAACAGGATTACTTCATACGCATTCATCACTTAGGTGGATTATTTTGGGATTAATGATTGCTACAGGAATAAAATCATTAATAGGTTGGTTAACCAAGTCGTCATACGAAAAAGTTGACGATAAGCTTTCGTTGTTTACTCTGATAGCAACCCACACACAAATTTTGATTGGCTTTGGGCTGTATTTTATTAGCCCAAGGGTAGATTTTTCAAATATTGCAGATGGCGCTACTCGTTATTTTACTATTGAACATGCTTTTTTAATGATAATAGTTGGGGTGCTAATTACGATTGGTAGAAGCAAGTCAAAGAAGCAAGAAGAAGGGTCAGAAAAACACAAAACTGTTGCATTGTTTTATCTAAGTTCTTTAGCGATAGTCGTTCTAACCGTTTTTGTAATGATGCCGTGATAAAAAGAACCCTATTCTTTTCTTTAATTCTTGGACTTATTTCTTGCGGAGGAAAAGTTTCACCAAAAATTAACACAGAAAGTGCCTCAAACGGAAGAACAATTTACCTGGGTAAATGTGATGCTTGCCACGGAAATGATGGAACAAAAGGGTTAGGAGGAGCAAAAGATTTATTAGCCTCAACACTGACCAATAAAGAAATTAAAGACATCATTACAACAGGAAAAGGCAGTATGGCGGGATACGGGGCGATATTGTCGGAAGAAGAAATTAGTCAAGTGGCGGAATATATTACTACATTGCGGAAGTAGAAATGATAGACACAGCATTTGTTTCTGAAACAGCCGTATTAGTAGGTGTTGTAACCAAAGGGCAATCAGAGCTTCAAACTAAAGAGTACCTAGATGAGCTAGAGTTTTTAGCGATGACGGCAGGTGCTGTTACGAAGAAGTACTTCACACAAAATTTAGAACATCCGCACCCAAAAACATTTTTAGGAAGAGGCAAAATCAAAGAGGTTGAAGAATATGTTAGGCAACATGATATCGACTGTGTTATATTTGATGATGAACTGTCGCCATCTCAACTTAGGAACATTGAACGCATTTTTGAACGTAAAATCCTAGATCGAAATAATCTAATTCTTGACATTTTTGCGGCAAGAGCACAAACGCATGATGCTAAGCTGCAAGTAGAATTGGCTCAATATCAATATTTGTTGCCTCGATTAACGCGGATGTGGACGCACCTTGACAGACAAAAAGGAGGTGGTATTGGCCTAAGGGGCCCAGGAGAAACCCAAATTGAAACAGATAGGAGAATTGTTCAACAAAAGATTGCTCTACTGAAAGAAAAACTTGCGAAAATTGACAAACAAAAAGCTATTCAGAGAGGAAACCGAGGCGCATTGGTTCGCGCGGCATTAGTTGGATATACCAATGTTGGAAAATCAACGATAATGAACATGCTCAGTAAATCGGAAGTTTTTGCTGAGGATAAATTGTTTGCAACGCTCGACACAACTGTGAGAAAGGTGGTGCTTCAAAATTTGCCTTTTTTGATGTCTGACACGGTTGGGTTTATCCGCAAGCTGCCGCACCAGTTGGTAGAATCATTTAAATCTACACTTGATGAGGTGCGGGAAGCAGACATATTAATTCATGTAGTTGATATTTCACACCCTAATTTTCAGGAACAGATTGATGTAGTAAAATCAACCTTAGCAGAACTTGACTCTGGCGATAAACCTACGCTATTGGTCTTCAATAAAATCGACAATTATACATTCACAACTGAAGAAGAGCAAGAAACAGAGTTTGACTTTACAGGAAACAAAGAGTTGAATTATAGCTTAGAAGCCTTGAAAAAGATGTGGATAATAAAGAATGATGACCTCTGTTTATTCATTTCTGCAATCAATAAAGAGAACATCGAAGAGTTCAGAAGTTTGCTTTACGAAGAGGTAAAGAAGGTGCACATCGAACGATTTCCGTACAATAATTTCTTGTACGAATTGGAGGGGGAGTAAAAACGACCGTATTCTATCCGGTTGAAAACGAAGTACTAGCAACTTGCTATTGAATCTTAAACATTCTTGAACTCCTAGAGGCAATAAGCCAGAGATAATCTCATTAAAACAGCGCCAGCCATCCGGCTAAATATTATACTTTTACTAAGCAAACAATTAAACCGGGATGCGATATTTATTATTTATTATTTCTATATGTATTACTGTGTCTTGTAATTTAAGGCCAGAAAATTCTTCGTTTGCACCTATATTTTCTTTTGAGAACGAAATAAAGTTGTTATCGAAACGGAATTTTTTTGTTGCAAAAACGATTACAAAAGATGGGATTTCTAAGAACTCTAAAGTTAAAGTTGATTGGAAAAAAGAACTCGCTTATTTTCTGGAAGCAGAGATAAATATGCCGAAATTTCAATCCGAATATTCTATTGAAAATACAGTTAGCGGAGACAAAACAATTATCAACTGCATTAGTCATTCGGAAAAGGTAACAACGAAGCAAATACAATATATTTTCAGCGGAGATAAATGCGAGATGGTTTATATGCAGCGGTTAATGCAAGATAGAATTAACAATAATTATCAAGAATTATATTATCAACCAGGATTGAGGTACGAAATAAATGGAACACAAAAAGTTAGAGAGATAGACCAGTTTGAATACAAAGTGGTTGGTGAGCTTGTTGAACAACCGAAGGAGTGGTGGTGTTTTGATTTATTGTTTAAGGGAGAAGTTTTGCCTATTTCAATTATTATAGACAGTACTAATTACTTTATCCTAAACGGCGAAGAGAAAATACAGATAGAATTAGTTAGAACAGATGGAGATACTACTATTTTGGAAATGCCTGTTTTTAATTCTGAGTTAAGGTTTGCGAGAAGAGGAGAACAAATTACGGGACGTTGGTATAATTTGGCAAAAGGAAATTATTCAATTCCGTTTGAAGGGAGAAAATTTCCTATGACTAGATTTGAAATTTCTGATGATGAGCCACAAAATTTTTCTGGGAAATGGGAAGTTGCTTTTAGTCCAGAAACGGAAGATGAATATCCTGCAATTGGAGTTTTTGAACAAAACGGAAACAAGGTTACGGGAACTTTCATGACAGAAACAGGAGATTATCGTTTTTTAGAGGGAAATATTGATGGAAACAAAATGTTGCTGTCTTGTTTCGATGGTGCCCATGCGTTTCTTTTCAAAGCAATGATTGATGATAACGAAGTAATGTCAGGAACGTTCTTTTCGGGAAAACATTGGGAGGAGCCATGGATAGCAAAGCGAAACGAAAACGCAGCACTCGCTGACCCTCATAAATTAACCCACCAAATTGATTCTACTAAAGAGTTTGTTTTCTCATTTCCAAATTTAGATAGTGTGCTTATTTCTAATAGAGATGATCGGTATGTTGACAAAGTCGTTTTGGTTCAAATTATGGCTTCTTGGTGCCCAAATTGTATGGACGAAACTAAGTTATTGGCGGAGCTGTACCCGAAATATAATTCCGAAGGGCTAGAGATTATCTCAATTTGCTTTGAGTCTTCTAATGATTTCTCACAAAACACTAGAGGGGTTGAAAAATTGAAAAGGCATTTCGGAACAAAGCACGAGTATCTTATTGCAGGGTGCGCAAGTAAAAATTGTGCGGCAAAGAAACTGCCACAACTTAATCATGTTATGTCTTTTCCTACAACTTTGTTTCTTGACAGAAAGGGAAAGGTTCGAAAAATTCATACCGGCTTCTATGGGCCGGGAACGGGACCCTATTATGAAATGTACGTTGAACAAACGACTACTTTTATTGAACAGTTGTTAGCTGAGAAATAACTTGTCAAACTAAATTAAGCACCCTTGTGCAATTTCAACCTTAAAAGGCTAATCTCCAAATTAGATTATCGGGCATTAAATATTTTTTATCAAAATAAGTTGTTTTACGACTGGTCAGAAGAAAACAACCGGGGCAGAGAAGTGCTAAACGTTTCATAGTATTGTATTTCGCTTTTCAGATGTACAATTTATACGAAATATTAGGATTAACTCATACAGCGACTCAACAAGAGATCAAGGAATCGTATCGAGCGCTTGCTAAAAGATATCATCCTGATATTAGTAAAATTGCGAATGCCGAAGAAAAATTTATCGTCATAACAGAAGCATACGAAATCTTAAGAGACCCTGAAATCAGAAGGCGTTATGATTTAACTTCCGCTAGTCCTAATCCAAAAAAGGCCACAGGGAGAGAACGATACGAAGACACTGCATATAGAACTGCCGCAAGAAAAAAAGCCAAAGAGGCCAGTAAAAAACCTTATTATAAGAGGGAACATGAGTATTTCGACACGTATGCTGAGTTTTTGTTTCCAAAGATGTTGGCCTGTTTCGGACTAGTGCTTGTAGCAATTGTTATCATGTTTATTGCCGTGATAATTTTCCTTTATTGTGGGTTAGGTATAGGGCTCGTGTTTTTCGTGTGGATTATTCTGATACCAATCATTGCAATAAACCAAATTAATTTTAATGATTGGCATAATAAAAGACAAAAAAGAAAGGCTAACCAAAATGAGTGATTAATTAATACTAACAGTTAGTCCATCATCCCCTTTTTCCACCTTGGCCAAGCCTTGTAACTTTTTCTGCTTGCTCTTTAAACTCACGGAGGCCTACTGTAGTGTTTATTTCACAGTAAATGATATGGTTCCAAGATCTCTGACGCTACCGTCAGTTAACCCTGTTACTTTAATAAACTCAAAAGACACCTTGTTCCCTGGTTTAGCATAACTAAGTAGTTTTTTGGCCTGCTCAGTAAGATAAGGACCATGGTTAATGACTTCATTTCCATTGAGGGAAATATTATACGAAAGTACCTGCCCTTTGCAAATCGCTCCGCTAGATTTAATAGCTATCCCTTTTCCAAGGCTCAACTCCTTTTTAGTTATGATCCCCCCTTTTTTAGAAGCAAAGGTGGCAAACAGCGAATCACAATTTTGTGGCATATCATTACGCGTGTCTTGTCCATATATATTAATGGAAAGAAACATTGCTTGCCCATAGCAAACTGATGTTATTAAGATTAAAAGTGTCATGTATATGCGTTTCATAGTCTCTTAAATTTAGTTAAACGATTTTATTGATTACTAACTACATAACGCCAAAAACGAAAAAAGGAACACTTAACCAATTACAACACGGTAAGAGAAGACCTACTCCACAACCATAACGGTCAAGCTTCCATCATCGCCTTTAATTACAGAAGTCAAACCTTGTTTTCCAAGACCTTTCATGCCTTTGTCCCAGCCTTTGTTGCTTAGGCCAGATTTAGTTTTAAGCTCGTTGAGGTCCATTGGCCCTACCTTTTCTAGAATTGTAAATATTGCCTTTTCATTGTCAGACAATACAATTGCCTGTGCGGCTCGCACTTCTGGTTTCATTTGTGGGAAAAGAACAACTTCTTGTATGCTTTCATTACCAGTTAAAAACATGATTAATCTATCAATTCCAACTCCCATGCCAGATGTTGGCGGCATGCCATATTCTAAAGCCCTTAAAAAGTCATAATCAATAAACTCCCCAGCTTCGTCATCGCCTTTGGCAGCTAGTTTAAGCTGCTCTTCGAAACGCTCTTTTTGGTCTATTGGGTCATTTAGCTCTGTATAGGCGTTAGCCAATTCTTTGCCGCAAATCATTAACTCGAAGCGCTCCGTTAAGCTTGGGTCATCCCTGTGTTCCTTGCAAAGCGGTGACATTTCTTTTGGGTAGTCGATGATAAATGTTGGGTCGATGTAATTGCCTTCGCATTTTTCTCCAAAAATCTCATCGATTAATTTCCCTTTACCCATGGTGTTGTTCACCTCAATGCCATTCGCAGTGCACCATGAAGTAAGTTCCGCTTCGGTTTTGTCTTTTATATCAAAAGAAGTAAAATCAATAATTGCCTGGCGCATTGTAACCCTTTTGTAAGGAGCCTTGAAATTGATATTATGACCACCAAAACTGGCTTCAGTTGTTCCGTTTACCGCTATAGAGCAATGCTCTAATAAGCTTTCGGTAAATTCCATCATCCAATTATAGTCTTTGTATGCAACGTAAATTTCCATCATCGAGAACTCTGGGTTGTGGGTTCTGTCCATCCCTTCATTTCTAAATGTTTTAGCAAATTCAAACACGCCCTCAAACCCACCAATCAATACTTTTTTTAGGTACAATTCGCAAGCAATTCTGAGATACATTGGAACACCTAGTGAGTTATGATGAGTAATAAATGGCCGAGCAGAAGCACCACCAGGAATAGGCTGTAAGATAGGGGTCTCAACTTCGTAATAACCTCTCTCAATAAAGAAAGAGCGCATCGCGTGCATCAATTTCGCACGTTTTATGAACACTTCTTTAACATGAGGATTAACAACCAAATCAGCATAACGCTGCCTGTATCTCATTTCTGGGTCGGTAAATGCATCATGTATATTTCCGTCCACATCTATTTTAGGAAGCGGGAGCGGCTTAAGTGATTTGCTCAATAAAGAAAATTCTTTCACCCGCACACTAATCTGACCAACTTGCGTCTTAAACAGCTCCCCTTCAACACCAATAAAATCACCAATGTCCAATAGTTTTTTGTAGACATCATTATACATCATTTTGTCATCTCCTGTGCATATTTCATCTCTATTAAAATAGACTTGAATTCTCCCTTCGCTATCTTGCAGTTCTGCGAAAGAAGCCTTACCTTGATTTCTTCGAGACATTAGCCTACCAGCTATCACCACTTTTTTGCCTTCTTCGAAATTTCTTTTAATTTCTGAAGAACGAGCGGTTACAGGATACAAAGCTTGGGGATATGGGTTAATTCCTAAATCTCTTAATTTAGTTAGCGACTCTCTTCTAACTAATTCTTGCTCGCTTAATTGCTGACTCATTTCCGTGAAATTTTGCACGAAGATAATTAACACAACTAAATGATTACTTTGCCTTTAAAACCTTTTTTATATTTGTTAATTAATAACACATTAGGCAATGAGAGATTTAGTAGAAGATTTTACCAAACACTTAACAAAAGCCCTTGAAATAGGAAGGCAAGCAAAGTTTTCTTCTACGGACAAAAAAATATCGAATGTTGTGATTTCTGGGCTTGGCGGGTCTGGTATTGGCGGGACAATAGTTGGGCAATTGCTGGCTCAGGAAATTAAGATTCCGATTATAGTGAATAAGGACTATTCAATTCCTCAGTTTGTGGATGAGAGCACTCTTTTTATAGTAAGTTCATACTCCGGTAACACAGAAGAAACGCTCTACGCGCTGGAAGCAGCAGAGAAAAACGGGGCAGAAATAGCTTGCGTAACTTCTGGCGGAGAGATAGAAAAAATAGCGAAAGAGAAAGGATACAATTGTATAATTATCCCCGGAGGCCTGCCTCCACGAGCAGCATTTGGGTTAGCATTCCCTCAATTACTTTATGTATTGAACCAATACAATTTAATTTCTAATGTATTCGAAGAAGGAATTGAACATACGATTAAATCAATTAATTCTAACGATAGTGAGATTCGGCAGCAGGCCAAGTACGTTGCAGGGTGTTTAAAAGACACGATTCCAGTAATATATACCGATGCTAGTTTTGAAGGCGTAGGAGTTCGATTTAGACAACAGCTAAATGAGAATTCAAAAATGTTGTGTTGGCATAACGCTATTCCAGAAATGAATCATAATGAACTTGTTGGTTGGGCTGGAGGAAACGAGCAACTTGCAGTGATCATTTTTAGAAATGAAACAGATTTTTACCGTTCTCAAAAAAGAATGGATATTAATAAAGGAATTATTAGAAAGTATACTACAAATATCACTGAGGTTTTTTCTAAAGGCTTATCTGCAATTGAAAGGACATTGTACTTAATTCACTTCGGAGACTATATTTCAGTCGAACTAGCCGATTTAAAGCAAATTGACGCAACAGAAGTTGATGTAATTACCGGATTAAAAGACGAATTATCTAAAATTTAACTTGTTCGGTGCAAAAAGTACTCTACAAAAATCTTGGTTTAATAGACTATAAAAAGGCTTGGGAGCTTCAAGAACGGTTCAGTAATGAATCGGTTCAGATAAAAATAGGGAATCGGAAAAGCCCAGAAGGATCGCAAAAAGAAACAGTAAGTAGGCTGTTGTTTTGTGAACATCCAAATGTATTTACCTTAGGAAAAAGTGGTTCCTTTGATAATCTTTTGCTAGACGAAGAAGGCCTTAAAACAGTTGACGCTACTTTTTATAAAATCAATCGCGGTGGGGACATTACCTATCATGGGCCAGGCCAAATTGTTGGATATCCAATTTTAGATTTAGATAAATTTTTTACAGACATTCATAAATATCTGCGATTTTTGGAAGAAATGGTGATTCGTACTTTGTCCGAATTTGGAATTGAGTCAGGAAGATATAGTGGCTATACAGGCGTTTGGCTAGACGTTGAAAACCCATTAAAGGCTAGAAAAATTTGTGCGATGGGCGTTCGCTGTAGCCGTTGGATTACAATGCATGGATTTGCGCTTAACGCGAACACAGACTTATCCTATTTCAAAAACATTATTCCTTGCGGAATAGATGATAAGCAGGTTACTTCAATAGAAAAGGAACTTGGACAAAAAGTTGATTTAAACAAGGTAAAAAAGAGTCTCAAAAAGCATTTTTGTGAATTGTTTGAAGCGGAATTAGTAGATGCGTAAACTTATAAACATAGGGATAGGAGTGTTAATCTTCCTTGCTACACAGCACATTTTCTTGTTGACAACAGGTAATTTACATTTTTATAACACCTTGTCTGATACTATTTTTAAAGGAAGGCTTGGCCCTTCCATAGTAAATCATGAAAACTACCCTAACAGAATAGTTGCGGCCGGAGTTGGTCAGCCATGGAAACTCGCGAAGAACTACAATAAGTCAGTAATAGAACCAGAATTAAGAAAGCAAATTGAGGCAACTAACCCCGTTTCATTTATAGTTATTTATAAAAATAAATTAATTTATGAAGAATATTGGGATGAATTTTCGGACGCATCGTTGAGTAATTCTTGGTCGATGGCGAAATCTTATATTAGCATTTTAACAGGCATTGCCATCAAAGAAGGATTTATTACAAGCATTGACGACAAGGTCGGCAAGTACCTTGCGACCTATAATGACGGGATGGACAAAACCCTAACAATAAAACACCTGCTTACCATGAGTTCAGGAATCGATTTTGGAGAACATTATATGAATCCTTTTGGGTTTATGGCAAAGGCGCTTTACGGAAACGATGTAAAAGATATCGCATTGGCGCACCATGTAGAATACGAACCAGGAACAAAATGGCATTATCAAGGAGGAAACAATCTATTATTAGGCTTGATTTTAAAAGAAGCAACAGGAAAAACACCATCAGAATATTTTTCTGAAAAGGTTTGGAAACTAACCGGCGCAGAGAAAGATGCATTATGGAGCTTAGATAAAGATGATGGACATGAAAAGGCCTATTGCTGTGTTTTTTCTAACGCAAAAGATTTTGCAAAAGTGGGACAATTGATGCTTCAAAAAGGCAGCTGGAATGGTCGTCAAATTTTGGATTCTAACTACGTTATTGACGCGGCTAAATCAATAAATCTTCCAGATCGTTTTGGTAAGAATACAGATCATTATGGCTATGCTTGGTGGTTGATGAATCATAAAGGAAACGATATATTTTATGCCAGAGGCATTAACGGCCAATACACCATAATTATCCCCAAAGAAGAGCTTGTAATTGTTCGTTTGGGGCACAATAGAATTCAAGAAAATGGAGCTAAACATCCTTCCGATGTTTACATTTATATTGATGCAGCATTGGATATGATTAAAGAATGAAAGAAGACATTATAATACCAAAAGTTGAAAACATTGCGCTCGCCATTGTAAAAGAAGAAAACAACCTTAAAGAGTCGGAATGGAGCGTTTATGTAATCAACTTAAAAAATCAAGAAATTGAAGGTGTTTTGGTTACGTCAAAAGGATATGGCAAGAAAGAGGGAGAGAAGGTAAAAACCTCGGTGCTTCGCCATTTTTTAGACAAAATAGGGGCTAATTCCTTCAAAAAAATTGAGCCAATTCAAGAAGAACTATTTGGATTGAGTAATGAGTATTGGTTAAGTTTTTATCACAATTCTGTGTTGTACGACAAGAAGTATGTTTTTCTTGCAGAGAGTGTTCAAAACAAGCATTTAATTAATGTGCCAGTTATTAATAAACCCGGAGTAATGATTAAGTAATATGCTAAATAATCTTAAATTAGATAAAGTCCTTTTCTTGGACATTGAAACTGTTCCGCAACAATCTAGTTATGAAGACCTGTCTGAAAGGATGTCTGGTTTATGGGATAAAAAAGCAAAGCAAATAGCCCGAAAAGACGAAGAGCCGCAATCTGCTGAAGAAATTTATAACCGAGCTGGAATTTATTCAGAGTTTGGTAAAATAGTTTGCATCTCTGTGGGGATGGTCCATGGTGAAGATAAAAACCTTGAGTTTAGGCTAAAGTCATTTTTTGGAGACAATGAAAAGAAGCTTCTTGAAGAGTTCGCAACACTTTTAAATACATATTACAACAAAGCAGATGACATTCTTTGCGGGCACAATGCTAAAGAATTTGACTTTCCGTATATCTGCCGTAGAATGTTAGTTAACGGAGTTAAACTTCCTAAAACACTAGATATTGCGGGCAAAAAACCATGGGAAATTGCTCATCTTGACACCATGGAGTTATGGAAATTTGGGGACTACAAACACTATACGGCATTAAATTTACTTTGTGCAATTTTTGATATCCCAACCCCAAAAGATGATATTGATGGCAGTGATGTATGGAGAGTATATTGGCAAGATAAAGACTTAAGGCGAATCGCAACCTATTGCGAAAAAGATGTGTTAACGGCAGCGCAGCTTTTATTACGGTATAAAAACAAACCATTGATAAAACCAGAGAATGTGACCGTTTCTTGAGTTTTATTCTCAATTTTCCTCGAGATTTCATCGCTCAAAAAAGGGTAATAATCTAAATGTCAGTTAATAGTTGTTTTGTAAAGAGATATGATATATTTTTACTTTCTACTAGTCTCCAGGAAAGTTGAAAGATCAAAATGTTTTATTAGAAGTTAAGAATCTTGTAACCGAATTTCAAACGGAAGACGAGGTTGTAAAGGCCGTTAACAATATTAGCTTTACGCTAAACAGAGGAGAAACAATTGGTGTTGTTGGCGAGTCTGGTTCGGGCAAGTCTGTTACTTCGTTATCTGTTATGCGATTAATTCCAGATCCGCCAGGGAGAATTGCAGGTGGAGAAATTATTTTTCATAAAGAAAATGGAGAGAGAATCGATTTAACTAAAGTTTCTGAAGCAGAGATGAGAGAGCTCCGTGGTAACGATATTGCTATGATTTTTCAGGAGCCAATGACCTCACTTAATCCAGTTTACACTTGTGGAAATCAGGTGGCTGAAGCAATCATTTTGCATCAACAGGTCTCGAAAAAAGAAGCTAAGAAAAAAACCATAGCTTTATTTAAACAAGTTGAATTGCCGAGACCAGAGGCGATGTTTGATGCATATCCTCACCAAATATCGGGAGGACAAAAGCAGAGGGTAATGATTGCGATGGCGATGTCTTGTCAGCCGCAAATTCTTATCGCTGACGAACCAACTACAGCGCTTGACGTTACAGTGCAAAAAACAATTTTGCACTTAATGAACCAACTGCAGAGAGAACAAGACATGGGAATTTTGTTTATCACACACGACCTTGGCGTTGTTGCAGAACTAGCAGATAAGGTAGTTGTAATGTACAAGGGTAAAATTGTTGAGCAAGGTAGTGTTTGGGATGTTTTTTCAAGCCCTAGACACCCTTACACAAAAGGGTTATTAGCGTGCCGACCACCTATGAATAAACGGTTACATTGGTTGCCCACCATCAAAGATTTTATGCAGTTTGATGTTGAAGGCGACCTTCAAGAAATTGATAAATCCGTGGAACAGGTTGTAAGTAAGTTGTTAATTTCTAAAGAAGAGAGGAGAAAACGTCACAAAGTAATGTATGCCCAAGAGCCAGTTTTAAAGGTAAAAGAGTTAAGAACATATTTCCCACTAGAGAAGAATATTTTCGGGAATGTAACCAAGGTTGTTAAAGCGGTTGACGATGTAACCTTTGATGTGTATCCGGGTGAAACGCTAGGCTTGGTAGGGGAATCTGGTTGTGGAAAAACAACTTTAGGGCGAACGATTCTAAGATTAGTTAACAATAATGGCGGTCAGGTTATTTATAACGGGATAGACCTAGGCACTCTTTCTACTAAGGAATTGAGGAATTATCGTAAAGATATGCAGATTGTTTTTCAAGACCCGTATTCTTCCTTAAACCCACGTTTAACCGTTGGCGAAGCTATTATGGAGCCAATGCGAGTTCATAATATATTAAGTTCAGAAGAAGAACAAATGAATCGCGTTGTTGAGTTGCTGGTAAGAGTAAATATGGGGAAAGAACACTTCTATCGTTATCCTCACGAGTTTTCCGGAGGGCAAAGACAAAGAATTTGTATTGCCCGGGCTTTAGCACTAAACCCACAGTTTATTATTTGTGACGAGTCCGTTTCTGCACTTGATGTTTCAGTTCAAGCCCAAGTACTTAACTTACTGAATGAGCTGCGAGATGAATTTAATTTTACTTACATTTTTATTTCACACGATTTATCGGTTGTCAAGTTTATGGCCGACAGAATGATTGTTATGAATCAAGGTAAAATTGAAGAGATGGGTGACGCTGACGAAATCTACAACAACCCACAATCAGAGTATACAAAAGCGTTAATTAACGCCATACCGAAAGGGGAGTTGGCTGATATTAAAGCCGCTCAATTGGCAAAAGATAACAGTCTAGTTGCGGAGTAGTTTCTTTAGAAAATTACTTTTGCTGTTGGTTTGAAGAGCAGGGTAATTTTTATAATCAGCGTAGTATTTTTGTACCTGTCGGTATTGTTGGCATATGCTGATATGGACCATTCTTTTTTTGATCGCATGTTCAATTCAGATAGCATGTACTTTCCTTCATTATTTCAAGAGTTCTTTATCGAAGGGGAGGGGTTTGGAGAATTTAAATTAAATGGCCAGCCAAATTTTTTCCCAGACATGGTTATATATTTCTCAATTTATGCTCTTATAAAAAGTATTGTTTGGTCTGGTATAATTTATAGCCTTGTCCAAGTTTCAATATTCACCATCATAATATTCCAGTTTGCAAAAGAGCTGTTACCTAAAGAAAAAGTGAAAATAGCAAGTTCGCTAGTTATATTTATTTTCACTTGTATTATCGGCTCAGCAGCGTTTAGTAAAGAATGGATTATTCCATTTCAAATTTTATCCAATGGGTTTCATGCGTCTGCATTTATACTCGCGCTATTAGCACTACTACTTTATCTAAAAATAGATGAAAACACGAAAAAATCGATCTTAGTACTAGGGCTAGTGGTTTTTATTGGAACGTTAAATGACAGGCTGTTTTCAGTTCTTTTCGTGACACCTTTTTTAATTACAATTTCTGTTTTAAGCTTATTAATTAAAAAGACCAAACCGTTAGCATTGGCTAGCGTTGTAATTATCGCAAGTTTGTTTGCACATGCTAGTTATAGGGCTATCGGTGAGTATACATCGTGGTCGTTTATTAATCAAGGATTTTCATTCAGCGTACCCATGTTGAAAAAATCTGCACGCGTGTTTTTTGAAATGTGGTCAAATCACTTGTTTAATTATGATTTTAACATCGTAATTTCCTTGATTGGATTGGCTGCATTTGGTCAGAGTATATTTTTTGTAGCAAAGAGGCGCCTATTGCGGTTTAATTTGTTTTTCATTGCTTTTTCATTGGTCACGATATTTGCACCACTAATTTTAGGAATGCTTGATAACCCATTTAAATTGAGATATTCAGTATTCGTATTTTATTTAGCACCGATCACGTTATGTATAAACAGTGCGCACATCTTTAACGTGAGATATATAGAACGATACGCCACAACACTTTCGCTAGTATTGGCGGTTGTTTTAGGGCTAATGGTTGGCAAGTTAGATAAAAATGTTGCTATGTCGAGGGCAACAGAATATCAGCCCAAGAGAGTAAAGGATATTGATATCCTATGCGGCAAAGTGCCCGGATTAAAAAATGGTGTTAGCACATATTGGAGTGCAAAACAGACTACATATTTTTCATCATCTGGGGTAAAAATATACGCTATTTACTATCCAGAGTTAAAACCAAATTTTTATACCGGGCATAATAAGTGGTGGTATTATGGCAAAGGAGATGGTATAACACAGGAGTTCAACTTCGTGGTTATCGATAAGCCTGGGGATACATTATTAATGAAAAAGAATTACCCTCATTTGAAGATTGATGTTCACAATGAAGGAGAAACATACCTGGTAAAAATGCCTTCGTTTACTTTTAACGAAGGCGTAAACGAAGCTGTTTTTACAAACTAGTCTAGTTGCATTTCAGGAATTTCTCCTTCAACAACTAAGTTTCCTTCTGTAGCATTTTGAATTTCTTCTACAGAAACACCTGGAGCTCGCTCTATTAAATGAAATACTCCATTAATAATTTCTAGGACTGCCAAGTTGGTTACCACTTTTTTTACACAACCAACTCCCGTTAAAGGTAACGTACACTTACTTAATATTTTTGATTCACCTTTTTTATTGGTGTGCATCATGGCAACAATAATGTTCTCAGCAGAGGCAACCAAATCCATAGCACCTCCCATCCCTTTCACCATTCTTCCTGGAATTTTCCAGTTAGCAATGTCTCCATTTTCGGCAACCTCCATTGCGCCAAGAACAGTGAGCTGAACATGTTGCCCCCTAATCATCGCAAAGCTTGTTGCAGAATCGAAGAGTGATGCGCCAGGCAGTAAAGTAACCGTTTGCTTTCCAGCATTAATCAGGTCTGCGTCTTCTTCACCATCA